>Ga0302324_100005073_pt1 | contig 28885 bp, 27 predicted proteins | sample Palsa_T0_1_FD_201949 | JGI IMG/M metagenome (GOLD analysis project Ga0302324, IMG submission 201949) | Peat permafrost microbial communities from Stordalen Mire near Abisko, Sweden - Palsa_T0_1 | ecosystem: Environmental > Terrestrial > Soil > Palsa > Peat permafrost | place: Sweden: Abisko...
ACAAGACCGCGCCCCCGGCTACCTGAACGACCGCGATCGACAGATCGAACAGGCGCAGGACGAACGAACCGAACAACATGGACCCCAGCAATAGCATGAAGGAATAGCCCGCTATTCGCATTGCCAGCAATTTCCGCGTGGCATCGTCGCAACCCGACGTCAACCTTAGGAACAACGGCGCATCGCCGGGAGGATTGACGATGGGCAAAACGGCGCCGACGATCACCAAGATCGCCGCCAGGAAATGCGTAACGTCCGTCCAAGCCATTATTGCGCACGGGGAATCGGCGCGCGCCAATCAAGCTGGCTTACCGACGAGCAGTGCGCCTGTGGCGGCGGCATAGCGGGCTGTCTCCTCCTGAATGGTCGTCGGGGATCACTGCGCGAGGATTCCAACACGTTGCCCGTTGGTCGCCTGTGCGCTAGCGTACGGAACAGGCGGCGCCGGCATCAGTATCACGATCGCCAATCAGTAATTCCACGCTACCAGCATCGTGGAACATTGCGAGAACGACGGCAAGCTTGAGATAGCGCGGCGAATGGCGAATTAAGAAGTGTGAAGTCTCGGGACGTTATCCCCGCGAATCCGCTCCGCTACGCCCTCCTAGTCATTGCGACGTGCTACTTATAGGGAGTTGCAGCCTAGCTCGCCAAGCCAAAAATCCGCGACCTCCTTTGCCTACACCGCATCCGGCACCATGGTTTACCTTCTCGCTCGGCCTTTGGGTGGCGTTCGCCAGCTAACCACTGCACACAGTGGACCGTCGCCACAGGCCGTCAGCGATTTACAAGTGACTGATTCCAATAGTATAAGATCAAAAAGCACGGCCTTGGGAGACCATGCTTCGGGCCGGACGCGCTTGTTGAAGGGATTTCAGCTAGCCACTGCACCAACGGAATTACGCCAGGTAACCACCGCACTGACCGTCGAGGTGAATGCCGTGAGCCGAACCAGCCCAACTTCGCTGACGTTTGAAGTAACCCCGGGAGCCGTCGCGGTGCACGGCGGTCGTCTTGTCGTGATCGAGCAACGAGTCAGCGCCGGCGAGGTCGAGTTCCGCGATGTCGCAACGGGAGCGCGCTCCAACGTGCTGGTCGGATTTCTGCGCGGGTGGGAGGCGGGGCCCCTGACCGAACTGTTCAACACCCGTGACGAACAGCGCCGAGTCATCGATGAGAGGGATTGGGTAATCGCGCGGGAGCGCGACCGCGTCGTAAAGGAACTGCTGGCGCGGGACGGTGAGCCGGAGTCCCACATTGGCGCCGCCTCGTCAGCGCTTGGGGTTGCCCGGCCGCAGATCTACACCTGAATCGCGCGATACCGCGCCGCCGCGCACACGAGCGCGCTGCTGAATAAGCCGAGCGGTCGACCGGTCGGGACCATCCGCCTCGGCGCGCATCGAGAGCGCTTGCTGCTCAGGACGATCCACGAACGATACCTGAAGCAGCCGCGACTGAAGCCCGAGGACATCTACAAGGAAGTAACCCGGCGATGCAAGGCCGCTGGGCTCCGAGAAGTCGCCCGCGGTACGGTCTTGGCGAGACTGCTCGCTTCTGGACGGGGATTCGGTACGCTGAGGGCAGCAGGTCGCCGGCATCTATTCGCCGGACCTCCTGGCCACGCAGCAAGAAGTGCGGATTGCGCGCGGCAGCAGCGGCAAAGCGCAGCGCCAAGTCGACTACTACGCACCGTTGAATGGCTCTATCATGCACTTGGGCGTTCGCCAGGGCGCGGCGGTCGAACCCGTTGCCACTACAGCCAAGAGTTCGCTGCGGCCGACCGGCTTCAGCGCGCGCCACGCGTCACCTGCGCGCCGGCGGGTCTGTGCCCCGCGCGGGCGTGACGCTAGGGGATCGGGTTCGTATCGTGATGCGTTCGGTCGGCATGACCCGCAGTCGGCGCGACGTGGGGTGAGATGAGTTCTCGCTGCGCATGGCATTCGCCCCCAGCGTCAGTATCGATCGATGCGGCATTGCTGCCGGCTTATGCGGAGTGTTCATCAGCGTGTTCCTCATTGGAGTTCGGGCTTCGAGGGTACCGATACCATGAATCGATTTCGGCGCGTCCGCGCACTTAGCGCAGCGTAACCGCAGCCTTGGCCGTGGCCCGATGGGGAGGGTGCAGGCAAGCCATTTAGGGCTATTGTGCCTAAGCGGTTAAGCGCAAACAGTCTGCCGCCGTGCGAGGTTATGTTTGCTGGAGACCGGAACATGAACTCGGTTGGCGATGACCAACGATGAGCATTGGCAACGAGAGCTCATTGCCGCGCTGCAAATGGAAAACGCATTCAATGCCGCACCGCCCGAGTATCTGAAGCCGACGCGGGCCGATGGTCACCGGGCGGTTGCCAACATTCAAGCGTGGCGAGCCTATCTGCCGGAGCCTTGCGTGGCCACGATGATTGAGGATGGATGGCAGTGGTCGACCTAGCCACTGCGTACCTGCAGACGCGCTTCATAGCGCAGACCAGAAGAGGAGGTCGCCCAGCTGAGCAGCCGCTCAATCCGGGTAAAGCTACCCGGGATCTCTTGGCGCTGAATATTGACTTGGCTTCAGTGATGCAGGCTGGACGCTGGAAGACTAATCGGACGCCGATGCGGTACGGGAAACATGTGCTGGCAGCGCGGAGCGCGATGGCGAGAGCCGCCGAAAGACTGCGGCGGGATTAGCTGGCGGGAGCATAACGCGTTCAGGGTTCCGGTTCGTTTACGCCACATGGAAGGCAGCCAGCAATAGCATTTCCGCGACGAGAGCGCGGAGTTGCGACTATCTCGATCCGCATATGGCATGCAGCAACCCTCCCGGGCGACAGCATGATGCCGAACACGGCGTCGTTTCGTTATTCCTTGGCAATCTCGGATTTCATCTGCGCGTATTGTTCGCGGGTTATCTCGCCTTTCGCGTACCTTGCGTCGAGAATATCCAGTGCCTCTTTGCGCGGCGATCCGCCGTATTTCTGGTGCGCCCGGTAGGTATAGCCCCAGTTTCCGATGCTCGAAAACAGAAGAAATATTACGCCAAACCACAGAAACCAGCCCCAGCCGAAATACCAGTCGTTCCAATAAGCATGAGCCATTTCGATTCTCCGTCGGTTACTGCCATCAGGTTCCTGGCCAAAGATAAGGTTGACAGCTGCGCAGCGCGAGCCGCGACTCGGGAACCTGCTACATCAGTGGCCATGGGCGCCACCCGTGTCGTGCATGGCGCTTGGCCTAAACTATGCGCGTACTCGGTGTGACGCTCTGTGCGCTGGCACGCTCTTAACTCAGGACGAGATCGTATCGACAAGCGCAGGGATAATGTCAGTTGAGATAGGCTGCGGCATTACTACATTGATGCCGTGCGCTAACGAACAGACGCTGATAGGGGCATCTACGTACGGTCAGTGCCTATGCGGATGTTGGAGGTCTGTAGATGTTACAAGAATCCAAAGATTTGGTTGGCATGACTGTCAAGGCAAGCGACGGCGACCTGGGGCACGTCAGGGAATGTTATTTCGACGATGAGGCGTGGGTCATTCGCTATCTGGTGGTTCAGACCGGAGCTTGGCTATTGGACCGCAGGGTGCTGGTCTCGCCGATGTCGATGGGCAAACCCAACTGTTCATTGAAGACGCTTCATGCACGGCTCACGCGCGAGCAGGTACGCAACAGCCCTGACATCGATTCGGACAAATCCGTGTCACGCCAGCATGAGTTGGAGTTCCATCGCTACTACGGCTATCCGTATTATTGGGGTTACAGGGGCGTTTGGGCCACAGAGCGGTTGGCGTACGAGCCCGCGCAGTGCCCGGAATACTATCCACAACTGCGCAGTTGCAAGTCGGTCACCGGATATCACATCCAAGCGGTGGACGGCGACATTGGCCACGTCCAAGGTATGTTGTTCGATGAAGAATCTTCGGCCATTCGCTACCTCATCGTGAATACGGGCAATTGGTGGCGGGGACACCAGGTGCTTATCGCGCCGGAATCGATTGCGGACGTGAGTTGGTCAGACAGGAGAGTGGTAGTGCAATTAACGCGCCAAGCCATCAGGGAAGCCGTGCCCTATGATCGGGCGCTGTTGCCCGATCGCCAGGGCGAAACCCTGGTTTACGAACGCTACGGGCACGACGGCTGCTGGCAATACGACTCACTGTCATCCGTCTCGCCACGAGCCGGTCCGGCCGACGCCCACCTCGTTGAGCGTGGGTAAATCGAGCGGTTAACGGTTGATCACATGCGCGAGGTTGGAAACAAGGGCACTAAACTGCACTATCGGGTTCGCGGAGCGGGGCAGCCTGTGCTGCTCATTCACGGGCTAGGCTCCAGCGGTGCGGACTGGGCGTTGCAGGTGTTGGCTCTTGAGTCCGAATTTCGGGTTATCGTGCCGGACTTACCCGGTTGCGGGCACAGCGAACGGCGCGGCGGTGCCTGCGCCATTGAGAGTTTCGCCGATATCCTGTGGACCTTGGTGGATGAGCTCATGGAACCTCAAGTCAGCATCGTGGGGTACTCGCTCGGCGGGGCGGTCGCGCTGGAGATGGCGCTGCAGCGCCCGCATGCCGTTCCGCGTCTCGCGTTGATCAATACTCTGGCGACCTATCGGATCGATGACTGGCGCAAATGGTACGAAGCCCGGATTCCAGCCGCCCTGGTGCGGCTGCTGGGCATGCGTAACATGGCGCGGCTGCTGGCGGAGCGGTCATTCCCGGAGCCCTGGCAGCGGCAGATTCGTGATCGCGCGGTGGCGGTCATCGGGGCGGTCCCCGCCGCCTCGTACCTCGCCATGGCTGCAGCGCTTGAGCGTTGGAGCGCCACCGAGCGCCTTGACCAACTGCGTAGTCGGATTTTGATGATCGCCGCCGGGCACGACTTCACGCCGCTGGCGGAGAAACGTGCTCTCGCCGCACGGATCGGGGCGGATATGGTGGTGGTGCGCGGCTCGCGCCATGGCACGCCGTTCGATTCCGTCGATCTGACGAATGCGAGTCTGCTCGCACATCTGAATGATCAGCCTCTGCCAGCGCGCGACACCTGGGTTCGCGATGAGCTCGCGAATGCGCCGGCGTGGCTTCTGGCCGCTAGCATTGTCAACGAGCACTGCGTTAGCGAAGCAGAACTGGACGCACAAGCCTCATAGGCCTTTGTGCCTCAGGTCAGGACCCATACCTGAAATCGAAATCAGTGCGCGGGTGTCTGCCTGGCTCCAGGCGCCGCGCTACCGCGGGATCCAGCGCCGGGTAGTCCGTATAGCCCGCGGCGCGGCCGCCATAGAAAGTCTGGGTATCCACGGCGGCCAATGGCGCGTTGAGACGCAGCCTGTTGACCAGGTCCGGGTTACTGATGAATGCCTTGCCGAAAGCAACCATGTCAGCCGTTCCGCTGGCGATGGCATCGATCGCCATGCTGCGCGTATAGCCATTGTTGACAATCCAGGCGCCTTGTTCGTTATTGCGCTTGAAATGGCTGCGCAGCAAGGCATAGTCGAAAGCTGCAACATCGCGCGCGCCGCTGGTCGCACCTTCAATGACATGAATGAACGCCAGTTTCAGTGGCGCAAGTGTCTCGAGCAGGAAGTTGAATAGGCCTTGCGCATTGCTGTCCTGTCCGGCATCGTTGCCCGGATTTACCGGAGACAGGCGCAATCCGGTACGTCCGGCACCGATCTCCTCGACAATCGCCCCCATCACCTCCACGGGTAGCCGAACGCGGTTCTCCTTTGAACCACCGTAGGCGTCGGTGCGGTCATTGATACTGTCGCGCAGGAATTGCTCGAGCAGGTAGCCATTCGCACCATGTACCTCAACACCGTCGCACCCGGCGTCCATGGCGCGTCGCGCGGCCTGACGGTACGCGTTGACAATGCCAGGAATCTCTTCCAGCCGTAGCGCCCGCGGTGCCGACACGTCCACAAAGCCATCGGCGGTGAAGGTTTTGGCATTGGCGCGGTGGGCCGTGCTCGATACGGGCGCCTGCCCATCGAGCTGCAACGAAGTGTGAGAGATCCGCCCGACGTGCCATAACTGCATGACGAGCTTGCCACCCTTGGCATGCACGGCATCGGCGATGCGGCCCCAGCCACTGACTTGTTCCGCATTATAAATCCCCGGCGTGTCCAGATAGCCCTGACCCTCGGGGGAAATCTGCGTCGCCTCGGTGATTATCGCTCCGGCACTGGCGCGTTGCTCGTAGTAGGTGGCCATCAGGGAGGTGGGCACCTGCCCGGGGCCGGCCCGGTTACGCGTCAGTGGCGCCATCACGATGCGGTTAGCAGAATCAATATGGCCGAAGCGAATCGGGTCGAACAATGTCGTCATTATGCAAAACAGACCTTAAGATCATTTTTTACGTGTTTGACGCCAGCGGATCTCCATGCCAATTTCCAGATGCGCTCGAGATCCCACAGGCTCTGGACTCTGCCGCTGAGCGTGACATCGCCATCATGGACGGACACCGTTCTATCCTGGAACCTGGAAGCCGAGCGGCGCTTGAGCGCGGCCTCGATGTCGGCCTGAATACTGTTAGTGGCTGCTCTGGGCTTGATCCCGATGCTCTCGTTGATCCCTTTGACGCCTAGGAGATCGGGGATGAATTCGGCGGCGTCAAGGCGCTGGTAATTCGATTCCCCCTCGCCGGAGAGAGTGACCCAACCATCCTCCACCATGACCTGGACAGCGTCCTGCGGAAGGTAGCTCTGGCATTGCAGCGTGTTCACGACTGAGCGTGCCAGGTCTGCATCGGTGCGATTGCTGATGCCTGGTAGGTTCACATCCATTTGCACAGCCAGGCCTTTGACACCGTCGTCCCGCTTGGTTGCCTGCTCTGCCTCCCATTTCTCCGTGAAACTGCTCACCCTGCCGGCCAGCGTGACAATGCCATCCTTGACCTCCACCCCGATCTGGGATGTGTTCACTGCGGGATCCCAACCGAGTTCGGCGATGACATCCTGCTTCAATTGCTGGTCGGTTTTCATTCAACGCGCTCCTTGAATAGTTGCCAATGAAGCTAGACCCAATACCATCGACGCGTCGGTACGCCAACCCACCAACTCGACCCGGCAAGTCGATCCGTCAAGTCGATGAACTATCGATGGGCGTCGCTGCGCTCAGGATAACAACACCTTCTTATAGGGCAGGAGCCGGTCAAATTCACGTTTGACCACCTCATAGCACTCGCAAGTTCGTTTCTGCAGGCCCGGTCGATCCAGGACGGTGATCTTGCCGCGGTGGTAGCGCACCAGGCCGGCTTTCTGCAGTTTGCCGGCGGCTTCCGTGACGCCCTCGCGGCGCACTCCCAGCATGTCGGCGATCAGCTCCTGTGTCATGGTCAGCTCGTTTGAGGCCAGTCGATCGAGGCTCAGCAGCAGCCAGCGACACAACTGCTGGTCCACGCTGTGATGACGGTTGCAGACCGCCGTCTGACCCATCTGTGTAATGAGGGCCTGGGTATAGCGCAGCAGCAGGTGCAGCAGTGGGCCGAAGCGCTCGAACTCATCCTTGAATTGGTGTGCCTTCATGCGGAAGGCATGGCCGGCACTCTGCACGACGCCTCGGCTAGGCGTGGATCCACCCCCCATGAATAGCGCGATGCCCAGAATCCCCTCGTTGCCCACGATCGCAATTTCCGCCGATGCGCCGTCCTTCATCACAGACAGGAGCGACACGATAGCGGTGGTGGGGAAATAGACATAGCGAAGCTTCGTCCCGGACTCGTAGAGCACTTCGCCCAGATCCAGCGGCACCTGTTCAAGATGGGGTGCAAGTCGCAAGTACTCGCTTACTGGCAGTGCATCGAGCAGATGATTCTGACGGGGATCCGTGCTTGACGGCTCTGATGCCTCCGGTCCACCGGAGCGCGTAGCTGTGGCGCCGCGTCGAGCGCGGCTTCTTCTGACTGCCATACCAGAAGCATACACAAGCACGTGCTCATGTGTTCGCTAACAGACATAGCTCCCACTGAGTTCTTGGCCTTCGACCGCAATCGGTAGTCGCGTGTCCAGAACTGTGCGAAGGACCCTTCAGACACCACTTGGACGCACCACGATGCACAAAGCCGGTGCGAGTGCCGCCTGTTTGCGGTTCGCGGCATCTGTATGTTCCCTCGACGCTGTCAAACCCGGACCGAACATGCGCCGGTCGGTGCGATAACGAACGGAGCGGGTGGCGAATTGCCGCTAGGCTGCTTGCACACAGGAGGCCATCCGCAGCGTGGCGGGCGGCGCTCTATGGTGCAATACACCATGATCGAATCGGGGGAGCATCCTCCGCAAGAAATCGCTTGTATTGCGGTTGTCGACGGGCATTGTCAACCAAAGGAAATCATCACCTTATGAAAACCGTATTCGCACCATCGCGCCTCGAGTTCGGCTTGCGGCAACTGATGCTGGTCGCGCTGTGCGTCGCCCCGCTGCCGTCATTGGCCGCCACTGCGGCGGCAACAGCGGAAGTCGCGCCGGCGAAACAATGCCTCAAGGACCTACAGGCGTTCGATTCCGGTCTGCATAAGGATGGCTACTGGCTGGACGGCGGCGGTGACGGTTACGGCTACCCGGTTTATGGTTACGGATTCAACTTCGGCGATCGCTATGGCGATGCCGGGCGCTATTCCAACGCACGCCCAGGATACGAAGTCCGCACGCTGATTGCAGCGGCCCGCATTCTTGGTCGAAACGGACAACAGGCGCCCTGCGAGTCCGTGCTGGGTGCCGCCCGGGACCGCTATTCGGTCTACGCTGCCGAGCTTCGCGCCGGCAAGGTTCCACCTGCGGACGTGACCGGTTGGCGCCGTCAGCAGATCGAGACCGCGGTGCCGGTCGCCGACGACAATGTGGCGTATCGTTCGGACCAACTGATCGGCGCCAGCATTGTCAACGTCCAGGACGAGAGTCTCGGTAGCGTCGATGACATCGTGATGAACCCACAAACCGGCAAGATTGCCTACCTCGTGGTCAGTCACGGCGGCTTTCTCGGCATCGATGACAGTTACACGCCAGTGCCCTGGGCGGATTTCAAGTCGACGTCCGGCACCAATCTTCTCATCCTGACGGCGACCAAGGCCACCCTGGAGGCGGCACCGCAAGTGCACGGAAATCAAGTGGACCGGGGGACCGAGTTTGCTTCCCGCAGCCAGCAGATCGACAAGTACTGGTCCGGTCACATGCCGGTTGCGATGAATTGAACGCTGGTCGTCGAGCGTGCCATGGGGGTGCCGGGGCGATCGCGCTCTGCGCGATCTTCGCGATTACGATTTCTTCATCATTCCGCCCCATGTGTTCCAACGAACAGACGGGCGCGAGACGTCCTCAATAGAGTCTGTGCGCATGAATGATCTGACTGATCAGTAGGAGGCGACAATGTTACGCAGTGTCAAGAGTTTAGAAGGGTTCGCAATCGGTGCGACTGACGGGATATTTGGCAAAGTGAAGGATTGCTACTTTGACGATGAAGCCTGGGTCGTCCGCTATCTTGTCGTCGACACCAGCACCTGGCTTGGCGGCCGCGAAGTCCTGATTTCCCCGTACTCTATTGGCCAACCCGACTGGGCCGGGAGCGTCCTGCCGGCGACAATCTCCAAGCAACAGATCAAGAACAGCCCGAGCATCGACACCGACAAACCCGTGTCGCGCCAATATGAGAAGACCTACCTCGGATACTATGGATATCCCTACTACTGGGGCGGAGCGGGCTTTTGGGGTAGCGGTTTCTACCCCGGCACATACTTGACGGGGATGGATGCGCGGGATTACGACGGCTACCGCGGCTATCTGAAAGCGCCAACTTCAGATGATGGTGATCCGCATCTGCGCAGCTGCAACGCCGTCAAGGGTTATCATATTCGCGCGAGCGACGGTGACATTGGTCACGTGCACGGGTTTTTAGTGGACGACTCCACATGGTCGATTCGCTATCTGATCGTCAATACCAGCAATTGGTGGGTTGGCCACAAAGTGCTGATCTCGCCGGAGTGGATTCAGGATGTGAGCTGGGCTGAATCTTACGTCAACGTGTCCATTAACCGTCAAGCCATCAAGGATGCGCCGCCATACGATGAAAACGCGCCGTTCGACCGTGACAATGAACGCGCGATTTACAGTCACTATGGTCGAAAGATCTATTGGCACAATAATCGGGAAAGCGCTCTGGCTTGAGCTCGTCAGCTGGCGTAGCGTGGCCCGCGATCTCGGACCACGCTTCGTCAGTATCGCCGATATCCGAAAACGATGATCGATCGAGGGCGGTGACGGCGTGGCAGGCAACATGCAAACCGATAGCTTTGTCGTGACCGGCATGCAGTGTGGCGGTTGCACGATCAAGCTATCGCTTGCGCTGCGCATGCTGAGCGGCGTCGACGATGTGCAGATATCGCTGGCATCCGGGGAGGTGACCGTTGTCTACCAACCAACCCTGGTGTCGCCAACGCAAATCCAGGAAACCGTGATCAGGACCGGCTTCGGGACCGCCGGCATCAGGGCGACCAACGGCCATGATCCCAGGCCCGATCAGTGCGGATGAGTCTCACAAGACCCAATCGGCTCCACGCTGTGCGATAGCGTACCGACGCGACCAGGTCCGAGGCCTATTTTGGCAGGCAACATCCCGCCGCGCCCGCACGCAGTACAACTACATGCCAGAGTCCCCGGTCCTGAATCACCGCATAGTTCTTGCGGCACGTCCTCAGGGGGCACCGCGCCTGACGGATTTTCGAACCGAGGCGCTGCCGATCCCAGTTCCCGCAGCCGGGCAGCTGCTGATGCGTACGCTGTATTTGTCTTTGGATCCTTACATGCGTGGTCGGATGTCGGATGCTCCCTCCTATGCGCCCGCTGTGCGGATCGGGGATGTCATGGTGGGCGGCACGGTGTCGCGGGTCGAGGCATCGCAACAGGCAGGCTTTGCGCCTGGGGATCTGGTGCTCGGCTACAGCGGCTGGCAGGAATTCGCACTCTCCGACGGGACTGGCCTTACCCGACTCGATCCGCAGGCAAGGCACCCCTCGCTGTATCTGGGCGTACTCGGCATGCCGGGATTGACTGGCTACATGGGTTTGGTGGATATCGGGAATCCTCAGGCGGGTGAAACCGTCGTGGTCGCCGCGGCGAGCGGTGCCGTCGGAGCGGTCGTCGGTCAGGTCGCAAGGCTCCTGGGCTGCAAGGTCGTCGGTATCGCTGGCGGCGCAGAAAAATGCCGCTTCGTCACTGGAGAACTCGGCTTCGACGCCTGCATCGATCATCACGGTGCGGGCCTGCCGGCGCGCCTCGTAACCGCCTGCCCGCAGGGAATCGACGTTTATTTTGAAAGCGTCGGGGGCGCGGTGTTCGATGCGGTCCTGCCGCTGCTGAATGTCCGCGCGCGGATTCCGGTCTGCGGGCTGATCGCCCTATACAACGATGCCGCGCTAGCGCCCGGACCGGATCGGACCGGTCTGCTGCTTGCGACGATACTCCGGCGCCGGCTGCGCATGCAGGGATTCATCGTCTCCGAGGATTACGCCGGGCGTCAGGCGGAGTTTGTAGCCGTCATGAACCCATGGCTTGCGGCGGGGAAGATCAAGTACCGGGAGGATGTCATTGAGGGCCTCGCGAATGCGCCAGGGGCGTTCATCGGCATGCTCAGCGGCAGCAATTTCGGCAAGCTCGTCGTGCACATGGGCACAACACCAGCACAAGGACACAACGCATCATGAGCGCACGCTACTTCGCGATCGTCTGGATCAACCATAACGCGGCAGAGGTATTTCGTATCAACGCCATCGAGGAATCGAAGCGAGTGGTCAATTCACACACGTCCCTGCAAAGCCTGCATCACCGCGGGCATGCCGATGACCCCAACCACGATCCGGTCGACACCGATTATTTCGCACGCATCGCGTCCACACTGAACCATGTCGGTGGCACATTGCTGACGGGACCCGGCGAGGCGCGCTTCGAACTGGGTCGCTATCTTGGCGAGACCCGGCCTGACCTCGCCACCCATGTGTACGAAGTCGATACTCCGGGCCATCCGGGAGACGCCGCGCTCGTCGCCATGGCGCGCGATCACTTCCATCTGGCGGTCTAGCCGGCCGGATTTGCGTTTGCTTGGAGTTCCGAAGATACCCGGGCGGCGGGCCCCGCGCGTCGCCGCGCATTCGCCGACCCCGCCGGCACGCAGAGACACCCCGTGAAAGAGAGTTAGCTAAGCGAACAGGGAATTCCCGTCCGAGTGCCAGCGAACGGAGTGATGCATTATCCCGCAGTACACTCGCCTGCCGTGATCAGCCGATGACGGGGCGGATCGCCGAGAACTTGTTACGGCGAAATCTTCGCGATCATTACGTTAAAAAAACCTCAGGAGACTCAGGAAAATCCATGGATACGAAAAAAACTGCGGCTGAACATCATACGTCGGCCGCCACACACCACGAATCGGCGGCCAAGCATCATCGCGAGGCGGCCAAGGCGCTCGATGCCGGTAAGCCGGAACAAGCCGCCGCTCACGCGCAGGTGGCGCACGGCCATCTTGCACACGCCACGGATTCTGCCACCGACGTGAGCAAGCTTCAGGCGAGCAAGCAGGGTGAAGCCGCCAAGGGCGCCAAGGCCGCCTAAGCGGCTGAGGTGAATTGGTCCGCGTCGGGCGGGACCCACCACTGAACGGCGCCGGGATCGCCGGGCGTTTCGGTGGTCTCGCCCGATTGGCGGATGCCGGCGGTCGGTGTGTCTGCAAAGGTAGGTGACGCTTGCAACCCTTGATCGCCGGGAATTGGAAGATGCATGGAACGGCATCGCAACTGAGCGATATTGCCGGCATTGCAGCCGTAGTCCGGGCGACGCGCCCGGCCGCCGATATCTTGATCTGTCCCCCCGCGACGCTGGTCGAACGGGCGGTATCAGCGGCCGGCGGGCAGAGCGCCATCGGCGGACAGGATTGTGCCAGCGAAATCTCCGGCGCATTCACCGGCGATTTGAGCGCTGAGATGCTCAAGGACGCCGGCGCCGCCTGGGTCATTGTTGGACACTCGGAACGCCGCCAACACCATGGCGGGTTTGAGCTGAAGACGGATTTTTCCGAGTCGCTACCTGTCGCAGCGTATGAGCTCGAGGACCTTCCGCGCCTACCGGTTCGAACGCGCCGTGGCGCGACAATTTAACCAGCTGATTTCCTCAATGGTGCGATGCCTCTAACGTTCTGTTCCGAATCTTGAGGGCTTGCCCTGACACGCAATAAGTCCCAGCTTGGCGCTCAAACTACGGCGCCTAATTGTTCGGCACGCTAGTGACTTCGGTATCTTATACGGGATTTTCGGGTAGATCCGCTCTGTACGGCGCCGTACAGACGATATTGCGGCCATCGCCCAATACTATCTCTCGTTGTTGGAGCCGCGTGCGTGCAGCTGTTTTCGGGACAATGGGGTTCGTATATCCTGACCCGGCGACATTTGGCCATGACGACGACGCGCAATGTAAGACGGGAGGCCAATCAAATGACAAACCGAAGACTCCCTACCAATCGCGTGTTGGCCGCCATTCCAACAAAGGACTATCGGCGCCTTCGGGCTCAACTCGAGCCGGTTACGCTGCCCTTTGGGCAGATACTCTACGAACCCGGAAAAGCAATTCGGTGGGTCTACTTTCCAATCGACTGTCTCATCTCCTTGCTGACCGCAGTCGACAAACGCAGGACTCTGGAGGTCGGCATGGTCGGCAATGAAGGCATGGCTGGAATGCCGTTCATCCTAGGCATCGGTGTCTCCGGGGTGCGTGCACTCGTACAGGGCGGCGGCGACGCGCTACGCATGGCTTCGGGGCCCTTTCGTATCGAGTTCGAGCGGAATCTGCCGCTGCAGCAAGCACTTTTCCGATATACCTACGCTTTAATGGCCCAGATATCACAGACAGCTGCGTGCAACCGCTTTCATGAAGCAGAAGCTCGCCTGGCACGTTGGTTGTTAATGACCCGCGAGCGCGTAGGGGCAGACAACTTTCCCCTGACGCACGAATTTTTGGCGCATATGCTCGGCATGCGGCGCGAAGGGGTCACTGAGGCCGCCGTGGCGCTAAAGCAACGAAAGCTGATCACCTATAGTCGGGGCAAGATGCAGATCCTGGACGTTGGAGGACTCAAGGCGTCGTCCTGTTCGTGCTATCAGATTGTCAAATCCGTCTACCAGCGCGCGGCGCTAGCAGCCTGAGCCACGTCACACGTCTGGTCGTCGATCTCGGGTTGCGACGCACGGTTATTTGTCCTGTCAGGATTCCAAACTAGCTGGAAGCGGCCGGAGCGCTCTAAAGGCAGTCGATGGTCCGCTAGCGCCCAGATGGCGCCCAGCGGTCCGACGTTCAATGCGGTCGCATCAATCAACTGAGCGTCATATGTATATCGGTGGCGGCATTCTTGGAACCCTTCTGCTCGTTGTTCTCATCATCTACCTCGCGCTCCCGGATATGAATTGATTCAGAGCGCACATAGTCAGATCGCGGGGTGACGATTGTCCGACGGCACATACGTGATCAATAACCTGAGAATTACGGTCTTCACGCTTGTCAGGCAACGTATCCTCCTGGCACAACTCCAATCCGTTGAACAATACCGTTAAACGTTATGTGTAATACCGAGCAGAGCGAGCGCTCGGTTCAAGCGCAGTCTCTGTCTGACACTGGCAGGTTATCCGACACTGACACGTTATCGGCCGATACCAATGCAACCGACTCATGCAGCCGGCGAAGATCTAGCCCTGCAGCACAGGATGCTCGCACTAATCGAACGCCAGGTGTGCCAGTTGACGCAACTCGCCGCGGGCCTTTCGAATGTGACACGGATTAGCTGCGGCCGCCTGCGGCTCAAGCGCGAGCGGGTAGATCTGCGCGTGGTCGTACGCGCCGCGACCGAGACCCTTGAATCGGAGTGTTATCAGCGCGATCACCGAGTTGCGGCAACCTGACCCGACGCACCCGTATGGTTGCATGCCGACGCGGGCCGGCTCGAGCAGGTGTTCGTGAACCTGCTTGCCGAGCACTCCCGATCCGGCCTTGGCATCGGTCTGGCTCTGGTGCGCATGCTCGCGGAACTGCACGGAGGCAGCGTAGTTGCGGCGAGTGCCGGACTCGGACGGGACGGCGAATTTACGGTTCGACTGCCGTACATGAGGGAGCCGCACGGTTGTCAGCCAAAGCCGAGCTCATTATGCGTGTCACCGTACAGACGCGGGTTATGTTAATCGCCTAGTCTTTCGCGTGTAGCATCCATCGCGCGTTGGCGCAGCTGCAAGGCGGTGATCAAATATCACATCGAGGCGAGCGATGGGGGAATCGGTCACGTCCAGGGACTGCTCCTCGACGATGAAACCTGGGCGATTCGATACCTCATCGTAGATACCAGCAATTGGTGGCTCGGACACCAGGTGCTCATCGCGCCAAGATGGATCCAGAGCGTGAGCTGGTCCGAGCACATGGTATCGGTCGATCTGAACCGTCAGGCGGTCAAGGATGCTCCGCCCTATCAATCCGCTGCGACATTGGATCGAGACGGGGAGATCAGCCTGCATAGGCACTATGAACGTGCTGGATATTGGGCTGATGAGGTAAGGCTCGAGAATCCGCAATTCCTCGCGGTAAAGACTGCATCGCAACGCGCCACTCATAAGAATACCTTCTGAGTCAATGCTTTAGGAGAGTCCCGAATGCAATCCAATCCAAAGACTTCCTGGGCGTCGGCCCTCATCGCCGCGCCCCTCGTGGCCGCGGCTCTCATCGGCTGTGCGGCTACACCGGATCGTGAATCGACCGGCGTGTTCTTTGATGATGCGACGGTCACCAGCAAGGTGAAGGCGGAGCTCATTGAAGACCCGTTGACCAAAGCGCGCGACATCTCGGTGACGACCGACCAGGGCGTTGTCCAATTGTATGGGTTCATCGACTCGAAGGAGCAGGGAGATGAAGCGGTAAGAGTTGCCAATTCGATCCCGGGCGTGCGAAGCGTCGACAACGAGCTGCAATTGCATTCCTCGCAGTGAGCGAGCGAGCACGATGACCCATGTTTGGATGGTTGCAGGAACGCCACCGCCGACAGATCCTGGAACATCCATTCCCTGAGAGCTGGAATGCGATTCTCGAGCGCAACGTTGCGCACTGGAAGTGTCTCGACGACGCGGAGCGCGTCCACCTGCGCTCGCTCGTCCAGGTCTTCGTTGCGGAGAAGCAATGGGACGGCTGCGGTGGCCTTAAGCTGACGGATGAAATCCAGGTCACGATTGCTGGGCTGGCGTGCCTTCTGCTGCTGGGGCTGGACCACATGCTCTACAGCAACGTCAAGACGATCTGCGTTTATCCATCGACGGTCGTTGCGCCGGGACAGCGCTCGGTGGACTCATACGGTATAACGATGCAGGAAGCCGGAGTTCCGATTTACGGCCAGTCGATCCTGAATGGCCCAGTGGTGTTGGTCTGGGATGCCGTCCTGGGCGGTGCACGTCACCCCGAGCGCGGCCACAACGTCGTCTACCACGAGTTTGCCCACAAACTGGACATGCTCGACGGTTGCATCAATGGCACGCCGCCCCTGGCTGACCGCACGCGGTACCGGCGCTGGGTCGAGGTCTGCACTCGCGAGTACAATGTGCTGCGCCGCTGCGCCTCGAAGGGAAAGCGCACGCTTGTAGATACCTACGGTGCCACCAATCCGGGGGAATTCTTCGCGGTCATCACGGAGTGCTTCTTCGACAAGCCGCTGCAGATGAAGCGGCAGCATCTGGAGCTGTACTCGCTGCTGCAAGAATTCTACCGCCAGGACCCGGCTGCCCGCGAGGCGCGACATTCACACGGGTTCCCTACCGCACATGCAACAGGAGAGTCCCCGCGTGCTTGAACGGCATGATGCAACGTCCATTTCTGTGGTTCGTCTGGCTACCGTATCCATGGCACTCCGGCGCTAGTCATCTGGTGCGCGCTACTTGCCGAACTGGTAGCGCGCTGACAGCCCCACCAGGTTGACGTCGTCACGATACGGCTGGATGCCGAGTGCCAGCAGGTTCGGCACCGTGGCCGGCCCGAGGCCGGCGAGCGCCCAGTCGCTGCTGTTATAGCTTTCATGCTCATAGCGCAGGTGCAGCCGTAGCGCGGGTGTCCACTGATAGCTCACACCGAGCTGCGCGCGATCGAGCCGGGTCCAATTCTGTGGAAATGCCTGGGTCAGGCCGCCGAGCAGCGAGTCGGTATCGCCGTAGGATGGAGCGTGCACGTAGTCCGCTGTGAGTGCCCAGAGTCGGCTCAGCACCCACTGGCCGCCGATACTCATGTTCCAGTAGCGCTCAGTGTCGGCGATCATCCAGGGCACCGTGGCCGCGTCGCTGGCTCCGAGCTGCGAGTTGCGCAGGCGCTGGTAACCGATGTCGGCGTAGGCGCTCAACGAGTCGCGCGGCGTCCAGGTCAGCGTCGTGGAACCGCGCTGTTCGTGCGTGGACTGCAGACCCAGCGGCGAGGATCGATAATCGTCCTTGGCCAGGTAGCCCTGCAGCGCCCAGGTGATCGTCGGCGTGATGGCCCAGGAACCGGTGAACGAGGAAAACACCCGATCGCGCGGCGCGTAGTTCTCATCGAGCAGCAGCGGGTTTTCGCCGGCGGGTAACTGCGCCAGATCGAGCGCCGAGGACTTGCGCAGCCCATCGCCGTACTTGAGTGTGAAGCTCAGCGGCTCGATCGGGCTGACCGTGGCGCGCACCCAGCTCTCGACGTCCTGGGTGTGGGTGAATGCCTGCCCCGGCGAGTAGCGCACGTCCAGGAACTGGCCACCGACGCCGAGCCGCACCCAGCGGGGTAATGCATAGTCAGCGCCGCCGTCGAGCCGCAGGCGATCCTCACCATAGCGCGGCGTGACCGCCGTGCCGCCCGCGAATGTGTCGGTCACCACGTAGTCAACGGCGATCGGGGTGGTCTGGTCGTTACGGCCGTCGTAGGTGGCGTTGCCGCGCAGATTGAGCTGCGGAAGCGGTCTTGCCGTGAGGCCGATCGCATAGTGAGACAGCCGCACGTCGCCATCGAGCGCGCCGGGAGCCGGGACCGTGGCGCCTGGCAGCGTGCTCAGAGGTAGAAAAGCCGAGTTCTGCAACAGCCTGCCGATCGAGGCTGCGTAACTGAGAGTCGCAGCGAACCACGGCAGCCGGGCATTGCCGGTGGCCGCGAACTGCTGCAGCGTGTTGTTCGGCGCCATGGCCAGGCGGCCCTCGGTCGAGCCGGGGACCAGCGGCGCATAGGGGTTCGCGAAGCTGAATGAATCGCTATGGTCTTCAAACCAGGAGTCGGTGTACGTCAGGCGCAGGCTGGCCTTGCTGCCGGCCCAGGCAATGCCGCCGTCAAACGAATTGGTGACATAGTCGATCGGCTGCACAAATTGCAGCGCCTCGGTCAGGAAGCTCGCGCTGCCCGCTTCAGTACCGTTCTTTTCCTGGCGACGGAACTCGCCAAACAGCGTCCAGGCCGGACTGGCGTAATACCGGCCGAGGAGGGCGACGGTGCGGCGGTCATAGCCGAAGTTCACGGGCGCAAGGCTTGCGCCGAGCGCGCTCATTGCGGCGGTGCTGCCCGCAGCCACCCAATCCGCCGGTAATACCAGGCGGCCGCCATTGTTCCGGAAAGGAGTTACCGCGTTGTCGTAGCCACCCCCAGGCTGGCCGTCGTAGCTGAGGCGCAGGTCATAGCGGCCTTCGCGGCCACCTTCCACGATGCCATCCCTCGAGGCGAGTCCCAGGCGTTCGAGCTCGTAGTTCGCGTATGAGCCGTCACTGCTGCGCCACTGTCCGTCGCCACCGGCATCCGCGTACCCGGTACTGCGGTCGATGCCGGTATAGCGGCCGAAGCTTGCGTTGGCTTTGTCTGCTGCCAGGGCGCCGACCTCAACGTTGCCATCGTAGCCCTGAAAAAACGGGCATTGCGAGCAAGTCCAGGCGCCGGTGTCCGGACTCGCGTTGGTGCCTGGTACTGCGGTTGCGGCCGCGGGGGCGGCTGGTGGCGCAGCGGCTGTGGGGGTGGCCGCGTTTGCAGCCGTTGCGAGCAGCAACGCGGCGGCCGCTGCAAGGGCTTGCTGCGCCTTTTGGTGTTGGCCTGTCGTTGTCATCGCAGCGTGCCTAGCGCATCAATGCCCGGCCCGACGGCGCATTCGAGCCGTGGACCTGCGAGTGGCAATTGGTGCAGCTGCCGCCGAGCAGGAACGCGCTCGGCGTCCCGCCCGCCAGCCCCCTGGGCGTATTGGCTACCGATGGATGGCCTGCGCCCTCGTGGCAGGTTTGGCACAGGAATGGCGCGCGCGCCTTCAGTAGCGCGGGTTGTGCCGAGCCGTGTGGCTCATGACAGTTGCTGCAGTCCTCCGCGACCGGCTGGTGTTCCCACAGGAACGGCCCGCGATACTCGGCGTGGCAGGTCGTGCATGTCTCATTCACGGTGTTCTTCACCAGCTGCGCCGGTGCAGTCGAGCCGTGCGGCGAATGGCAGGCGGTACAGGCCATCTTGCCCTCGCGCATCGGATGATGCGACGGCTTGAATAGATCCGTGTGCTGCGCCTGATGACAGCCGGTGCACACATCGATCTGGGTGGTGGTGCTCTGTACCGGATCCTTCTGCAGGTGCAGCTTGTGGCAGTCGGCGCACGCGATGTTGCTGCCTGCATGCGCGCTCGCGGCCCAATCGTGCGCCGCGTTCGACTGGTGACAGCCCAGGCAATTCGCGTTCTGCTGCGCAACCGACGAGGGCGAACCGTGCCCGAAGACGATCAGCCCGGCCGGCGGACCGCCGCCCGCTCGCACATGCGCGCCGCCCGGTCCGTGGCAGGCCTCGCACTGCAGTCCACCGTGCCCGAAGGGCCCGCGAGGATCGTTCGGCCGTGCGTGACTGGTGCGAAAGATGCCGGTGACGGTGGCATTGTTGTGACAGCCGAGACAGGTATCGGCGCCCTGCGGGCTGTAGGCGGAGGTGTCGTTGGCGGCTGCGGCGGCCGGCGCAATGGCGGCTACTGGTTCAGCGGCATTCACGCCATATGCCAGACTGGCGGCGCCCGAGAACAGAGCGAATGCAGCGATGACGCCGGCACGCGCGATCTGCTTCACTCAAGTGCCTGAGGCCGGGATTTTATGCACTACCATGAGATCCGCGACGCCACCCGGACCGTGGCAGACACCGCAGCTTTCGACGTTCGCCGGGTTGGTACTGAGATTCGTGCGCCCTTCGGCGTCTTTCGACACCGCGGTCGAGCCGCCGTTCTGCTCGATGTGGGATTCGGTGGCGGCATAGTCATAGTCGCTGTGGCACGCCGAGCAGACGGCCATGTTGGCCGAGGTGGCGATCGGATTGCCCGGTGTCGTGGGGTTGGGCATCTGCTTCGACAGGCCGGTCAGGAAAGTCGTCGCCTGCACCGTGGTGTCGCTTACCGGGTAGTAGCTGGTGCCGACATGGCAGGCGTCGCAGCGGTTCAGGTACCCGGGATAGACGACATTGCTGAAGTTGTTTACCGAGCCGCCGTAGCCGTAGATGACGAAGGGTACCTTGGCGGCGGCGCGGTTGTTGCCGTCGTGCAGCGAGTGGATCATGTACTTGAAATCGATCGACTGCTCCCACAGCCCGTCGACTCCCGCTGCCGTCAGTGTCTGCCGCTCGCTGACGTCGGTGGAAGCCGGGTTGTGGCAGACCACGCAGGCCTGGGCGTTGTCGTTGCGATTGTCGCCATGCAGAGCGAGCACGCTGTGGCAGACGTCGCACTTGGCAATGTCTACGACCACGCGGCGCGCCACCGGCGCCGCGCCTGCGACGTTGCCGTACCCGACCGCACTGGTCACCGGAATCGCCGTCGCCCCCGGCCCGGTGGTGACGAGGCCCGGGTGCCCTTCGATCACCACCGCGACGTTCTGGATTGGCGCGCACGCGACAGTACCGCCAGGCGGACAGTTGGCGGTCGGCGCGACCGGCAGCGCCGTGGGCGATGTGAGCGTGAAGGCGCCGTTCGCGTCGGGTCCGGTGATCGCCGCGGGTGGTACGGCCGCCGCACAGCCGGTGACCGCGAGCGGGTTCAGGGATAGCGGCTGTCCCCAGGCGGCGGCAGTGGTACCGCTGCCCCAGTTGGTGTAGTCGCTGGTTTCCCAGGCGATGTCGATGGCGAGTCGTGCTTTGCCGCCGTTGGCGCAGACGGGATTGCCGGTTGCCGGATCTGTGCCCGTGAAGGCGGCCGCAGTCAGGATGTCGTACGGGGCATTGCTGTGCGTCGGATCAACTACCGAGAACTTCACCACCGGATACACCAGGTGGGCGCTGTCCGTCGTGAAGGTGACGCTGTTGACGACGTACTTGAACTTCGTGGCCGCGACCTCCTCGGGTATCACGTGCGCTGCGACCACTTGCAGCTGGCCGTTGTCGATGCCGGAACTCGGCCCGTGGCAGGTGGCGCACTGCGTGTCGTTGGCGATGATGTTGGAACCGTGATTGGCGCCGGTGGCAAAATTCACGGTGTCGTGGCAGGCGCCGCAGGCCTCCTTGGTGGGCACCGACTTGAAGTTAGCCGCTTCGGTCAGGTTCGCATGATCCTGCACATGGCAGGTCTGGCAGTTGCGGGTATCCTGCGGATACAGCAGCGTATTGAAGTTCGACAGCGACTTCATGTACCCGACGATCCAGTAGCCGATAGTGAGCGTCGGAGTGGTGTCGGGGCCGTTCGCCGTCTGGATGCTGGGCAACGTGTTGCCGCTGTGGATCTTGTGGATCATCACCTTCATGTCGAGCGAGGAGCCACTGTAGGGGTCGGTAGTTCCGGGGGTGTGACACATCACGCAGTACTGCACCTCGACACGGGCGCCACCGTGCGCAACCGAGGTCCCGGTCGGCGAGATCGCAAACGATGTGTGGCAGTTGTCGCAGGTCGCCGTGTCGACGATCTCGCGGCTGAAGATGCCGCTGGTCGCGCCACTGGAGGGCTGGAAGGTATAGACGCCATTGTTGGCCTGCGCGAGGCCGCGGATCTCGAAGGCCACGCGATGGGTCAACGTGGCGTCGTAGACCACATTCGGATCGGTCGTGATGTCCTTCGCAAAGGTGTACTGGTAGGTGCCATCGCCGTGGTCGACGAGAGTGCCAGCGGTGGCGCTTTCGACCGTGGCCTGCGTCTTAGGCGTCGTGGCGCAGGCCGTGACGCCCGCCGGGCAGGCGCCGGGTGTCACCGTGGTATAGATGTAAGAATTCCACTGACTCGCTGAGCCGTTCTGGCCCGGAACCAGTTGCGCGATCGCGAACGCCAGGTCCGCGGCCGGCAGACCCTGCACCGGTGCGCCAGTCTGATTGACGAGTTCGAATTGCACCACCGGCGGGCTGTGGATCGCAACGCTGGTGATGGTGCCGGTGAGCGCGGTGGCGCTGCTGGCTTGCAGCGCGGTGCCTCCGCCCGACGTCGATCCCTGCGAGCCGGAACTACCGGAAGCGGTGCTCGAGCCGGCGGGACCTGCAGGTCCGGTGGTGCCGCTACAGGCCGCCAGCAGCGCGCAGACTGCAACCAGCGCGCACGCCATCATCGCCCCGACGTATCCTGCGCGCGCATGGTCTCGTGGGTGCATCGGTCGGATGCTAGGGGCACATCGGTGCCTGTTCTGTACGCCAGCGCACAGATCAGGTCGCGGGAGCGCGATTACGCTGACGCGATGGCGCGGCAGATGCAGATCGAGAAGGTCGGTTCCCTGATGCCCTTTACCTGTGCCCAGGTATTTGATATGGCAGCGGATATCGAGCGCTATCCGGAATTCATGCCCTGGTGGATCTCGGTGTCGATCGTCAAGCGCCAGGACGATACCTGCGACGTCGAGCAGGTACTGGGCCGTGGCCCGGTGCGAGTGCGGTTCGCGTCCAGGGCGGTGCTGCAGCGTCCGCAGCGCATTGATATCAGTTCAACCGACCCACAGTTTCGCCAGCTCGATCTCGTGCTGCGCGTGCTGCCGCATGCTCAGGCGGGCTGCAGCCTGGCAATCACACTGACGCTGCAGCTGCAATCGGCGTGGCTGCAGCAACTGGTGCGGGCGCTGCTGGCGCGCACGATGGACGAGGTCGTCGCGGCCTACCAGGCACGTGCCCATCAGCTGTACGACGGGCAGCTGCGCTAGGCGTCCGTACGCCAGCGCACAGAAGCGAGTACCCGGCAGCGGTTAGTTTCGACGGGTGCGGATGGCCATTTCAAGGATGCGCGGTGAATTCACCTGAGCCGAGACAACGGGGCCTGGCGGCGTGGCTGTGGCGCCGGCCGCAGCGCTGGTTCCTGCTGGGGATTCCGGCCGGCGGACTGCTGGCTTTCGTCGTCGGCATCGGCTTTGCGGGCAGCTTTGTCGCCGGCCTGAAGTTCGCGGAGACCGACAGCTTCTGCACCTCCTGCCACGAAATGAACACACCGTTCCAGGAGTACACGCACAGCGTGCATTATTCGAATCCAATCGGGATCCGGGCCAGCTGCGGCAACTGCCACGTGCCGCCGGCGTTCCTGCCCGGTCTGCTGGTGCACATCGAGGCGTCCGGCGAGATCTGGGGTCACTTGCGCGGCGAACTCGACACACCGGCGAAGTACGAGGCCCACCGGCTGGAGCTGGCGCAGCAGGTCTGGAAGGCACTGAAGGCGAATGACTCCGCAGAGTGCCGCAGCTGTCATACGCCGGCCGCGATGGCATTCGCACAGCAGCCGCCGGAGGCGGCCAGTGCGCACAAGTCGCTGGCCACGAGCGGCATGACCTGCATCGACTGCCACACCGGGGTAGCTCATGAGCTGCCAAAGGGTGGTTAGGGGTGGTGGCCACACAGGCGCCGCATACACTGCCCAAGGGTAGCTAAGCCTCAGAGTGGCTAAGCCTCAGCGTGGTTGAGCGTACTGGCCGGAACGGCGCCAGCGCTCGCCGACGTAGCGCAGCACGATGCGCCTGATTTCGGAAATCCTGAAATTGAACAGCCGACGCGGCCAGAACAGCTCACGCTTGTCGCACACGGTGGAGGCGCTGAAGCGCGATATTTCCCCCTTGAGCGCTGCGGCCGTCCGGCCGGCGTCGCCGCGGGCGATACCCTCATCGAGCCGCGAGCGCAGTGCACGCGCGGCGGCGATGCCGCGAGCGACACGACGGCCACGGCGCGGCGAGAGCCGCCCGTGCTGCACTTTCAGCTCGTTCAGATGTTCGGCCGCATCGTAGGTCGCATCGACCAGCTCCCGGCGTGTCATCCAGCGGGTCTCGTAGTTGAGGATATGCTCCCAGGTCGGTTTGACCAGCAGCTGGCGGTGCTCCTCGAGGGTGCGGGCGAACAGGCGGTAGCCGAAGCGCTCGGGCTCCTCGAAGCCGCGGCTGCCTGGATCGATGAACGGACCCATCGGGGATATGAAACAGGACAGCCGCTTGTCACCAAGACTGAACAGGTGTCCGCAATACTCGACCGTCGCACGTACCGATGCGGTGGTCTGCGCCGGCAGGCCGATCATGAAGAACACATCGATCCGGATGCAGCGTAGACGCAGCGCCTCCTTGAAGAGGGCTTCCATGTCCTCGGTGGTGTAGCCCGACTCGCCTTCCTGTGCGTCGCGCACCGCTTGCTCGTGGCTCTCGGGACTGAACTCCATGCTCCAGTTGCGTACACAGCGATCGATGTCGTGCAGGAATGACGCCTGCGGCAGCGCGAAGAACTCGAACACAATGGTGTTGGGCAGGTCGGCCTGGCGCAGCAGTTCCAGCACCTGCGCCGCGTGTTCGGGGCCGGCCATCAGCACATCGCCGACCAGGATGATCGGCCCGTGCGACAGGCGGGCGATGGCCTGCATGTTGGCGACCAGGCTGGCCGGACTGCGGTACACCGGCTTCTGGCGTCGCGTCACCTTGGTGCAGGCGGTTTGCGAACTGCCGCAGGTGACGCATTCGAAGGCGCAACCCTTGACGGTGAACACGGTGGTGATCGGATTGTTCCACCAGCCGTTGAACGGCAGGGTACTTTCCAGATCGCCGTAGCGCATCACCATCTCGACAATCAGGTCGGGCCGCAGGTCTACGTAGTCCAGGCTCATCGGAATAAAGGTGAGCGGATTGACGTGTACGCCGCGCTGGTCCTTCCAGCTGAGGTTTGGGATCGTATCGAGTGGTGCGCCCTGGCGCAGCGCCAGCAGCAGCTGATGCAGCGGCGGTTCTGTGCTGTCGCCGCGCAGCACGAAATCCACCTGCGGATAGGTGATCAGCTCGCTGTGAAAGTACGAGGACGACAGCCCGCCGAAGATCACCGGCACGTCCGGGAAGATCTCCTTGACGATCCGGGCGACTTCCAGCGCGCCGTGCGCATGCGGCAGCCAGTGCAGGTCGATGCCCACGGCGCGGGGCTTGGTGCGCGCCAGGAATCGCGGCACGTTGAAACGCCGGCTGTTGATCATGCGTAGCGCGAGATTCACGATCCGCACGGTCATGCCGCGATCGTGCAGGTAGCTGGCGATGGTCAGGAATCCGAGCGGATACATCTCGAATACGGTCGAGGAGGGGACCATGTCGCTGACCGGACCGTAGAGGATCGCGTGCTCGCGGAAGTCGTACACGCTCGGCGCGTGCAGCAACAGCAGATCCGTCATTGCACGCGAATCCGGATCAACTCCTCGCCGTCGGGATCGATGAGATGAACCGCGCAGGCGAGGCACGGATCGAAACTGTGGATCGTGCGCAGTATCTCGAGCGGCTGTTTGGGATCCGCCACGCGGGTTCCCTTGAGTGCCGCCTCGTACGGGCCTTCGATGCCGGCCGCATCGCGCGGGCCGGCGTTCCAAGTGGTCGGCACCACCGCCTGGTAGTTCGAGATCTTGCCGTCATCGATGACGATCCAGTGTGCCAGCGAGCCGCGCGGTGCCTCGAGGAATCCGACACCCTGCGCGTGCCGCGGCCAGCTCGAGGGTTCCCAGAGTGCCTGGTTGAAGGTGCGCACGTCGCCGGCACTGATGTTCGCCATCAGGCTCGCGTACCACTGCGGCATCGCATCGGCGAGGATCTTGGATTCCAGCGCGCGTGCGGCGATGCGCCCCATGGTCGAGAACAGCGCATCCAATGGCAGGTTGAGCTGCGCCAGCGACTTGTCGACCAGCTCCCGGGTCGGCTCATTTCCGGCCGCGTACAGCATGAGCACGCGCGCCAGCGGCCCGGTTTCCACCGCGTGGCCCTTCCAGCGTGGTGACTTGAGCCAGGAGTAACTGGCGGAGGTATCCAGGTGCTGGTAAGGGGGCTGCGGACCGGAATAATTCAGGCGCGTCTCACCCTGGTACGGATGCAGGCCGGCATTTTTGCCGCTACTGTAGTCGTACCAGGAATGCGATACGAATTCCTGGATTTCCGTCGGCGCGGTGAGATCGACCTCGTGTATCTGGGACAGGTCGCGAGCGAGAATCACCCCGCGCGGCACCAGGAAGCTCTTCGGGTCCTGGCTTCCGAGCGGCGGAAAATCACCGTAGGTCATGAAATTGCCGACCCCCTCGCCGTAGCCGGTCCGCAACCAATCCTTGTAGAACGAGGCGATCGCCAGCACGTCAGGCACGTACACCTGGTCGATGAACAGGCGTATCTGGGCGATGATCGCGGCAACCTGCGAAAGGCCCACTTCGTTGATAGCGGTGGAGCCGGTCCCGGCGCCAGCGTGCACGCTGATGGCGGCGGGGGTGCCGCCGACCAGCACGTTCGGATGCGGATTCTTGCCGCCGAAGATGGTCTGCAGCCGGATGATCTCGCGCTGCCATTCCAGCGCGTCCAGATAGTGCGCCACGGCCATCAGGTTCGCTTCCGGCGGCAGCACATAGCCGGGATTGCCCCAGTAGGCGTTGGCGAATATGCCCAGCTGCCCGGATGCCACCAGTTTGCCGACGCGCGCCTGTACCTCGGCGAAGTAGCCGGGCGAGGAGCGCGCGTAGGCCGAGAGCGACTGCGCCAGCGCCGAAGTCGCCTTCGGATCGGCCTTCAGCGCGGAGATGACATCCACCCAGTCGAGCGCCTGCAGGTGATAAAAATGCATGACGTGGTCGTGCGCGAACTGCGTGACGATCATCAGGTTGCGGATCAGCTGGGCGTTGGGCGGGATCTCGTACTTCAGCGCGTCCTCGACGGCTCGCACCGAGGCGATCCCATGCACCAGCGTGCACACGCCGCAGATGCGCTGCGCGAACGCCCAGGCATCGCGCGGATCGCGCCCCTGCAGGATGATCTCGATGCCGCGCACCATGGTGCCGGAACTGGAGGCGCGCGTGATGACCGAGCCGTCGAACTCCGCCTCGATGCGCAGGTGTCCCTCGATGCGGGTGACCGGGTCTACGACAATGGTCTGGCCATTCATGTGCGGGTGGCTGCTCCCATCAGGTTGCCGGCGATCAGCTCCAGCAGGCTTTGCGGGGTCTGCTGCCATTCAAAGTGAGCCTTGGCGTCGTCAAACGTGCGGCGGCAGTCCGAGCAGCTGGTCAGAAATGTGCTGGCGCCGGTGTCATCGATTTCGCGCAGCTTGTTCTCCATGGTGCGGTAGCGCAGCGGCGCCGCACGCTCGATATCGAGCACACCACCGCCGCCGCCACAGCAGAAGCTGAAGCCGCCGTGATTCTTCTGTTCGTGCAGTTCGATGCCCATCGCCGCCATCAGCGCCCGCGGCGCCTGGATGACGCCGCCCTTGCGCGCTGACTCGCAGGGATCCTGGAACGTGGTCGCGCCTATGCCTGCGGCACGCAGCTTCAGCCGGCCGGCGGCGAGCTGCTCGGCGAGGTATTCGGTGACTTTCAGCACCCTGAAGGGCAGCGGCTTGCCGTACAGGTCGGCTGCCTCCCAGCGCAGCGCGGCGTAGGCGTGACCGCACTCGGGGACCAGCAGGATGCTGGCATGGCAGGCAATGGCCTGGTCGATCAGTCGGCGGCTGATGTCACGCTGCCATGCCATGCCGCCGGCGTAGTAGCCGTAGTTCTCGGCCACCAGGCCATCGCTGCGAAAGGTGCACGAGACCTGCAGGTGCTGCATCACGCGCGCCAGCGCGGCCACCGCGGCGGGATAATGCTCGATGTCGGTGCGCGGAACGCACAGCATGATCTCGGCCTGTGGTTTATCCAGCGGTATATCGACGCCAAATCGCTCGCCGATCGCCAGCAGCTGCTCGCGATACGGTTCCGCGCTCGCCTCGGGCTGGCCCGTGAGCTGCTGGTGCGCCGCCTTCTGGTACAGCTCCTCCGGCGCAAGCCCGGCTTCGAACATGGCGTGGCGCGCCTGCTCGATCAGCGCCGCAACGTCGATCCCCATTGGACAGATCAGGCTGCAGCGGCCGCACATATTGCAGCTGTCGAACAGCAGGTGCTGCCATTGCGCCAGCTGATCAGCGGTGACTTCCCGCTTCAGCCCCAGCAGCCGGAACAGCGGTGCGAAGGCGCTCGACTCGCGCTTGTAGGCCTGCTTGAAGGGCTCGACCTTCCAGATCGGGGTGTACTGCGGATCCTCGGTGGCAATATAGAAATGACAGGCATCGGCACAGATGCCGCAGTGGATGCAGGATTCGAGCCGGAAGGCGCTCAGGGCACCGGTCTCGCGCGCAAAGCTGCTCATGGCGCCGGCGACCCGGGCCTGGTTGCTGCGCTCCTCCGCCGGTGCAAGATTGGCGCCGACACCGACCGCGGGGCTGCTCATGAGGTCGCTCCCTTGCGCGCAAGGATCGCGCCATTGATGGCGCGGGACGGAAAAATATAGAACGCGTGCATCAGCTTGCCGAAGGGGAACCACAGCAGCAGCACATCGACGCTCAGGATGTGATGCGCGAGCAGCGTCTGGTACGGGGCGCCGATATGAGCGGTGGCAGCAATTCCCGTGGCCATCACCGCCATGGTGATGAACCAGCTGAAGTAATCGTCAAAATTGGACAGCATGCGGATCACCGGGTTGGTGACGCGGCGGAACA
>Ga0302324_100005074_pt1 | contig 28881 bp, 27 predicted proteins | sample Palsa_T0_1_FD_201949 | JGI IMG/M metagenome (GOLD analysis project Ga0302324, IMG submission 201949) | Peat permafrost microbial communities from Stordalen Mire near Abisko, Sweden - Palsa_T0_1 | ecosystem: Environmental > Terrestrial > Soil > Palsa > Peat permafrost | place: Sweden: Abisko...
GTGGCGATGTGGATATGTGCGTTTGGTCGATTGGGTATGCAGTGGACGAGTTGAACAAGATGCGGAGCGAGTTGATGGGTACGCCGCTGGGTGGATATCTGACGACGCCGCATAATTTTCTGGCGATGACGCGACGCTCGCAGTATCAGATCGACCGCGAAGATGAGAGCGAGGGTGAGGGACGCGGCGCGATTCGTCCTGGGGGGCAGAAGTACATCTTTATCTATCCGTTCTGGAAGACTCGCCCGTGGTACCGTTTGCCGGCGGAGGAGCGGCATCGGTTGATGAAGGAGCATATTCGCATCGGCCTGTTGTATCCGCGGGTGAAGATCAACACGGCGTACTCGTTCGGGATCGACGACCAAGAGTTTACGGTGGCGTTTGAGACGAACTTTCCGGAGGATTTTTTGGCGCTGGTCGAGGCGCTGCGCGATACCGAGATCAGCTTGTATACATTGAAGGACTTCCCGATCTTTAGCTGCGTGCGGCTTCCTGCGGCGGAGATGCTGGATCGGCTTGGATAACGGTGATGGCAAAGACGACTGTGGTTCGGACTGCGGCGAAGGCTCGGGCGATTGCAGCGAGCGAGCCTGTGGCGGCAAAGCGACGTGTTGGAAAGACGCTGAAGCCCCTTGATCCGGCGCGGATTACTGCGATTCTGGATGCTTTACGGAAGGCTTATCCGGACGTGGTTTGTGCGTTGAACCATAAGAGTGCCTGGGAGTTGACGGTGGCTACGATTCTGTCGGCGCAGTGTACGGATGTTCGAGTGAATCTGGTTACGCCTGCGCTGTTCAAGGCGTTTCCGACCCCGAAGACGATGGCTGCGGCTTCCCTGCCTGAGCTTGAGGAGCTGATTCGGACTACTGGATTTTTTCGGAATAAGGCGAAGTCGATCAAGGGAGCGGCCCGGGTTGTGGTGGTGGAGTTTGGGGGGAAGGTTCCGCAGACGATGGAGGAGATTCTGCGGTTGCCGGGGGTAGCCCGGAAGACGGGGAATGTGGTGCTGGGATCATGGTTTAAGATTGCGGTAGGAGTTGTTGTTGATACGCATGTTATGCGATTGTCGCGGCGGCTGGAGTTGACCAAAGAGACTTCTCCGGAGAAGGTGGAGCGGGATTTGATGAAGATCATTCCGCAGGACCGGTGGATCGCGTTTTCGCATGAGCTGATCCACCATGGGCGGCAGGTTTGTGTGGCGCGGAAGCCTCGGTGTGTGGACTGCACGCTGGAGAAGCTTTGTAACTCTTCGGATAAGACCTGGAGTTCGCACTAACCGTAAAAATTCCAGCAACGGTTCGGCTGCGATGCAGTACGCTATTTGCGTTGACGACGCGGATAGGAACCAAGCACCGCCGCGCGGGAGAACGTTGTGACCGACTTTCATCTTTATCGCAGTGATGGTGTTTGTCTGGGGTATGTGACCGGAAGGTCAATCTGTCGCGGAGACGGTGTGTCTCTGGGCTACATTGCGAATGGGTCTACTTTTCGTGGCGATGGCGTGATGATCGGGTACGCCAAGGGCCGTAATATTCTGCGCAGCGATGGCGTGTACCTGGGCTATATCGACGACAGTGGCAGAATCTTTCGCGGCGATGGGGTGTACTACGGCGGCATCAACGGGACAGGCACTTTGGACCAGGTGGCAGGAGCCGCGCTGACGATGCTGCTGCCGTTGATGTAGTTAGCTCCAGTAGGTGGCGAGAGCGTGGATCAGGGCGGGGATGGTGGGTTCGGGGGCTTCTACGGTGGGTTCGTGGCCGAGGTCGCGGAGGGTTTGGCTGGTGATGGGGCCGATGGAGGCGAGGGTGATGTTGGGGGGGAGGGTCAGGTTGGCGGTCTCCAGAAGGGCGATGAGGTTGCGGGCTGTCGATGCGCTGGTGAAGGTGATGGCATCGGGGTAGTTGGGGGCGTTGCTGAAGAGGCGTTGGAGAGCGGGGATGGATTCGGTGGGGATCTGGTTGCGGTAGGCTTCGGCGATGGTGACGGTGGCACCGGCGGCGGTGAGGATCTCGGGAAGGTGGTCGCGGGCTTCGGTGGCGCGGACGAGGAGGAAGGATCTGCCGGGGGTTTCGGGAAGGAGGGATTCGGCGAGGGATTCGGCGATGTAGTGCGGGGGGACGAGGTCGACGGTGAGGCCGATGGATTGGACTGCTTTTGCTGTGGCTGGGCCTATGACGGCTATACGGGGGAATGGCTTTCGTGGCCTGGTGAAGGCCCATGTCCGAGAGTCAGGATAGGGAACACCCGGAGTTGTTGCGGTTTGTGAATTGCGGCGCTGGTGGAAGACCTCGACGGCGTTGGCGCTGGTGAAGAGGAGCCAGTCGTAACTGTCTAGTTGGCTAAGGGCGGCGTCGAGGGGGGCGTAGGTTGTGGGGGAGATGATCTCGATGGTGGGGATGAGAACGGGGGTCGCGCCGAGGGCTTCGAGCTGGGCGGCGAGGTCGGAGGCCTGGTGGCGGGTTCGGGTGATGAGGATGCGTTTGTTGGTGAGAGATGGCACGATGTTGATTGTAGTTGGGTAGGGGGAGAGTCGAGCCAGGATGTGACGCTGAGGTGCCAATGGATATTGATGGCTGCTAATCTGCTCTCCTGCTACACTTAGCTGCTTTGGTTCCCAGAATCCTCTGAAGGACTGTCCATGACTATTCCTGCCTGGTTAAGAGTTTCCCGTGAGATCCGAACACTCCTGCTTGCTTTTGTGGTTGCTCCCTTGGTTGCCATCGTGGCACAGGGGCAGACTCAGCCGATCTTTCCGACCATGCCGTCCTATCCTATCGGCGCAGCGGCGCTGGCGGGGACGGCGGGGGATTTCAATGGGGATGGACAGTCAGATTTCGCGGTGATTACGTTGCCCTATGAGCCTCCCTATAATGTGCAGCCTCCTCCGCTGATGACTCTGACGGTGCTCCTCAATCAGGGTCCCACGACAGCACCTATTCCGGTCGCGACAACTTCCCTGACTTGCACCGGGGCCAGTTCGATGATCGCAGCCGACATGAACAACGATAAGAAGTTGGATCTGGTGTTTAATTGCGCTCCGGGTTACGTTGCGGTGTTGCTGGGCAATGGAGATGGCACTTTTCAGACGCCTGCCTACTATGCCGTCACCGGCGCAGGCCAACTGGCGACGCCTGTCGATCTGAATGGAGACGGGTATCTCGATGTCGCCGTCTTGAGTTCCTCAGGAAGCACGAGCAGTGTCGCGGTTCTGCTGAATCGAGGCAGCAGTGCGCCCGGTGTTTTATCAACCCCGACGACCTATACGAGCCCTGGAATACTCTTAACAATTGGAACGGGTGATTTCAACGGCGATGGGAAGCAGGACATACTCGCCGGCAACTACAGTCAATTGGTGGTTTTTTATGGAAATGGCAATGGGACGCTGCAGGCTGCGCAGACACCTCAGCTCCCGAATTCTTATAACGGGACGCAGTTCCTCACCGGTGACTTCAATCACGACGGAATAACGGACGCAGCTTATATCTCGACCAGTTCGGGGAGCATACAGAACGGGGGGCTTCAGGTACTGCTAGGAAGTTCGAACGGGTTTACGGTCGGACCCAACTCGCCTTTACCTTCGACTGGAACGCTGGTTCCCGCTGGTAGCACGAACGGGGGCAGCGACATGGACATTGCACTCGTGGGATCTAACACTACTATTCTGCTGGGCAATGGCAAGGGAGGATTCGCGGTGGGGCAGCCCTATGCGATTACGAGCAGCATCGTGTCTCCGGCGATCGATAGCAACGGCGATACGGATCTTGTCTTTGTCACGACTGCTGTTGTTGCTTACTACAATACGATTACGAGCAATCTAACCCTTCTCAAGTCCAATGGAGACGGGACGTTTCAAGGTCCGCCAACTCTGCTCCTACCCGGTAATGGCTTTATTGCTGTCGATGTGAATGGTGATGGCCTGACAGACGTACTTTATGCAAATGCTGAGAACAGTCTTGTTGCCGCGCTGGGTCGTGGGAATGGGACGTTCTCTGTCAGCAGTCAAAGTTCATCCATCAATGCTTATGATCTGGCCACGGGAGACTTCAATGGGGACGGCAAAGTAGATGTAGTTTCGGTGAACCCGGGTGGGTATACGATGATTCCCGGGGATGGTACTGGACCCATCGTCGCTGAAGATGCAGTGCTTTATTATTATCAGGGAGATGGAAACGGGACGTTTCAGCCGAGCAGCACCGGAACCATTCTGCCGTTCCTCGGGGTGGAGAATGTTGTCGTTGGAGACTTCAACGGTGATGGGAATGCCGATGTTGTACTTTCCTACTGGAATAATGGAGTTGGCTACTTGTCCGTAGATGGAGGCTTGCCCCCGGCACCGGGTAGCGGTCTATTCTTTATCGCGGGAAAAGGGAATGGTACGTTTGCTGCGCCAGTTCCGTTTGCGCAACAAAGCAGTGGCTCCGGAACGACAGTACTGCTTACAGCGGACCTGAGAAACAACGGGAAGCTGGATCTCATCTCGAATACCACGGTCTATCTCGGGAACGGTGACGGCACCTTCACGCAGATACCTCTCAGCGTTACGGGTAATGCATTGGCGGTTGGAGATCTGAATGGAGATGGCTTCCCGGATATCGTGATCGGAAATAACGTCTATGCAGGGAACGGCGACGGTACGTTCCAGACCACACCGCTCTTCACGGCTACGGCGCTGGCGGGTTACGGCGTCACTGCGGCCACCATAGGGGATATCAACGCGGATGGTCATGCAGATCTGATGCTGCAGACTTCTACCCTTAACGCCTTTCTTGGGGATGGTAAAGGGGATTTCACCGTAGACCCCAATACCTATTACACAGGCAATATACCGAGCGGTCCGTCAGTTGCGTTAGCGCGTTTGAATAATCAGGCACCGGCGTTGCCGAACGATCATGCTCTGGACTACCTGGTGTTCAGCAATGGGGGAGCAACCTCTCTCCTCAACTTGAACAATCCGACGCCTACAGCTCCGGCCCCGGTGCCTTCGAGTACTACTCTGACGGCTTCTGCCAGTAGTGCCGCTCCGAACCAGCCACTCACCTTTACTGCGACCGTTACTGGGGCTAGTGCCACTGGCAATGTTTCGTTTGTGTCGGGCAGCACCGCATTGGGAACGGCTCCTGTCACCAATGGTGTTGCGACGCTCACAACTTCCTTCGCTGCTGCAGGCGCGTATTCGGTAACGGCGAGTTATCCGGGGGATAGTAATAACACTGCGAGCAGTTCGAACGCGGTGCCGGTGACGGTCGCTGCTGTTGCCTCGAAGACAACTCTTGCTGTCTCCACGGCGAGCGCTAACCCGAGTCAGCAGCTCAGCTTTACCGCGACCGTCACAGGATTTAATCCTACGGGGAGTGTGACCTTCGTTGCAGGAAGCACGACGCTTGGAACAGCGCCTGTAACAAATGGCACAGCTACCCTACCGTTTTCCTTTGCCGCTGCCGGCAGCTATACGATTACGGCGAACTACGCGGGAGACGCCGCAAACCTGGCGAGCAGCTCGAACGCAGTTTCGGTGTCTGTAGTCAGGCCTGACTTTACTGTCTCCGCATCACCTGGCGCAGTGACCATTACTGCCGGTCAGACGGCGACGATCATGCTGTCGGTAACACCGGTTGGAGGGTATGGCGGCACGGTTAAGTTCTCCTGCGGTACGCTGCCGAGCGGAGTGACGTGCACGTTTACTCCAGCTTCGGTGACTCCGGCCAACGGAATGGCTGCGACATCGACGCTCACTGTTGCGACGACCGCTCCCACGTCTGCGATGTTGCGAGGGATTGCCGGACCGCTGCAAGGAATCGCGTGGGCGAGCATTATCTGCCTTGCGTTTTCGCCGAGGCGACTATGGCGGAGCAATCGACAGTTGATGCGCTCCGGGGTGTTGCTGGTATTGCTGATGAGCGGCTTGATGGCGATCTCTGGTTGCAGCTCCTCGTCACCGGCGATAACAAATCCCGGCACCCCCAAGGGCACACAGACGATCACCGTGTCGGTGAACGACGTAGCCGGTGGCCCCTCGCACAATGCGACTCTTCAGATCACGGTGCAGTGATCGCGATGAAGCATGGTTAGCGGTTTGCGATGTGCAAGGTACTGACTACTGGGAGTTGCGATGAGTTGCAACTCCTGGTGGATCAGACTGCGGCGGAGAGGAGATCGAGGGCGCCTTTGGATTTCAGGCCTTCGGCGACTTGCAGGCCGAGGGTGATGGGGTCGGTGTTGCAAGGTGCTTCGGTTTCGATTTGTATCATGGCTTCGCCGTCGGGGGCGACGACCTGGGCGATCATGCGCCAGTTCCCTGTTTCGCCTGCAGGGGGGATGCAGTGGACGCCGATGGGGAGGGAGCAGCCGCCGCCGAGTGCGTCGAGTGTGGTACGCTCGGCGTCGACGGCGAAGCGGGTGTGGGGATGTTCGAAGAAGGCGATGGCGTTGCGGATGTAACTGTCGCGAGCTTCATCGATAGGGTATTCAGAGCTGCGGGTTTCGAGGGCAAGTGCGCCCTGGCCTGGGGCTGGACACATCTCTTCGGGTGAGAAGCGCTGGTGGACCCACTCGGCACGCTTGAGGCGATCGAGTCCGGCGGCGGCGAGGACGAGTGCGTCACACTGACCGGCAGCTAATTTTTTGAGGCGGGTGTCGATGTTGCCGCGGATCTCTACAAAGGTGACATCGGGGCGGAGGGCGAGGATCTGCGCGCGGCGGCGGGGGCTGGTGGTACCGATGCGGCCACCTTCGGGGAGGGTGTGGAGCGCCCAGTAGGGCTCGCAGACCCAGACGTCACGGGCGTCTGCGCGTTTGGGGATAGCCGCGATGGTGAACTGAGGAGCGAGTGTTGTGGGGAGATCTTTGAGGGAGTGGACGGCGAGGTCGATGCGGCCCTCTTCGAGGGCTTCCTCGATCTCCTTGATGAAGATGCCTTTGCCGTCGAGGTTGGAGGGCGGGACGAAGCCGGGCTGCTGCATGCGGTCGCCGGTGGTGCGGATGACTTCAAGCTCGACGTGGTAGCCGGCGTCGCGGAGGGCATACAGAACGTGGTTGGCCTGCCAGAGGGCGAGCTGCGAGCCTCGGCTGCCGATGCGAATGGGGTTGCGGGGATTATTGTGCTCGGAGCTCATAGTCTTAATTAGGATACGGGATGAACTGGAGGATGGTTCACGTCGGGTATACTTGCGACTCCAGTAAGGGGCCCGGTTTCAAGATTTCGATCGCAGGTCCTGATGATGAACCCATCTCGTATTGCGAATCGCAGGATGTTTTTGAAGGCGACGGCGGCGGCTACTGCGGGAGTGATGCTGCCGGAAGTAACGCTTGCGGCACCTGCCGCTGAGAGCGTTACTATTGTGGGGCCGAGACCGGGGTACTCCCCGCAGGTGGGGACACTGGTCTCGATGCTTGCGTGGGTGCGGCCCGCAGTTACGCGGCCCGTACAAGGAATAACGTCCACGAACCTGGATGTTTTGTTTGACGCGAACGCCAACTCGATCGGTGCGCTGCTGCTGCATCTGGCGGCGACAGAGACGTACTACCAGATGAACACTTTTGATGGGATGAAGTGGGATAGCTGGCCGGACGCAGTGAAACAGAAGTGGGATCCAGCGATTAATCTGGGCGATGCAGGGCGCAAGACCATCAAGGGCCACGACCTGGACTTTTATTTGAACGTCCTGAAAGAGACTCGAGAAAGATCCCTGGCAGAGTTCAAGAAGCGCGACGATGCGTGGTTGATGGCAGTGGATGAGAAGTGGGGCTGGGGTCCGACGAACAACTACTGCAAGTGGTTTCATGTGTGCGAGCACGAGTCGCATCATGCGGGGCAGATCGATTTACTGTTGAAGCGTCCGCCGGGGGCGCAGCCTAGCTAGGGATAGAAGGACGCATCCGTGCTTTTCCCTTTACTGAAGCGGGCGCTCACGACCTCGTTCTCTCGTTGTCTGATCGAAGATATTCTGCGGCAATCATGTTTTGCACGGCGCTTCAGCGAAGGTTGCAGCGCCTGATCTTATGTAATCGGGCCAGATGGACATCCGCTGTAGATCTCCCAAAGTGCATATCAGCATGGAGCCTTGTCTTGAATAAAACCAAACAGTCTCAAGGGGAAACCTTCGCTGAGTCGACCAGGCCGCTCATCCTGACATGGGTCGTAATCGTCATCTCCTCGTGCGCAGTGTTCTTTGGCAATCTACGTTTCGGCAAGAGCGTACTTGGAGTCGCCTATGAGGACGACTTCTTTTACTATGCGCAGGCGGCACACAATCTGGCATTGCATGGCCGATCGAGTTTCGACGGCATTCATTTAACCAATGGGTATCATCCGTTGTGGCTGCTGGTGTTGACAGCCGTGACGAAGATATTCGGCGGGGAGGGAATGTTTCACAGCGCTACTGTCTTTCCGTTCGCGATTGCCCTGGAGGTGGTTCAGCTTGCAATCGTGATCTGGATCTCCTACTTCGCGCTGCGAGTGTGCCGACTGTACTGTAACGTCGCGATGAGCGGATGTATTCAGCTGATGATAACTAGCTTCGCGCTACTGTTCGTGCGCGGTGGCATGGAAGTGGGGCTGACGCTTGGCTTTGCCTTCACTATCCTTTGGTTTCGGCTTCCGCCACGCTTTCGCTGGACGGCCGGGACGAGCTTTGTCTATGGATTACTGGCGAGTCTGATGGTGCTTTCACGGCTGGACTCGGTGATCCTTGTTGGGTTGCTGTTCGTGTTCGATCTGGCGCCGAATGCGGGTAGAAGGCGCGAGCGCGTGGTAAACGGACTCTGCTTCGGGGCGGGTATGCTGCCGGTTCTATTCTATGCGCTGGTAAACGAAGAGGTCTTTCAGACTGTGATGCCAATCTCGGGAATGGCCAAGCAGCTACGCTTTCACCACATTCCTTCGCTGCACGCGTTGCACTCGTTTTTGCCTTATCTTATTCATCCGGCCTCCATTTTGCTTGGACCGTGCGTTTTGGCTACGGCAGGTGCATTGGTGTTGCTCGGCATGCGGAGGCTGTATGCTGCGCCTGGAACGGAAGGGGTCTTCTGGGCAACGCTGCTGTTTCCGATTGTCTATCTATTCGCTACGGTGACACTAAGCGACTGGATGCTTTGGCAGTGGTATTTATATGGGTGGCTGATCTCTGGTTTTCTTGCTGCTGTACTCTTTGTCTCTCAGCGAAGAGAGAAGAGCAAAGTGACGACAGGTGCTGACTGGCTCGGCTTTGCGCTGGCGCTGGTTTTTTTTGTGGGTTATGTCGTCTCAACCATAGCTGCCGTCAAACCCAAGAACAATTTTATTTACCTGACGGCAGTCGACATCAGCGAGTTCGCTGATCAACATCCGGGTGTCTATGCGATGGGCGACCGAGCTGGCTCCGTGGGTTACCTGATGCCGTACCCGGTAGTTCAACTAGAAGGACTGATGATGGACAAGCCGTACCTGGACAATATCCGACTGCAACGCAATTTGTTCGATGTTTTGAGACAGTATAATGTGCGGTATTACGTCTCAACCTGGGACACTCCAGACGGCCAGGGATGTTACTCCATGAAGGAGCCGTCGAAGGTTGGGCCTGATTCGCCGGTGATGCAAGGGCGCATCTGCCAAGAACCGGTTGCGGTGTTTAGCCACGGACCGTTTGTGAGTCGCATCTTCGAATTGCACGGGGCGGTAGAACGGTAATCAGTTGAGTGTTCGCGCAAAACCGGGCTTCGGTAAAGTCGTCATCTCCGTTCTCTACGCTGACCGGGCATGAGCCTAGGGCGTGGCAATACGAATACGATATTAGTAAATCGCGGAGAGCTTTGTGAGCTGAGATCAGTCTGTTCTGAGGTACAGATGCGCCTCGGGAGCTTCGGCTACTCGGAGTCTTTGGGACGGGTGGATTCGCGGTTGTGAAGGTTCGTCAGTCTCCCGAGGGCTTTTGCAGGTCAGGCGTCGTAGCAGCCTGTGAGCACGGAGGAAGGAGCGCGCAAGCTTAGGCGTTCGATTGCCAGCTGAACGAGCTGACGCACCTTTGACGGCTTAACGCCAAGAAACTTTGCGGTCTCAACTTCAGATGTGCGGAGAACAAGCTTCAGCATAAAGGCAATTCGAAGAAGATCGGGAAGTTCAATGAGCGAAGACGCATAGGCTTCATCACTGTCGGTCTCTGTTTTGTTAAGTCGCAAGATAGCGATGGCCTGGGTGATAAGTATCTCGCGGGCCTGGTTGTAGGCGAGCAGAGGTGTTGAGGCGTCGAACGGGATCTCGTCGAGATGAGCCATGGTGCCGAGGATCGTGTCTTCGACAAGCCGGTTGTCTGCGACGAGATACCATGCGAGGATTGCGAACTCGTCGAGATGCTCTAGAAACAACAGACACCACGTAGGGTTCTTCCGTGATGCCTTCCTGGGTGCTGCAATCAAGGTTGCCACAGTGTCTCCTCCTTGTGGTGTTAGACGAGGGTGATGCCCGATAACGCGGTGATGAGGTCAGGCCGCACGAAGATGCTCGGCGCGCGCAGGCTCTAACGTTGCAGTTGATGGGCGCTTTTTTTGACTAACGAAGCGCTCGAGCACTTCGTTGGTCGTATCCGGCAGCCGCGTGTTTGGCCTGTGGAACTGGCGAGTTCCCTTCGCGATGAGACGGCACAGTTGATAGCGGTTCGATTCATAGGCGGTTGCTGCAAAGATCAGTTCGGATCGCATACTCTCTCCTTTTGAAAACTTGAGATAGATGGAATGCCCTTACTCATCGTGGGGAGGGGTGTTCCTACAGCTTGGCCTGTACGCCTGCTGATGTGCTTGATGAAGGAAGTGGTGCAGTAAATTTTCGGGCCCGATTTGAAATTCTCCGGTGACGATAGCACCGCTGCTGAGCGGCGAACAATCATCACTTTCTATGGCGTCGCTGAAAGGCCACGTGAGTTTTGATCGTGGTGATTCAAGGCTAATGCAACGATTGCCGTTCCTGAAGAGTGGATGCTGCGGAAAGACCACTTAATACGAGAATTTACAAACAAGTGACATACCACTCACTTTTCGGAGACATCTGACGTGTTTCTGGCACGACCGACGGAGCCTCATGTCGATCCGACTGCAGCCGAACGCTTCATTCCATCGAGGGATCAACGTTCGAAGAAAAAGACGTTCGGAGCAGAAGAGAAGTTATCGTCAGGGCAGGAGTACTGGACCTCGGCGGTGCTGTCGCACCAACAATCCCTGCGGCGTCTGTCGTAGAGGTTTCGTCGGGAGCTTCGGCTACTCGGAGTCTTTGGGGCGGGTGGATTCGCGAAGGGCGGTGAGCTGGGGATGGAGAAGCTTTGCGGTGAGGGCGCGGGTGAGGGCTTCGACGGCTTCGCGCTGCTGGGGGGTGAGGTCGGCGAGTTTGGATTGGGAGCGGGCTAGTTCTGCCTGGCGGAGCTCTTCGGCGCGCTGCTGGAGAGCCTTGATTGCGGGGACGGCGTCGAGGGACTGGAGGCGCTGCTGGTACTTGTCCACTTCCCTGCTGACGATGGTCTCCGCTGCAGCGGCTTCGCGACTGCGGTCGGCCATGTTCGCGGTGGCGACCTGCTGGAGGTCGTCGATGTCGTAGACGAAGCAGCCTTCGACTTCGTTCATGCGAGGGTCGACGTCGCGGGGGACGGCGATGTCGATGAAGAACATGGGACGGTTGCGGCGGCGGTGGAGGAAGTGCTGGCCGTGGGAGCGTCCGAAGAGTTTCTGTGGTGACCCGGTGCTGGTGATGACGATGTCGGCACGGTCGGCCTGTTCATAGAGCGCGTCGAAGGCAATGACGGTGCCGTTGAACTCCGCGGCGATCTTTTCGGCGCGTGATTGGGTTCGGTTGGCTACAAGTATGGATGACGCGCCCTGCTGAATGAGGTGGCGGGCGGCGAGTTCGGACATCTTGCCGGCTCCAACGAGAAGGACGGTCTTGCCTTCGAGCGAACCGAAGATCTTTCTTGCGAGGTCTACGGCTACTGAGGCGATGGAGACGCTGCTCGAGCCGATCTGTGTTTCAGTGCGGATTTTCTTGGCTACTGAGAAGGTGCGCTGGAGGAGCGATTCGAGGTGGGTGGAGACTGCGCCGACCTCGCGGGCGACGGTGTAAGAGTCTTTGACCTGGCCCAGGATCTGGGGCTCGCCTACGACCATGCTGTCGAGGGAGCTGGCGACACGGAAGAGATGGCGGACGGCTTCGCTCTCGCGGAACTCGTAGAGGTGGGGCTGGATGTCGTGTGGGGGGACGCTGAAGTATTCGTGGAGGAAGCGGAGGAGGTCGGCTTTAGTTTTCGGCTGGTTGGACGAGGCTTCGGAGGCGTCGTCCTGGAGGGTGAGGAGCTCGACACGATTGCAGGTGGAGAGGATGAGGCCTTCACGGATGCCGGGCTGGTGGAGAAGGGTGCGGGTGGCGTCGGCGAGGCGGGCGGCGGGGATGGCGAGGCGCTCGCGGACCTCGATGGGGGCGGTGGTGTGGTTAATGCCGAGGAGGACGAGGCTTCCTGGTCTGGTAGAGGTTGTCGTACTCATGGGGCGGTGAACCTGTGGACGGCGGAGAACTGGTTTGCCGCCCAGACGGCGAGGACGACGAAGAAGACAAAGCTTGAGAGATAGACGGCGCGGCGGCCACGCAGGCCTGCTGAGCGGCGGATGTAGATCATGGCGATGTAGCCCAGCCACATGGCGAAGGCGAGGAGGATCTTGGGGTCGCGGAAGTAGGAGGCTCCAACTGTGGCCTGGGCGATGAGCGAGCCGATGAGCAGACCGGCGGTCATGCAAGGGAGGCCGAAGAGGAGGGCCTTGAGGGCGATCTGGTCTGTGGTTTCGAGTGGCGGGAGCCAGGGGAGGGTGGGGGACTTTTGCTTGAGACGACGCTCTTGAATTAAGTACAGGAGCGAGGCAATGAGGCTGAGGAAGAGTGCGGCGTAGGCGGCTAAGAGGAGCGCGATATGGAGGAGGATCCAGCGGCTGTGGAGAAGTGGGAAGGCGGTGGCCTCCTGGCCAGGGTGGAAGGCGGGGATGAGGCCGAGGAGGAAGCAGATGGGCAGAATGAAGACGCCAAGTGAGACGGTTTTGTAGCGCCAGTAGACAAGCAGAAAGGCGACGGCGAGGAGGAGGCTGAGGAGGGTCTGGGTTTCGTGCGTGTCGACCGGGAGACTATGGTGGGCGGCGTTGAGGATCTCGGCGAGGGAGACAAAGTGGAAGAGGACGGCGGCGATGGTGGCGGGGATGGCGATGTGCCGCCAGCGGGGACGGTCGTAGAGGGCGGCAGGCAGAACCGCGAGCGCGGCGATGCCGTAGAGAAAGACCGCGACTCTGAGCCAGAGGAGGGACATAGGATAGGAGTTTCGATGTTCTGATGCAGCCCTCCTAGACGGTGGCCACAATCCTTGAGTATATCGCTTTCTCCTTCTGCCTGGACGGTGGTGCCGACGCAATTATGCTGCAAGCCCGTGCGAAGGCAGGAGCCACGAGTGGAGTGGCGTTCGATCAGGCCTTTGCGAAGAATGGATTAAAGTTGTCTAAAGACTGATGTCCTGCCGGACGGGACATGGCTCTTAGAAGAAGCGTCTATTTCAGAGCAGAGATGCCGGGCAGCGCATGGGTGGTCGCAGGTACGGTATTCTGCGGTTCTGCGATGACGAATGAGACGACAGTGACTTTGGCGAGTGAAGCGGCTGGGTTGACGCCGGTGATGCGGCAGTATTTTGCGGCGAAGGAGCAGCATCCCGACTGCCTGATGTTCTGCAGGATTGGGGACTTCTATGAGCTGTTTTATGAGGACGCGATCCTGGTGTCGCGGGAGTTGCAGCTAACGCTGACTGCTAGGGATAAAGAGAAGAAGCAGCCGATGTGCGGGGTTCCGTACCATGCGGCGGAGGTTTATCTGCAGCGATTGCTGCGCAAGGGCTACAAGATTGCGCTGTGCGAGCAGATGGAAGACCCGAAGCAGACCAAAACGATTGTGCGGCGGGAGGTGACGCGGGTGCTGACGCCGGGGACAGCGCTCGATCCTGCTCTGGGGGCGGAGCAGAGCAACTATCTGGCGAGCGTGGCGGTGCTGGGTTCGGGTACGGCGCAGGTGTGTGGGCTGGCTTTGCTGGATCTTTCTACGGGAGAGTTTCGCGCGACGGAGTTTGCAGGGAGTGGTGGATGGGCTGGTTTGGTGGATGAGTTGGGTCGCGTAAGGCCGGTTGAGCTGCTCTATGGGACAGGGCTGCTGGGTGGGGTGAATCTTGCCGGGGAGAGCGAGACGGCGGCGGGGTTGGATGGGATTCGGACGAAGACGGCGGTGGAGGAGTGGGTGTTTACGGCGGAGTATGCGCTGCCGCTGGTGCGGAATCACTTCAAAGTGCACTCGCTGGATGGAATGGGACTGGGTGGGCATGAGGCCGCTGCTGTGGCTGCGGGAGCGCTGCTGCACTATATGCGGCAGACGAAGCAGGGTGGGCTGGAGCATGTGGATGGACTGCGGTTTTATGAGCGGTCGACCTGCCTTGAGTTGGACGCGGTGAGTGTGCGGAACCTGGAGCTGATCGAGCCGCTGTTTTCGGGTGAGTCGGCGCAGACTACTTTGTTTTATACGATGGATGCTTGTTGTACTCCAATGGGAAAGCGACTATTGCGGGCTACTCTGCTGCGGCCATTCAGTGGGGTTGCGGAGATCGAAGAGCGGCTGGAGGCGGTGGGTGAGGCGGCGGGTGATCTGCGGCGACGGGAGGGACTGCGACGGTCGATGGAGGGAGTGCTGGATCTGGAGCGGCTGCTGGGGAGGGTGGCGATGGATTCGGCCGGACCAAGGGAGGTGATGGCGCTGGCGAAGACGCTGGGTTGTCTGCCGGGGGTACTGGCTGCGGTGGGTGCGTTTGAGGCGGCGCGGTGGAGGACGCTGGGGGCGAGCGTGGATCGGCTGGAGGATTTGCACGAGATGATTGTGGCGACGATTGCGGAGGAGCCACCGGTGTCGCTGGGGGATAGCGGGGTGATTCGCGAGGGCGTGGACTCAGAGCTGGATGAGCTGCGGGAGTTGAGTAAGCGCGGGCGGCAGGCACTGGTGGCGATTGAGGAACGGGAGCGGGAGAGGACCGGGATTGGTTCGCTGAAGGTGCGATTCAATACGGTGTTTGGGTATTACCTGGAGGTGACGAAGGCGAATGCCAAGGCAGTCCCAGCAGACTATGAGCGGAAGCAGACGCTCGTGAATGCGGAACGGTTTACGACGCCGGAGTTGAAGGAGTACGAGACGAAGATTCTGACTGCACAGGAGAGGAGCGGGGAGATTGAACGGAGGATCTTTGCGGAGTTGAGGAGGCAGTTGCTCGATGCGGCAAGCAGGATGCGGGAGACCGCGCGGAAGGTGGCGGAGATCGATCTCCTGGGGTGTTTTGCACATCTTGCAGCGCTGCGCGGTTGGGTGAGGCCGCAGGTGGAGGCGAGTGGTGTGCTCGAGTTTGTGCAGGCGCGGCACCCGGTGGTGGAGAGACGGCTGGAGGAGTCGGGTGGGGGACGGTTTGTGCCGAACTCGGTGCATCTGGATGCAGATGCAGGACCGGCGGTGCTGTTGATTACCGGGCCAAATATGGGAGGCAAGAGTACGTATCTGCGGATGGCGGCGCTGCTGGTGGTGATGGCGCAGATGGGGTGCTTTGTTCCCGCGGAGAGGATGCGGCTGGGTTTGGTGGATCGGATCTATACGCGGATTGGAGCGAGTGATAATGTGGCGCGGGGACGTTCGACGTTTATGGTGGAGATGACCGAGACGGCGGCGATTCTGAATACAGCTACGAGCCGATCGCTGGTGCTGCTGGATGAGATGGGACGTGGGACGGCGACCTATGATGGTTTGAGTCTGGCCTGGGCGACCGTGGAGCACCTGCACGATCGGATTGGAGCGCGGACGTTGTTTGCGACGCACTACCATGAGCTGACATTGCTGGCCGAACGGCTGGAACGGCTGACGAATCTGCGAGTAACGGTGAAGGAGACGGCGGGGGGAATTGTGTTTCTGCATACGGTGGAGGCAGGGCCAGCGAGTAAGAGTTACGGGATTGAAGTGGCCAGGCTGGCGGGGTTACCTTCGGGTGTGATTGCGCGGGCGCGTGAGGTGCTGAAGGTGCATGAACGGGCGGAGACGCAGCAGATCAGGGAGGCTTCTCCTGCTCCACAGATGCAGATGACGATGTTTACGCCGCTGTCGCAGCGAATTGTGGATCGGCTGGCGGAGACGGATGTGGATGGGCTAACTCCGAGAGAGGCGTTGAATCTGCTGGCGGAGTTGCAGAGAGAGTTGAAGGCGTAGCGGGGATAAGAGGGATAAGGGCAGAGTGCATCGGCTGCTTATCTTTATTCTCTTTACTCTTCATCATTTTTATCTGTTCTTATCACTGTGATCCTCGTTACGCTTTGTTTGCGGCAGTAAAAGACTAAGGAGCGAATTGTGAAGAGCATGGTTGTGGCGGGAGTGATGAGTGGGACGTCAGCGGATGGTGTAGATGTGGCGGTGTGCAGGATCTCTCCTGCTCGGGATGCGGGTGGAACACCACGGGTGAAGCTGCTGGGGCATGTCGGAGTGGCTTATCCGAAGACGGTAAGGGCGGCGGTGCTGTGTGCGATGGATGCGGAGGCGATATCGGTGGCGGAGTTGGCACGGCTGAACTGGCGGCTGGGTGAGTTGTATGCCGATGCAGTGGAGAAGGCGCAAAGCACGATCGGAGTGAAGGTCGGGCTAGTGGGGTGTCATGGCCAGACGGTATACCACCAGGGCGCGGCAGAGAAGTATCTGGGGAAGGCGCTGCGGGCTACGTGGCAGATGGGCGAAGTCTCTGTTGTAGCGGAGCGGCTGCGGGTGCCGGTGGTGAGCGACTTTCGGCCGGCGGATCTGGCTGCCGGTGGGCAGGGTGCTCCGCTGGTGCCGATGCTGGATTACTGCATGTTTCGATCAGCGAAGGTGAGCCGGGTTCTGCTGAACCTTGGAGGGATTGCGAATGTGACGGCAATGCCGGCAGAGGCAGATACGGATGGGGCGATGGCGTTCGATACGGGGCCGGGAAATATGGTGATCGACGCATGCATGCGGCGACTCTATGAGCGCGAGTTCGATAAAGGTGGAGCGGTGGCTCGTACGGGACAAGTGTTGCAAGAGGTGGAAGCTCGGGTGCTGGGTGAAGGCTACTTCTCTGCCCTGCCACCGAAGTCTTGTGGGCGGGAGCAGTTCGGGGAGGCATTTGTTTCGCGATTTATTTCTATGTGCAGGAAGGCTGGCGGACGGGTGGAGCGCGATGAGGATGTGATCGCTACGGCTACGGCTCTGACGGCAGCTTCGGTGATGGATGCTTATCGGCGCTTTGTTTGGGCGCATGTAGGGCAGACGGCTCCTTTGTCTCCAGTGGAGTTTGTGGTGGCGGGAGGTGGGACGAAGAATGCAACACTGATGGGAATGCTGCGCGATGGATTTGGACCTCTACGAGTTAAGGTGAGACTCATGGAGGAGCTGGGGGTTCCGGCGCAAGCGAAGGAGGCGTTGGCGTTTGCGCTGCTGGCTTGGTTGAGTCGGAACGGGTTGCCGGGGAATGTGCCGGCGGCGACTGGAGCGAGCAGAGCGGTGGTGCTGGGGAAGGTTACGCATGGGTGAGAGAAGAATGGTGCGAGATAAAGATGAAATACAGGGGTTTCTCCATTCCGCTGCGCTTCGGTCGAAATGACGTTATTTTTAGACGCCATGAAGATGATGAGGACAAATCGCGGAGGCGTTGTGAAAAGCTGGTTCCACTTTGGCTTACCGATCGTTTGTCTTGTCATCTTTGGGTGCAGGGGACGGGTGGAAGATCCGTCGACAGTGGTGATGATTATTGAGAGCAGCCCGAATAATCTGGATCTGCGGCAGGGGACGGATGCGCAGTCAGAGAGAGTTGGCGGGATGATCTTCGATGCGCTGGTGAAGAAGGATGAACACTATGAACTGCAGCCGTGGCTGGCGACAAGTTGGGAGCAGCCGGATGCGCTGACGTGGGTGTTTCATCTGCGGGATGGGGTGCGGTTTCATGATGGAAGGCCGCTTGAAGCTGCGGATGTGGTGTATACGATTGAGAGCCTGATCGACAAGGCTGTTGGGCATCTGGTGTCTGCGAAGAGTGGGAGCTTTGCGGCTGTGGAGCGGGTGGAGGCGCGAGACAGACTGACGGTGGTGGTGCATCTGAAACGACCGGATGCGGAGCTATTGTTCAATGTGAGCGATGGATTATTTGGAGTGGTGCCGCGTGGAAGTGGGAAGGACTTTGGGCTGCATCCGGTGGGGTCGGGGCCATTCAAGTTTATGAGTGCGGTGCAGGATAAAGAGGTGATCGTCGAGCGGAATGCGGACTACTGGGCAGGTCTGCCGCCGGTGCCTGCGGGGGCACAGAGGATTGAGAAGATCGAGTTTGAAGTGGTGCCAGATGCAATTACGAGTGCGCTTGAGTTGAAGAAAGGATCGGCAGATCTGGCCAGCAATGTGGTGACGCTGGATATGGTGCATACGCTGGAGGCTGCGCCGAATCTGAAGGTAGAGTCAGGGCCATCGTCGGCGGTGGTTTATGTAACTTTTAATGTTACAGAACCATTGTTGAAGGATAAACGAGTAAGGCAGGCAGTAGCGTGCGTGATCGACAGGCAGGCGATCGTAGATGCGATCTGGCGGGGGCAGGCTCGGCTGGCGAATACGCTGCTGCCGGTGGGGCATTGGGCTGCGGCGACGAATGCGGAGCTGGCACAGTATCCGCATGATGTGGCACGAGCGCAGCGGTTGCTGGATGCGGCGGGCTTCCCTGCTGATAAAGATGGCGTAAGGCTACGGCTGACGATGAAGACCAGCACAGACGAGACGACTCGGCTGATGGCGGCGGTGTTGCAGCAGCAGTTGCGGGCAGCGGGGATTGAGCTGGAGATTCGGTCGGCGGAGTTTGGGACGTTTTATGCGGATGTGACCAAGGGTGCATTTCAGATTTACGCGCTGCGTTGGATTGGGAGTAACGAAGACCCGGATATTTTTCGCTATGCGTATGGGTCGGGGAGCTTTCCACCGAGGGGGGGAAATCGGGGACGGTACTCGGATACGCGAGTGGATGCGCTGCTGGCAGACGCGGCAGCTTCTTCGGATAGGGCTGTCAGGACGAAGGATTACGTTGAGGTGCAGCAGATTCTGGCAGAGGAGCTGCCGGGGATTCCGCTGTGGTATCCGAATAATGAGGTGGTGCATACGCGGCGAGTGGAAGGGGTTCGGCCGCGGGGGGCGGGGAGCTTTGATTTTTTGCGCGAGGCCTGGGTGCGGTAGGTGTTTGGCTACACAAAGCAGCGACGCGCAACGGCGATCAAGAGGATAAGACGGATAAGAGTAATTATGCTGGAGCCACTTTGAACGGGGCAAAAACTAGTTGATGCATTTGGTATGAACTCGCGCGTTCTGCACAAACCGGGATGACAGATAGAAGCCTTCTGTGTGGAACTGGACTTCACTCTATTCCCATGAAAACCCGTCGCGGCACCCCATGAAATCTCCCTTGTTCAGCCAGGTATGAGACGTGATCCAGACCGCTGTCTGTTACATAGAGGGCCGTAAAGATGCATGATCTCGCTTAGCTCTCACATGAACCTCCAGGTGATTGACAAGATGGCGTTGGGATTGAATGAGCGGATCCGGCGAACGCCGAAGTTTCGAGCTGACAGACGCCCCCTCCAGTAGAGAAATAATCAGGACCGCCAGATCCTCTGGCTGAACAGAGGTCTTGATTTCACCCATCCCTTGGCCAACTCGAATCACATCCGCCAGATATTGTACCCAGCCACTCATCGCAGCTTCGGCACTGTGACGGAGAGCGGCATTTCCATCGTCTGAATCCAGGGAAGTATTTAGCATCGGGCACCCTCCGGCAAACGAGGGCTTCGCAACAAAGTTCTCGATGTGGAGCTTTAGCTTGTCGACACTGTTGCTCACTTCGTCGAGGTTGCCGACTCTTGCGAGACATGTCTTTTCCCACGCGTACTCGAAAGCTGCAATGGCCAACTCTTCCTTTGTGCTGAAGTGGCTATAAAGGCTCCCTTTCTCCAGTCCCGTGGCTGAACTGACGTCGTGCATGGAACAGCCGTCGAAGCCACGTTTATTAAACAATGGCGCCGCCTTCGCGATGATTCGTCGTCGAGTCCGTTCACCTTTGAGCATAGTCAGATCTCATCTTGTTCATGCTAATTCAGAGATTACTCATAGAGAGAGGCAGGAGCCCAGAGACCCCTGCCTATGACTCCATTGAATCTTCTGTTACCAGGGAAGTTCCGCGCCCATGTGGATGAATCGCCCGTTCGGACCATCTGGTCCAATCAGTGCGAGCTGGACGCTTGTCTTCGCGCCATCCACGATCTCCATCGGAGCGTGCTCTGTGCCGAGCTCCGTCTTCACCCAACCCGGATGCGCTGAGTTGACCTTGATGTTAGTGCCCTTGAGTTCGTCGGCCAAATGAATGGTGAATGCATTGAGAGCTGACTTCGAGGCGTCATACGCGAAGGTCTTGATGCCGGCAATCGGACTCTTCGGGTCAGCGTGCAAGGTTAATGAGCCAAGGATGCTTGAAAGATTGACGATTCGGCCTTCTGAACTTTTCTTGAGAAGCGGCAGAAACTCTCTCGTCACCGCAACGACGGAGAAAAGATTCGTACCAAACAGCTTTTGTAACTCCTGGTCGGTCGTCTCAATCGTTTTGGCCGCGAACATGCCGTCTTCTGCGCCGATTCCCGCGTTGTTGATGAGGATATCGAGTCTACCGAACTTGTCTGAGATCGTCTTGGCAGCCGCGCTGCGATCCTCAGGTTTGGTGACATCTAGTTGAACGGGAAACACGTCAAGTCCCTCAGCCTTGAGCTTATCTGCTGTCTCTGTGGCAGACTTCAGAGATCTGGCTGCCACAACTACGGTGATATTGCTTTGCCCCAACTGACGGGCGGTCTCTAGACCGATGCCACGATTCGCTCCGGTTACTAACGCTACTTTCTTTTCATTCGTCATCGAAATGACCTCCTGGTATAAAGATGAAGTGCTATTTAAAAAGATTCAATAAAATTACGACCGGTCGGTAATATTTATAACGGCATAGCGAATCGATCTACATGGGCGAGCGGGCGAATTACACGCGCTATCGTGCACTAGCCGCGGCCTCTTCGATTTCAAAGCGGCTATACATCTGAGCGAACTCAAGGCCAATGTGACTTCCCCCGACGATGGTCAGGTGTTAGGCATATGGATAAAATCCAAAAACCTGTTAATACCGGAGATTGGGGAGATCAATCCCAGCAGGGTCCGTACGATGAACACGGCGATGCTCATATACGCAGCGCCTCGCCCAATGCCCACTTCATCGTGCTAACGACTTATCAGGGGGATGTGCAGGCTCTGCGTGCTTTAAGACAGGAGCTTCTGGATATCCGTAGCGAGTAAGCCTTTTCTGAAGCATACGTATACTGGTGGCCACGCTATTAGAAAGGTTTTTCCATGCTTCTACATATAGTGTTGATGCCCCATCTAAACTCCATCAAAGCTATGTTTCGGTCATCCCCGAAGCGATTTTGGGAGTCAACAACAGTTTTATTTACCGCCATCGCTCCAATTATGGTCTGATCGCATTCTTCTTTTCTTTGCGGGAAGAAAAGTCCACTATCTTCAAGAAGTTAGACAAGTTAGTCTAAGTCGCCAGTCTGGTTGCTGGTTCCATTGCAGCAATTGGTCTCGGTGGATTTACCCACTACAGCCGGATAGATGATGACAAATCCTCAGAGGCGAGCAGGGTGCAAGCGGTAAGGGCGACATCAGCTATCGCCATAGCCACAAGCGCCAATCAAAAAATGCTCGACCAGGGCGAGAAGCTCATTGCGCAATCTCTAACACTGACCGCGACTGCGAAGGAGGGGGAGGCCGCTTCTTTGGAAGCCAAGAGTGTCAAGGAACAACTTGACGCAGTGTCAGTACGAGCGAACCACAAGTTCGATGTGCAGTCGCTGATTGAGAAGATGCACTCAGATGACGCGACCGCATACGACAAGCTCCAAAGTATGACAAATGTTAAGAGAACTCTTGAAAAACCCCGAGATATACAGCGACCTGCACTCTCAGATAGTGCAACGCACTGCCCACGATCACTCCCTCGGCGTCAGGACTCTGGCGGTTCGCCTAATTAATCGGTGGGATTCCCAGCGGTTTCAGCCATTTCGCTCTGATATCGAGAAATTTTATGTGCCCACACTAACGGGGCAACGCTAAATGAGCGTTTAATGGATGTCTTCGTTGGTAGATTCAGACCCGAGGTTTTAACTGAGAATGCGATTCGAAGGATTCTCGGGCGGATTGGCTTTCGCGCGATTGTCCTGTGTTCAACAGGCTGTGTCACAAGCTCCAAGGGGCGGTTGCAGTTCTGGGTGAACTAGTTCCATGAGGAATGCTGAGCTTCATCGCCATTCTGAATAGTTCCGCGAACGACTTTGCTTGGGTCTTTCGCATAACCTGACCTCGATGCATCTGCAGAGTCACCGCTGATATGCCGAGACTGACGCCGCTTGTTTGTTCAGAAGGCCTCCGACGATTAGAGGCAACACTTCCCGTTCGCGTGGCGTTAGCAGCGAGAAACGCTCTTGCAGCTATGCTATCTCGGCTTTCCTTTGTCTCAGCTTTCGATCTCGATCGAGCACGACTCGAACTGCAGAAACCAGAGCCCGCAAGTCGAACGGCTTGGTCAGAAATTCGATAGCCCCCGCCTTCATCGCGCTGACAGTAGAGGCGATGTCACACTGATCGCTGATGAAGATGACAGGTGGATTATCTTTCTCGGCGAGCCGTTGCTGCAACTCTAGACCGCTCAGATCCGGCAAGCAAATGTTGAGTATGACGCAGGCTGCCGTGTCTCTCCTGATGAAATCCAGATACCCGCTTGCTGAGGCAAAGGCTATTACCTTTAGGTCGAGCGCCGCGAGAGACGCTGGAATCTCTTGCCGCACGCGTGGGTCGTCGTACACGAGATAGATCATTTCGCACATCTGCTCGGGACAGGGACGGTTGAATGCAAACGTGAGCGTGCGCTTAGGGTGCGGAACAAGAGCTAGATCAGCTTCGTGATAAATAGTCTGCACGAGAGGGCCACCTTTTGAACGGACGGGGAAGGGTCTTTAAAGGGTTGCTGTTGATGTCAGTATCCAGATCGTTCTATCGAAGCGAAACCCTCATCTGGGCTAGTCCGCTTCGCTCTTTCGGATATAGAGGAAGAGCCCTGAACTTCGTTTGAACGATAACAAATGAACTTCCTGCAACATAATCGCCACCGACGCGGAGCGTGTTGAACAACACAAAATTATCTACGAGGAGGGAAACTGATGAGTTTCCTTCCGAAGAGGTGAGCGTCGAAGGAGTGGGCCCCAGGGCCCAGCATTGCTAAGATTTCACTGCTCAGGATTGAAGTGATGAGATGAAACTGATCGGTTCCACCAGCAGCGATCAAGACCTCAAGCTGTATAAGTGCGGAAAGAGCGGAGAAATAAGGGATCAGGAATGACGCAGGCAAGATATATTCCACTAGCGTCCAGAACGAAGTGACCAGAGCCCAGTGAACGGTTCCGTCCACGACGAGCGTTCCGGCTACTGAAACCCGCAAAGCGAAGAGCGCGACACCCGCCGTCCCCGCCGGAAACATGGAGAACAGTCTTTGCACTCTTGGAGGCTAGCCGTTCTCAAATAGTCCAACAACCTCTAAAGGAGGGTCGACAGACTATTCTTTAGTAGGCTGCAAAAATAAGCGACATGACGTATGTTTAAGTCTCCAGAGTCCCGACTGGCGGAAGCGATGTATTCTGAGCGCAAAGGGAAAGCAATTAAGCTCGTTTTCATTCATCGGTTGTTCACATTGATGTTGTGAATGCCATCCTCTGTGTTTCTGCGTTCGGACTCAACCCTGATAGATTGCTATCTCAATACGCACATAGCGCGTGGCGCACGGGCGACGGTTTTTTCCAACTCCGCGCCCACGGCTGTCACCCAGACCTCCGATGGCTACATCCTTTGCTACGTGAAGGGATTGCGGCGGTCATTGCGGGCCAAGAGGATATTGAACTCATAGCCGAAGCCACCAACGGACAGGAGGCCATCGAACTCTTTCAATTGCACCGTCCTGACGTCACTCTGATGGATCTACAAATGCCCGTAATGAATGGCATCGATGCGATCTCGGCGATACGCAGCGACTCGCCCAATGCCCGCTTCATCGTGCTAATGACTTATCAGGGGGATGTGCAGGCTCTACGTGCTCTTAAGGCAAGAGCTTCGGGATACCTATTGAAAAATATGTTGCGAAAAGAGTTGTTGGACACAATCAGAGTGGTGCACGCCGGGAAGAAGCGCATTCCTCCTGAAATTGCGATTGAACTTGCTGATCACATGACCGACGATGCTCTCAGTGATCGGGAAATCGAGGTGTTAAGGAGGGTCGCGACGGGAAATTCCAACAAGATCATTGCAGAACAACTCACCGTTTCCGAGGCTACTGTTAAGGAGCACATGAAGAGCATTTTTTCAAAGCTTGGCGCAAATGATCGAACGCACGCCGTGACCATCGCCATGAAACGTGGATTTCTAGATGGATAGGCTAGATGGAGTTATGCTCGTTTCCTAAGAAGGATAGGATTCTTCATTGAGCAAATCGTGACAGTATGCATGCGAATGCAGTGATATTCGCGTTTTGACGATGCTGGATAACGTTTGATCATTTCGAATCTCAACCGATAGGCCGTTCGCGGGTAATTGCAGACGGGGCAGAAACAATCACTCATTGCAACGATCAGGAATGATCTTCCGAAGTTCAAGCACCACAATGATTACCTGTCTCGTATTACTTGTAGGAATAGTGAAATCCCCTCGAAGGTATGCACAAAAGAGCCCGCTCCAGAAGCATCGAACTCTCTTGTGACGCTCAACGAAAGCGACAACCCGCGATGTTAAGTGTGGTACTGGCGGTCGTCAAATATATGTTTATATTAGACCGCGAATCCAGTATTATCTGCGATCCAAGTTATGATGTTTCTCTATGGGTGAGTTGGAGCAGAACCACAACAGAACGGGTAACAGGATTGCGATGCTGAACGAATCAGACCAACTCCCACTTCCGCAACCAGTGCTCGGACCTCTCACACGCGCTGCGATTTTTCTCGTCGTCACTATCAAGCCCGAGACTGATAGTTATGCAGCTGTGCGTTCGTTCTGCGGCGACCTCGCCGGGCTGATCCGTGCGGTAGAATTTCGCGACATAGACGCTGGACTCACTTGTGTCGCAGCGTTCGGATCGGATGCATGGGATCGACTCTTCGGGAACTCCCGGCCGGCCGAGTTGCATCCCTTTCGGGAATTCCGGTCAGGCAAACGGCATGCGGTCGCGACTCCAGGCGACGTGCTGTTCCACATCCGTGCCGGGCGGTTGGATATCTGTTTCGAGTTAGTCACGCAGATTATGGAACGAATTGGGGACGTAGTTGCTATCGCCGACGAGGTTCAAGGCTTTCGATATTTCGAGGATCGCGATCTTATCGGTTTTGTCGACGGCACGGAGAATCCAAGGGGCACCGTGGCTCTCGAGGCCGCGCTCGTTGGCGCAGAGGATGCTCTTTTTGCGGGCGGCAGCTATGTCGTCGTCCAGAAATACCTTCACGACATGAAGGGATGGAATGCCCTCTCGACCGAGGCGCAGGAACTTATTATCGGTCGCAGGAAACTATCGGATATCGAGCTCGATGACGGGATAAAGCCTACCTCGGCACATACCGCACTGACCGTCATCGAAGAGAATGGGAAAGAGCTCAAGATTCTGCGGGACAACATGCCCTTCGGGCAACCTGGCCGCGGCGAATTTGGAACCTATTTCATCGGCTACAGCCGGAACCCGCGCGTGACCGAGCTAATGCTCGAAAATATGTTTGTGGGCCGTCCACCGGGCAACTATGACCGGCTGCTGGATTTCAGTCAGGCCGTAACTGGAGGCTTGTTCTTTGCACCTTCAGTGACATTTCTTGAAGGTGCAGGTACAGAACAGTCTGCCATCGCGACAGTCACCACATCGCCGGCGGGATCTGACCTGCCTTCCAAATCGTCAGTGCGCGACACATCACTCGGAATTGGATCGCTTAAAGGAGAACTAAATGAATAACCTCCATCGGGAGTTGGCACCAATCTCTGACGCTGCGTGGGCGCAGATAGAGGAGGAAACGACTCGTACACTCAAGCGCTATCTCGCCGGTAGACGAGTCGTTGATGTACCGACTCCCAGCGGGTTCGGTTCACCAGCCGTTGCCACGGGCCACCTGTTATCGATTACAGCCCCGGAAGAAAGCATCATTGCAAGGCAGCGTGAGGTGAAGGCCTTTGTCGAGTTGCGGGTGCCCTTCGAGCTGACACGCCAGTCCATTGACGATGTCGAGCGCGGCTCCGATGACTCCGACTGGCAACCTGCCAAAGACGCAGCCAAGGCGATCGCTTTTGCTGAGGACCGTGCCATCTTCAATGGTTATCACGAAGCGAATATCCAGGGCATCCGCGAAGGTACCAGCAATCCGATCATGACTTTACCATCCGACGTGCGCGAATATCCAGATGCCGTCGCCCAGGCGTTGAGCCAATTGCGCCTCGTAGGTGTGAACGGCCCGTATTCGGTTCTACTCGGTGCCAAAGCCTATACGGAACTGGCCGAAACCCGTGATCATGGATACCCCGTGCTAGAACACGTAAAACGCATCGTCGACGGCAATATCATTTGGGCGCCCGCTATTGAGGGTGCATTCGTGTTGAGCACTCGCGGTGGAGATTTTGAGCTCAGCATCGGACAGGATGTCTCCATCGGTTATTTAAGTCATACAGACACAGTCGTCCGGCTTTATCTTCAGGAGACGTTCACGTCTCGAGTACTGACGAGCGAGGCATCGGTTGTGCTCGCGCCCGTTGATAAGCCTTCTGCCTGAATAAGTGGTGATCCTACAAGGAAGATAGAAAGATAACTCGACTGCGAGTGCCGACGATTTAGCGCACAGGCAAGATCCTCACAGCAAGTATGGTTGTTAATTGGTCGCAAACTCGGCGTTGCAACACGGAGTGCAGTCAACTAATCTCTCCGCGCCAGACAAAGCCAGGAACTATCTCAAGAACAAGGCTGAGGCCTTGCTCAGCAGAGATACCGACAACAACAAGAGGGGCGCATGTTGCGCCCCTCTTGTTGTTTGTATGGAGAGCGAACGGCTTTCGATACCGTTAGCTCTTGAAGAATGCTAGCAAGTGCTGGTTCACAACGTCCGCATGAGTAATGCAGAGACCGTGGGGTGCTCCAGGGATGACTTCCAGCTTTGCGTTCTTGACGATCTTCACCGTCAAGTGACCAGAATCGTCTATCGGCATAATTTGATCTGCATCACCCTGAATCAAGCAGAGGCAACTCGCTTCAACGGAGCCACGTTCGATGAGGCTATCCCATATGGACTGTGTCTCCATTGCGTTTTCCTAAGGTCAAGCAGGCAAATCGACAGCGCGAGCATTCAAGTAGGTTCGGAATTTGGTGGCTGACCTCACCGCACTTTTCGCGATCATGTTTTATCCGAGATTAGCCTCAGGAACGGGATAGACAGAGAGAGTAACCGTTGAGACAAAATTGTGCGCTTTAGCTCAGATCATAACGTCAGACAAACGAAGTGACCTATACAAAGTGATAATTGCGGCCGACGTGGTGGGTCTCTATGGTTCTTAAGTAGCAGGTGAGTGCTTGCTTATCGTTATTGATTCCCGGTCGTCTAGTGCGGACCTTCAGCTCATCAAGGAGAAAGACAATGCAGGCATTGAAGTTTATTCGAAACAGTTTGGCGGCATGCGTCGCACTACTCGCGATCACCAGTGCTCCAGTCAAGGCGACGGCACAAGTGCAGTCCCCTTCAGAGGTGAAAACATTTCTCCTGGCTCACGGAGCATGGGCAGACGGTTCCAGTTGGGCGAAGGTGATTCCCTTGCTGGAGGCGAAGGGCCGCAGTGAGTTCGTCCCCTCGCAGCCTTTAGTAAACAGTCTCCGCTTCCATTCCAATTCGATGAAGTTAGGAAACGGGAATACCTGAACGAATTGTTTATCGTTCATTCCTGAGAGGAATATCTTTTGAAATCGTGTTGGTCTTACCTTTGCAATCGTTGCAGCTTTGCTTCAGCCACAAAATGCATAGCAGTCCAGTTAATTGGCGAAGCTTTTGTGCAGACGGCGAAGACGAGAAGCCGTCTCGCCAGACTCTTCGTCTTTCTCACAACGCATGAAATTTGAGACAGCTTAGACGGTCAGTTCGTCACGAGTCTCTAGTTGGCGATGGCAGCAAACCTATTCCTGAAATGCAAGGCGTCTGGCATAGTACTGCTGTGTATCGGAGGACGGTGTGGATGTTGAACCTGATCGATGTGCACACCAGGTGAGAGTCTGCTCATGCGTCCCGAACGGCGATGAAGCAACTCCAAAGTGATCGAGACATTGGCCGATGTGATGGGCATGTCGCTCCGCTCTCTTATGTGCGTGATGATCTTCCTAGAAAATAATTACCTTCGAAGATGATCATTGTACGAACATGATCACGATAAGTCCTTTAGATATAGAAGATCATCAAAAAAAGAATAGTAAGGAATGTTCGCTTGTGCGATTTGATGAAGATGATCAAAATCGGGCTGGGTGACCTGTTGCTGTTGGCCGTGTGTGTCGATAAAAACAGCATCGAAAATCTGTAAAGCGTCCCTCAGTAATCAGAACCTGCACAGCACACGCGGGGTAGATCGTGGCAATGTGGGTGGATACTCGCGCGATTGAAAAAACTAACACAGCGAGATTGATGTATCACTTGCGCCATCAGTTA
>Ga0302324_100005078_pt1 | contig 28866 bp, 21 predicted proteins | sample Palsa_T0_1_FD_201949 | JGI IMG/M metagenome (GOLD analysis project Ga0302324, IMG submission 201949) | Peat permafrost microbial communities from Stordalen Mire near Abisko, Sweden - Palsa_T0_1 | ecosystem: Environmental > Terrestrial > Soil > Palsa > Peat permafrost | place: Sweden: Abisko...
CTCCAAGACCGTTTGCTGTTCTGCACTCAACGTAATGATAGGGGCTATGCGCATCGAAAATCGTCTCCTCTATCATAAGATGCGCGTAGAATGATAAAGGTTTTTACTTGCGACGCACTACACTAGGATCCCCGGCTCACCAATGATCAATTGCTGTTGGGTATAAAGGGCACGCTCAGCGAGATGGAAGTCGCGACGTTCCGCGAGCGTGCGCAGTCGGCACTGACGCAGATGGCGCAGCGAGGGGCCTTAGTTCGACGCGTGGCCATTGGGTACGTCAAACGAGCAGATGGTCGTATGGAGAAAGATCCTGACGCTCGGGTACGAGCCGCCATCGATCTGATCTTGCGCAAGTTTGTGGAGTTGCGCAGCGCGCGGCAGGTTTACTTCTGGCTGAATCAGCGGCAGATACCACTGCCCAGCGCGCGTGGGCCGGAAGATGCGCAGGAAATTGTCTGGCAGCCGGCGCGGTACCACGCTGTGCACAGCGTGCTGAAGAACCCCATTTACGCCGGGGCGTACGCCTATGGGCGCAGCCGGACGGTGAGGCGGTTGGAAGAGGGGCAGAAGCGAGTCGTACGTCAGCTGCGGCGCCGGCGCGAGGAATGGTCGGTATTGATCTTGAATCACCATGAAGGCTACATTGACTGGGACGTTTATGAGAGTAATCAGAAGGTGATTGCTGACAACGACAATGCGCGTAGTGGTGCGGTGCGCGGAGCGATCAGAAATGGCGAAGCGCTGCTGGCTGGATTGCTGCGTTGTGGTCATTGTGGTGCCAAGCTATTGACGCAATATCCCCGGCGGCAGGTGATCAGGTATCAGTGCTCCGGGTACATACAAAATCGCGATCAGGTGTGTTGCGTGATGTTCGGCGGGCTCCGTGCTGATCGCTTGGTATCGGAGCAATTGCTGGGATGCTTGGCGCCCTTGGGCTTGGGATCGGCCATGGAAGCGATCGAGGTACTGCAGGGCGCGAGCGACGATCGCGTCCAGCAGAAACGTTTGGCACTCGAACGCGCCCGTTATGAAGTGACCCACGCGCGACGCCAGTATGATGCTGTAGATCCAGAGAATCGGCTTGTCGCGTCGGAGTTGGAGCGTAGATGGAATCAAGCGCTAACCACGGAATCGCAACTCGAAGCCGAGCTCGTACTCTTGCAAGAAGCTCGCGAGCGTCCACTCAGCGAAGCACAAAAGCGGGAGCTTTTGGAGTTCGCGCGGGACCTCCCTAGACTTTGGGACGATCCGCGGGGTTCATCATCGGAGTACAAGAAACGACTACTTCGCATTGCATTGAAGGAAATCATTGCGACATGCGAAGGCGAAGCCATCCGGCTTGTTCTGCATTGGCAAGGAGGAGATCACACTCAGGTAGAGTTCCAAAAACTTCGCAGCGGCAAACATCGATATGCCGCTGACAAAGAGCTCGTGGATATCGTTGGCGCGCTGGCGCGGATCGAACCAGATGTGCGAGTCGCCGCCATCCTAAATCGCAATCAGCGCCGGACGGCACATGGGCAAGTCTGGACGGCGGCGCGGATTTGCTCGCTGCGCAACTATCATGAAATACCAGCTTACCGCGAGGGGGAACGGGAATCCCGCACGGGAATGTTTGTCGGGGAAGCATCCGACCTTCTGGGTGTCACATCGACAACGGTACTGCGGCTGATTCGGTTGAAAAAATTGCCGGCTATGCAAGCGTGCGTGGGCGCACCTTGGATTATGCGTAGAGCTGATGTCGAGCGATGCAAAGCGGAACGGGACACTCGAGCCACCCCACCAACGGTGGATCCGAAACAACTGCCCCTTGAGATTCGGTAACATACGAAGGAGTGCACTATGTCGAGCTCTCGAAAAACAATTCAATGGCCCAGCGGTCCTTGTAGACCGCCGCCACCGTGGCCGCTGCCAGTGTCCGGTGGTTGGTCAAGAACACCATCACCTCCTTGGTTTCCTCGTCGTAGTACTCCACCCGACGGAAAAAGCAGTCCACTCCCGCTTGTGCCAGTTTGTAAAAGAAGATGACCTCATCCCGCCGTAGGCCTTTGCGCTGGGGGAGTTCTCGCTCTTCCACCACGCCATAGTCCGCGTGCTCCTTCAAGCGGGTCACAAAATAGACTCCCTCCTTGGTCAGATCGGCAAACTACTCGTAATCGGTGTAGCCACGGTCGATGGCCAAAATGGTCCCAGGCGCGAAGTGCAACTGCCGCGCCACTCGCACTTCATGCTGCTTGCCTTCGGTCACCACCGCAAAACTCGGCAGGTGGCCGTCATGATCCAGCAGCAAATGCAGCTTGACCGCTCCTTTGGTGCGACGAAATTGCGCCCAATCAAAGCTTGCAGCACAAAGGCCGATCACCGTGGCATCCAGACTGAGGAGTTTGTTTTTGAAGCGGAATTTCTTCTTTTTCCCGGGCTGCTGCGCCACCACCTGCTGGCACTTTTCCAGCAGTTGCTCGAAAACAGATCGGTACAGTTGCCAGGGCCGGTGTTCATTCGCGTAGGCCAGGGTCGACCGCGCCGGTGCTGCCGCCAGGCCCAAGTGTTTTAACTTTCCTTCCGAAGCGGCAAGTCCCCCACAAATTTCGCGCAACGACTGGGCGTGCCCCAGTTGACAGAACAGCATGGCTACAAACTGCCCCCAGCAAGTGAAACCCCGCGCGTGCCGCTCGCCTTCGTGCTTGCGTACTGTCGATTCGAACTCTAGACGAGAAAAAAGCTGAAGAATCTGCGAGAATATGCTACCTACACGATTCAAGGCTGAGCCTCCTTGTTGCTGATTGGTTTTTTGGCGAAAACTCAATCTCAACTTATCAGAGGCTCAGTTTTTTGTATTCGTTTCCCGTCTCTCAATTTGGACAAGAGTGAGCACATGCACAAATCGGCGCAACCAATCCCGGCGTCACCGCGGTTCGGTACGTGACCGTACTCGTAAAGGACTACGACCAAGCGCTTGCATGGTATACCGGCGTTCTCGGTCTTGCGAAAGTGGAGGATCGGAATTTCGGGCCTGCGCGGCGTTGGCTGGTGGTTGCTCCTGCGGGAAAAAGCCAACTGGGAATTGTGCTGGAGGTTCCAAACGCCGACGGTTCCAGGGCAGATCGCATCGGCAAGGAGACAAACTGGGTCTTTGAAGTTGCCGATTGCGTTAAGTTCTACGACTCTCTGAGAGCGCATGGAGTGCATTTCACCGACCCTCCTAAGAGCCAGCCGTGGGGAACGACCCAGGCGGTCTTTGAAGATCCTTACGGAAATATTTTCGTTGCGGAAAGCCAATCGCTCGCCAAAACAGCCGACCGTCCGGACCGTCGATGAAGCGCGATCTACATTTCGAGATGACCCATCCTCATGCCCCTGAGCAGGTTTGGAAGGCGCTCACAAACGCCGATGCAATCGGGCAATGGCTCATGCCGAACGACTTTTCTGCCGATCGTCGGCCACCGCTTTCAATTTCGCACGAAGCCCGCTCCCGGATTCGATGGCATCGTGCAGTGCGAAGTGCGGGAGGTGTCTCCGCCGGAGCGTCTGGTCTATACCTGGACCGGGGGCGGCGTCGATACAAGGCTGATCTGGACGCTGAAGCGAGTGCCTGAAGGCACCCATCTCACCCTCGATCACACCGGCTTCAAAGGCTTACGCGGCATGCTTGTCGGTGGGATTCTTGGCAAGGGATGGCGTTCAAAGATCCTCGCCGTTCATTTGCCAGCCCTGCTGGATCGCTGGAGTGGGTCTGGCGCTGTCTTGATTGTCCCCGAGGCGGAGTGTGATTCAAGTCGTTCCGAAGGTTGAGGGGGTTCTATGAAACAAGAATTCAGCGCGTGACTGATGGCAAAGGGGCCGGGAGGCGCGTGGACTTACCTGCCGATTCCGTTCGACGTCAATCAGGTTTTTGGATCGAAGGCGCGTCTCTCGGTAGCAGGAACCATCAACGGTTTCCCGTTTCGCAATTCTTTGATGCCCGAGGGAGATGGAACACATTCCATGATGGTCAGCAAAGAACTTCGGACGGGCGCGAACGCACGCGCAGGCGATCTCGTATCCGTCACGCTCGAGCCAGATTCGGAAGAGCGGATCCTTTCGATACCGCAGGAACTTGAAGTGGCTCTGACGGAAAATCAGCCGGCAGGCTCGGTGTTCAATACCATGACGTCTTCCCAGAAAAAGGAGTATGTCGACTGGATACTGAATGCCAAACAGGCGGCCACCAAGGCGAGCCGAGTAGCGAAAGCCATCGATAGGCTCGCTTCGGGAAAGAAGCGCCTTCGCTAGGTGTGGCTTGCCGCAGATGCGCAAGCCAATGAATTACGTTCCAGTGTGGCGACAATCGGCCAAAAACATCGCTTCGGCTGACGCCGCAGAAGTCGACTCGCGACGCACATGGTCCGCTTGTTCCGAAGTGCACGCCAACCACTGAATTAAGTCCCTTAAAAGTGGAGTTTGACGGTGTGTTGCTGCGAAGGGCGGTGTTTTCCGGCCCGCAGACCCGTCTTTTCCCAAAATCTTCCCCGAAATCAAGCGGATCGCCCGGAATTGCCTTGGATATTCCGCTGTTCAGGGGAAACACGAATGGCAAGACCCAGCGAGACATAGGAGTTATTCAGAGTTTTTGTTCGTGTGATAGGCACAAATCAAACGGGTCAAATGCGACACTGCTCGATATCAAAGTTACAGGTGAGGCGTGTGAGTAACCGCTCCGCGGTGACCGCCGTGACCTGTAAGTTGGTTACGGCTTGTCATAAAATTCAAAAACTAGACTTGAAATGTTCTTGCGATAATGATCTAGGTAAGTGCGATCACTCAAGGGAGAGTCAGATGAAACGTATTCTGCTCGTGCTCGCCGTACTAGCATTCGCGCTACCCGCGGTCGCCGATCCAATCGTTTCCTTGGATGGCGCAAACGCGACCTACGCCGTCCGGGTTGCCGACAGTGGAACCCGCGATGTTGCTTCAAATCGGTCAGGCGGGGTTCTGCATGCACCCACCGGTCTTTCTGGTAATGTCAGCCACGTTTTTTCTGACGCGCAGACTGAGATGTTGACGGCGAGCTCTACCGGGAACGGCAATGGCGAGCAGATCACCAGCGGAAATTTGCGTCAAGTCATCCCCAGCGACGCAGGCGGCTTCGAAAATGCTTGGAAGGTGACGCTAGGTGCGGGATATGTCAAGCCGCCCCAGCATCGCCCCATGGCTGCGCCTGAACCTGAATCATTGAGCCTGTTGGGTACTGGTTTGGTTTTCATCGGCGCGGTGGTGCGTCGCAAGCTGTAGATAGGATGACCTTCTTCGCCGGCTATTTTCCTGTTCGTTCGGTTCGGTGTGGTGCTTCCAACGCCGAAATCCAACTCCCAGAGCGGGATCCCCAACTGAACACCGAGTGTGGGAGTGCGGAGAAGGGTCTGTGTTTGACGAGTTGCTTTTCCCGCTCTCAACCACTTTTGAACGCGGGCAAAAGGGGAGTTTTGCTCCCATTTTCGCGACAAGAAATGACGGCACAATCCAACCCGAGGTTAGCAATTTCATGAATGCAAAGGTTGTCGTCGAGAAAAGAGATTTGCACGGGTCGACCCCGTACGCCTTTCCTCAAAAGGTCGCGGCCGTTTACCTGGAGGGCGACGAATATCGCGTCTACGCTCCACCCAGGGCGGTCGGAGATGCACTGGAGTGGGTGGAACATTTCCGCGTCCACCAACCAAACCCCGAAGGCGTCCATTCCGAAATGGCGGCGGAAGGCGCCTATCGTACTCTTGCGATCCAACTGCTCAAGGAAGAGTTGGAGAAGATGCAACGCGACACCCGAAGACCGGCGGGCGTGAATCCGGACGGAGCCTATTGCGACGCCCAGATTTGCCTACAGGGACACGTTCGGAGTTCGGAGGGTTATTTTGAGCGAGGAGAGCGTTGCACGAAATGCGGCGCGGCATGCATCGACGAATGCCAGTATTGCAAGGCTCCAATTCGCGGCCGCTTGGCGCATTCTCCTGGGCAAGAATACGACCTTCCATTCTTTTGCCATACGCCCGAATGTGGTCTGGCGTACCCGTGGATGCAGGATAAATTGGAGACCGCTCGTGAACTGCTTGACGACACCGAAAAGCTCTCACGCGATGAGCGCGACGAATTGTGGGAATTGCTGAAGTTTGTCATGACCGACCCTACATCCGAGTGGGTCCCGGCGAAAACAGAACTCATCGCGATCAAGCTGGCCAAGGTGAGTAAGGCGTCGCGTGACGTTTTGTTGGATTTCACCGCGAAGGTGGCCGCCGCGGTGACAAAGTCAGAATTCTGAGATCCGCCACATCGTTTGACGCTTCCCGAAACCGAGCGTTGGCAACGAGAGGCACGCCCCTGCGAACGAGAGGATCATGAGGGGCGGGCGGCCTGCCTCTTGATCAAACTCCAACACTCTCGCGCAATCATCCAGTCTTCTTGCGCATGAATCACTAAAATGGGGACGGTCGCCGCCGAAGCAGAGATGTCCGCGTCGGAGGCTGGTTTCGCGTTTTTCACCGGATCGAGCCTCACGCCCATGAACGCAAAGTTTTCACATGCCGCGGCGCGAACTTCGGGTGCGTTTTCGCCGACTCCCGCGCTAAACACGATCGCATCGACTCCACCGAGCGCGGCGATCATGGCTCCAATACCCGATCGCAGGCGGTGGACATATATTTCCAGCGCAAGTTTTGCGCGCTCTTGTTTTGCGGGTTCGTTGCCGTTCTTGCTGGCGGCAAGAACCTCCCGCATGTCGCCCGAAGTCCCCGAGATCCCGAGAAGTCCCGACTTCTGATTCAGGATCTCGTCAAGCTGCTGACCTGATAACTGTCGCTGACGCGTCAGGTAAGTGAGAATGCCGGGATCTACGGAGCCGGAGCGCGTGCCCATCATGAGACCCTCGAGAGGGGTGAAACCCATGGTGGTATCCACACTGCGGCCCTCTCGAATCGCTGCCAGAGAGCAGCCATTGCCCAGATGGCAAGTCACGAGCCTCAATGAACCGAGATTCTTACCCAGCAATTGCGCCGCACGTTGCGCGCAATATTGATGATTGATTCCGTGGAACCCGTAGCGGCGAATTCCCTGCTCGAACCATTCATAGGGACCAGGATAGGTTTTCGCCGCCAAAGGCATGGTGCGATGGAAGCCGGTATCGAAGACGGCGATCTGCGGCAATGGACCGAGCAATTTCGCCACAATCTCCATGCCCTCGAGTTCGGCGCGATTGTGAAGTGGAGCAAAAACGGAAACGCTCTCGATCGCCGATTTAACTTCAGCGGTAACGAGCGACGGCTCGAAAAAGTGCGGGCCGCCATGGACCACCCGATGTCCCACCACATCGATATCGGAAGGCCCGGAAACTGCTTGCGCCTCGCCGCTCCACAAACTGTGGAGCAAGCGCTCGATGGCCTCCCCTCGAGAGCCTGACGGCGCTGAGTCCTTTATAGAAACTCCGCGCGAGTTTTTGACCGAGTATTGAGCTTTGTCACCCGTCCCCTCGATCTTGCCTTCCCAAGCGCAAGCCGGTGGTTCGTCTGGAAGCGCATCCCCGATTTCGTAGAGACAACTCTTCTGGCTGCTCGAACCGGAGTTGAGAACGAGGACCTTCATCAGTGAGGCCACGTCCAGTCGCGGATTTCCGGCATATCGTCTCCGTGTTCGCAAATGTACTGTCTATGCTCGGCCAGTTTGTGGCGCAACATCTGTTTGAAGTGGCCTCCGACCTTCTGCAACCTGGGAACACGGTCCACCACATCCCCCGCCAGGTGGAAGCGATCCAGATCGTTCAGGACTGTCATATCGAATGGGGTCGTGGTCGTGCCCTCTTCTTTATAGCCGCGGACATGGAGATTGTCATGATTGTGGCGGCGATAGGTGAGGCGGTGAATCAGCCAGGGATAACCGTGATAGGCGAAGATAACCGGCTTATCGACCGTGAACAGCGAGTCGAAATCGAGATCGGAGAGACCATGCGGATGCTCGCTCGAAGGCTGAATGGTCATCAGGTCGACAACATTGACCACCCGAATCTTGACATCAGGAAAATGCTGACGCAAAAGATCGACCGCCGCCAGGGTCTCGAGCGTCGGAACATCACCGGCGCAGGCCATCACGACATCGGGTTCGACGCCAACGTCGGTGCTGGCCCACTCCCAGATACCAATACCGGTAGTGCAGTGTTCGATGGCGGACTCCATGTCGAGAAACTGCAGCGCCGGTTGCTTGCCGGCAACGATCACATTGACATAGTGACGGCTCCGCAAACAATGATCGGCAACGGAGAGCAGGCAGTTGGCGTCGGGCGGCAGGTAGACGCGGACGATGTCAGCTTTCTTATTCACCACATGATCGATGAAGCCGGGATCCTGGTGAGTGAATCCGTTGTGGTCCTGCCGCCATACGTGCGAGGTCAATAGATAGTTGAGCGACGCGATTGGACGCCGCCACTCGATCTTGCGAGTAACCTTCAACCACTTGGCATGCTGGTTGAACATGGAATCAACGATATGGATGAACGCTTCGTAGCAGGAGAAAAGGCCATGGCGGCCAGTGAGCAGATAACCCTCCAACCAGCCTTGGCACATGTGCTCACTGAGCATCTCGAGGACACGGCCGCGCTGTGAGAGATGTTCGTCGACCGGGAGGATCGGTTCCATCCACAGCTTGTCGGTAGTTTCATAGAGAGCTTCCAGCCGGTTGGAGGCGGTTTCATCCGGGCCGAAAACGCGGAAGTTCTTTGCATCGGCGTTCGACTTCATCACGTCGCGCAAAAATCCTCCGAGCACGCGCGTCGCCTCTGCATTCTCGGTGCCGGGCTTTGGGACGTTGACGGCATAATTGCGAAAGTCGGGCATGACCAGGTCGCGCAATAATATGCCGCCGTTGGCATGGGGATTCGCTCCCATCCTGCGATCACCTTCGGGAGCCAATTCGGCCAGCTCGGAAATCAATCTGCCGTTCTCGTCAAACAGTTCCGCGGGCCGATAGCTTCTCATCCAGTCTTCGAGGATCTTCAGGTGCCCTGGCTTCTGCAGATCGGTCACCGGCACTTGGTGCGCGCGCCAGGTACCCTCTATTGGTTTTCCGTCGACCACTTTCGGTCCTGTCCAACCCTTCGGGCTGCGCAGGATTATCATCGGCCAGCTCGGAAGACTGGAATCGCCGCCCCTCGCATTTCCGGCATTCGTTTCTCCGTCACGACGGGCCTGGTCTTGGATCCGTCGGATTTCGTTCACGATGGTGTCCAAAGTCCCAGCCATGAGTTGATGCATCGCTGCCGGCTCGTGTCCCTCAACGAAGTATGGTTTCCAGCCATAGCCCGTGAACAGACGGATGAGTTCCTCGTCATTCATACGTCCAAGCACGGTTGGATTCGCGATCTTGTAGCCGTTGAGATGGAGGATTGGCAACACCGCACCATCCCGCGCTGGATTCAGAAACTTATTGCCGTGCCAACTGGTCGCCAGTGGCCCCGTCTCCGCCTCGCCGTCTCCCACGACGCAACATGCAAGTAGATCGGGGTTGTCGAATACCGCGCCACAAGCGTGCATGATCGAATAACCCAGTTCCCCACCTTCGTGGATGGACCCCGGAGTCTCGGGCGCCGCATGGCTCGGAATTCCGCCGGGGAAAGAGAACTGTTTGAACAGTTTCTGCAGGCCTTCTTCATTTTGAGTAATGCTTGGATAGAACTCGCTGTAAGTGCCTTCCAGGTACGTGTTGGCGACCATTCCGGGTCCGCCGTGGCCGGGACCAGCCAGGTAAATGACGTTCAGATCGTAATTCTTGATCAGGCGATTGAAATGGGCGTAGATAAAGTTCAGACCGGGCGTCGTCCCAAAATGTCCCAGCAGTCGCGGTTTCACGTGCTCGATTTTCAGCGGTTCGCGGAGAAGCGGATTGGCGTACAGATAAATCTGGCCGACGGAAAGATAGTTGGCCGCACGCCAGTAAGCATCGAGCTTGCGCAGTTCTTCAGGTGTGAGTGGTTGTGTGGGAACGTCGTGCTGCGCGGGGTTGAGCGTGGCTGGGGGAGTCATCGAGTCCTGCCTTTCGATTGAAGCTAATTCCTATCTTAGTTGGTTGGCGTCACCGTCGCCAGCAGCCGCCCGGGGCAACTTGAAGCTTGAGATTGAAGAGATCAAATATTTCGCCGATGGACTATTCTCTGAGGTGACGGGCGTTTCGCCGTTCCAGGATCGGGAGTGGGGGACATCGATGAGTTCGACCGAGGCTGATCTGGTGGGCCGGTCGCCGAATGAAGAGCAGCAGTCAGCAGCCCAGAAATGCGGCCTGGATGCCATGTTCACGCCGGGCTCTGTGGCTGTCATCGGCGCGACCAGTCGTCCCGCCACTGTCGGCCGGACGATTCTTGAGAACTTGTTGGATGGCCGATTTCAGGGGAAAGTATATGCCGTCAACGCAAAGCATCCAGAGGTGTTGGGGATTAAAGCCTACAAGAGCATTCGCGACGTCCCCGGACCGGTGGACTTGGTGGTCGTCGCCACCCCGGCAGCAACGGTCCCGCAGCTCATTCGAGAGTGCGTGGATGCCGGCGCTAAGTCCGCCGTTGTAATTTCTGCTGGATTCAGGGAACTCGGTGCCGAAGGCGCTCTCCTCGAGCAGCAGATTCATGAGCAGTTGCAGCGTGGTTCTATGCGTTTGATTGGCCCCAACTGTCTGGGCATTATGAACCCGACGATTGGGTTGAATGCCACTTTTGCCAAAGACGCCCCGAAAGCGGGCAACGTCGCGTTTCTAAGCCAAAGCGGAGCGCTTTTGACCGCGATTCTTGACTGGAGTCAGCGCGAAGAAGTGGGGTTCAGCGCGATCGTTTCTTCGGGCTCGATGCTCGATATCGGTTGGGGCGATTTAATCTACCACTTTGGTGCCGACCCGCACACCAAGAGCATTCTGCTGTACATGGAATCCGTAGGGGATGCGCGATCGTTCTTGTCGGCAGCTCGTGAGGTCGCGCTCAGCAAGCCAATCGTTGTGATCAAACCCGGTCGCTCGCCAGCGGCATCGCGGGCAGCCGCATCACACACCGGCGCGCTTACGGGCAGCGACGATGTGCTGGAAGCGGCCTTCCGTCGCTCGGGAGTCTTGCGGGTATACAGCATCGCCGACCTTTTTTACATGGCGGAAGTCCTCAGCAAACAGCCTCGCCCCAAAGGGCCGCGGCTTACCATCCTGACCAATGCCGGCGGACCTGCGGTGCTGGCCACCGACACGCTGGTAGCGAATGGTGGAGAACTCGCCGAGCTCTCGCCCGATAGTTTGCAGCGCCTGGATGAGTTCCTCCCAGCCCACTGGAGTCACAACAATCCGATCGATGTGCTGGGCGATGCGGATCCTGGCCGCTATGCTCGCGCCCTCGAAATTGCATCGAAGGATTCAAACAGCGATGGTCTGCTGGTGATCCTTGCCCCGCAAGGAATGACCGATCCTTCGCAGGTTGCAGAACGCTTGGCGCCTTATGCAAAATCCGGCAAGCCCCTTCTGGCCAGCTGGATGGGAGGAAACAGCGTGGCCGCCGGTGAAGCCCTCCTGAACTCTGCGGGCATTCCAACCTTCTCCTATCCCGACACTGCCGCGCGCGCTTTTACCTACATGTGGCGCTACACCTACAATTTGCGTGGGCTTTATGAAACTCCCGCGCTTGCGGGACCCTCGCAGGAAAACGCATCCCGCAATCAGGTCGAGCAATGGATTCAGAATGCGCGCAGTCACGGCCGCGTTCTACTCAACGAACTGGAATCGAAACATCTGTTGTCACTCTATGGCATTGCTACCGTGGAGACGCGCGCCGCAGCCAGCGAGGACGAAGCGGCCCAGGTGGCTGCCGAGATCGGCTTTCCTGTGGTGTTGAAAATCCTTTCCGAAACCATCACGCACAAGACCGATGTTGGCGGCGTCCAACTGAACTTGCGAGATGAGGCGGCAGTCCGCTCCGCCTATCGCGCCATCCAGTCTTCGGTTGCGGAGAAGGCTGGCAACAAACAATTCCCCGGCGTCTCGTTCTCAGGAGTCACCGTGCAACCCATGGTCAGGTTTGACGGCTACGATCTGATCCTCGGCAGCAGCGTGGATCCGCAGTTTGGGCCGGTCATCCTGTTCGGCTCTGGTGGCGTGCTGGTCGACGTGTATGGGGACCATGCCCTGGCGCTTCCACCGCTGAACACAACCCTGGCGCAGAGGTTGATGGAGCAAACCAGAATCTTCTCCGCGCTCAAGGGAGTGCGCGGACGCAAACCGGTGAACATGGCAGCACTCGAGAACCTGCTCGTTCGTTTCAGTCAGTTCGTGATCGAGCAGCGGTGGATTGCGGAAATTGATATCAACCCCCTGCTCGCTTCGCCCGAGCACCTGATCGCGCTCGATGCCAGAATCGTGTTGCATGGGCCCACGGTAACCCTCGACCAGTTGCCCAAGCCTGCGATCCGGCCCTACCCCTCGCAGTATGTTTCGTCCTGGACGATGAAGAATGGAAACCAAGTCACCATCCGCCCGATTCGTCCCGAAGACGAACCGCTGATCGCCAAATTTCACGAGACGCTCTCCGATCGCAGCGTCTATTTGCGCTACTTCAGCTCCCTGAGCCTGAACCGGCGGGTGTCGCACGAGCGGCTTCTGCGCATCTGTTTCGGCGATTACGACCGAGAGATGGCGCTGGTCGCCGAGCACACCGATCCGGGCACGAACGAGCGAGGGATTCTGGCCGTTGGGCGGATCAGCAAACTTCATGGTACGAACCAAGCCGAAGTCGCGGTCCTGGTTTCGGATCCTTATCAGCGGCTGGGTCTCGGATACGAACTCCTGCGGCGCGTCGTTCAGATCGCTCGAGACGAAAAATTAAGCGAGGTGTTCGCCGAAATGTTGACTGACAACGTAGCGATGCAGATCATCATGAAGCGCGCCGGCTTTCATGTTCGCATGGGTCCAGATATGGGTTCGGTCCAGGCCTTCTTGGATCTCCGAACGATTTAGGGAGGAGACAAGCGGCCCTCGCAACCCGAACTCTCAAACGTCAAACCAAGAACGTATGCCTGGAGCCTATCTGGAGCCTACAATAGTTCTGCGGAGGGCCTGCAATGTCGACTGCCTGGACGTCTCGTTACGCGCTGCGCACAAAGGGCATCACCAGTTCTGCCATCCGCGACTTGTTGAAGGTCACGCAAAAACCCGGCATGATCTCGTTCGCCGGCGGCTTGCCCGCGCCCGATGTATTCCCGGTCCAACGCTTTGATGAAGCCAGCCACAAAGTCCTTACGCAGCAGGGCCCTGCAGTACGGGGAGACCGAAGGTTACAGGCCTCTGCGCGAACTGATTGCGAACAACATCGCGCGCTACGGAATCAATGCGAAGGTAGAAAACGTCCTGATCACTTCCGGTTCGCAGCAGGCACTCGATCTGATCGGCAAACTGCTTCTCGATGCCGGTGATCGCGTCCTGGTGGAAGCGCCCACGTATCTTGGCGCGTTGCAGGCTTTCAAGGTGTACGGCGCGGAGTTTGTCTCGGTCCCGAGCGATGAGAATGGCCTCCGCACCGACCTGCTGGAGGAGTCTCTGCGCTCCGGCCCCAAGTTCATGTATGTGCTGCCAAACTTCCAAAACCCGGCCGGAACCACATTATCGGAGGGGCGTCGCCACGAACTGGTGCTGCTGTCGGAAAGGTATGGCATTCCGATTATTGAAGATGACCCGTACGGCCAGTTGCGATATGAAGGCGAGCACCTGCCCTCACTGGTTGTGCTCGACCGCAAGAACCTGGCCCGCGACCATGGCTATTCCATCGGCAACGTCATTTACCTGAGCACATTCTCGAAGACTCTGGCTCCCAGGCTGCGACTGGGATGGATCGTCGCCCCACCCGAAATCATCCGCAAGCTGACCCAATTGAAGCAGGGCGCCGATCTGCACACTTCGACCTTCGCTCAGTTCTTGGCCTACGAGGTCGCCCGCGATGGATTTCTCGACCAGCATGTCAAGCAGATTCGTAAAATCTATGGCGAGCGCCGCGACGTAATGCTTCAAGCGCTGAAGGAATTCTTCCCGTCCGTCGTAACCTGGACGCATCCTCAGGGTGGGCTGTTTCTTTGGGTTACGCTGCCCGAGGGACTCGACATGCAGGCAGTTTTAAAATCTGCGCTCGAACAGAATGTGGCGTTCGTGCCCGGCGATTCGTTCTATGCCAACGATGCCCGGGAGGGCCGCCGCCACATGCGATTGAATTTCTCGAACGCCGCGCCGGAGCAAATACGAGAAGGGATACGGCGGTTGGCCACAGCCGTGAAAAGCCACCTGAAGGCCATGAGGCTTTCGTCGGAGCTGCCGCTCGGGGTATAGAAGAAAATCCCAAGCGGCCATCTCTGTCGAGTCCCGCCGCCCCTGCGAGTCGCTGAACTCTTGCGCTTCTCGAACCGTTTCGAAACCGCTTCTACTGACTGCCGTCCGCCGATTTCAGGTCCCGGCGGATCAGAGCGAAATCCAGCAGGAATCCGAGGCCGGCTGCGAACGGCACGATGCCGACCGCCGCTGCTTTCCAAGCGTCCGGTTCCATGCGCGCAATCAGCGCCATCATCACGATGTAGCCGAGCGAGATGGCGGCCAGCAGGATTCCCCAGCGCCGGGAGTGGGCAGCTTCGGAAAGATCCGGTTCCATCGCCACATTCGCTCCGCGCGCGATGGCCGCCAGGCGTTCCTCCGTCCGCAGCTTGCGAACGCGATAGTACGTATACATAGCCGCCAGCGGAATCCCAAAAAACAAAGTCACCGCTACTAGGCCAATAAAGTTTCCGTCCATGGTGCGCTCCTTTGCGGGGCGTCGTCTGCGCCCTGCTCTTCGGGGCTAGATACGCACGCAGGTTCGCGGAAGTTCCGTAGACTGTGAGTCTTGTTCTGAAACTGGGCTTTGTTTCGGTTTAGGGTGTTTCCTGCCGCTCATAAGCCGCGGACAACCGTGTCCGCGCCCCACGATTGCTCAAGCCTCCCACCGAAGCAGGGCTTGAGCAGCCCTCTCTTGGACAGAAACGACCAATCGGCTACGGCGCCAAGTGGGCGGTTCTTCGGTAACGCCACATGATCAAGACCAGGCCGCAACCGATCAGCGCCATGGTCGAGGGCTCCGGTACGACTGGCTTTTTGTGGGTCCGGCAGTGCCCGTCAATGTACTCCTCGCCGGCAGGGCAATGTTTGGAACGTTCGGGATAGAACGTCACGCCGTTCGGGAGGTACGGAAAGAAGAAGCCGCCCGCGAAGAGCTTGGGAGGCAGCGGCTCGCCGACCGGCAAATCGGGCGGTTCGAGCACGGGCCGGATGGGCATCGACGGGGCAGATTCGACCGCCACCACGGGCTGGTCCAGAACATCTTCGGCCGGCTCTTCGTTTGAGACCTCGGGCTTGGCAGTCTCGGAAATCTGATTCCCGCAACGCGCACGGGCGGTAATTTTGCCGTCGGTCAGCAGCAACTCGCCGACCTGGAGGCGGATTCTTCTGCGGGTCCAGAAGACGGTGTCACGAATGCGATACGAAAGATAAACTTCGCGGGCCTCGGTGGCACGCACAAGGTGGGCGCGGCTGTAATCGAAGTGGGAGTAATGCCGGCGAACTACAGCGTCGCGCAACGCGGCATCACGGAGAGCGTCCGGATCCTTCACGCCTCCGGGCACAACCGAGTACGGATAGACCCCCGGGATGCGCGCGACAAAATTCCTGCGTTTGAAGGAGCGCGCCGCCGCGAAAGCGAGATCCTTGTGGATATCGGACCGCGCCCAAAAAGAGGTCGGCAAACCCCGGGAGGAACGCACGGAGGACAACGAGAAATAGCTCGCAGCATTCTGCCAGGCCGCGCCCGCAAGCAGCGCTCCGACGAACACCGCGATCAGCGCGCGCCGCATGCGCAAATGACGCCGATACCACGTCCGCCTTCTCCGCACGCCTTTTCTGTTCGCACTGACCATCAAGACAGTACTCCTATCCGGCGCCGAGCCGGCAAGCGGCAAAGGGAGAGCCCGTGAGTATATAGCACTCCTGCATCCAAAGCATGCCCCAGAACTGCTTCCGGCAGAGGGACTTGGAGTTTGAAACACATGATCTTAGCAGGGTTGTGCAAAGGATTTCACTCAAAAGTCGGCATTTTGAGCACCCGGATTTGCCTATTTGGAAAACGCTTTGCACAATGTGGGCATGGGCGAGCAGCGGCTTGGCCTTGTTGCGCGTAGCTCATGCTACTGCGTACCGTTTCCGGACACGTAATTCCGGGTGGCAGAGATCCGAGTCTGGGTCCGCGGGCGGCAATCGCAAGAGGTGAGCAAGGACGGAATGCGCAGCCCCTAGCGACAGCTGAGTCGTTCTGATCTATTTTTGCGCCTCTCATGGCGTAGCAAGCTCCGATTGGGCCTTCCGTTCGAGATCGTCGAATCGGCGCCATTTGTAGAATGCGAGGAACGCGATCCAGCTCAACGCGAACAAGCCCACGATGGAATAGCCAAGTGTCCCGAAATTGTTGTTGAGCTTGGCGACGGTCTCCCAGAACCACCTTCCGAAATGAAGGTGCTCGCCCAGCAATCCAAGACCTTCGATCCCTCCGACGACCAGTGCGACAACGACGGAGACGCAGGTGATCGTGATGTTGTAGTAAAGCTTGCGAATGGGCTTCACGAAAGCCCAACCGTAAGCGCCCAGCATAAGGATGTTGTCGGTGGTGTCGATGAGCGACATCCCCGCGGCAAGTCATTGCCGCTACCCTCACCATGGTTTATGACCACCACCGTCCAAACCTGAGCCATGAGCCTGACCGAGATTCAGCACCAGGCCCACACGCACGTACTCCGCCACTCACGTCCATTTGGATCACGACAACTGTCTGGAGGTAGTGATCATAAAGGGACGAAGCGCCGAGCTCAGGAAGATCGCCGATCAGATCCTCAGTTTGCGCGGGGTGAAACATGGAAAGTTTGTCATCACCACTACCGGCAAAGATCTGAAATAACCTCTGCAATACGTTGCGCCGAGTTGGATTGAGAGGATGATTCCGCTCGCGCCCGGCGGCGAAAACGCTCGGGCGCTAGCGGGCCCGGCGGGAGGGGAGGACGAAGCGACCTGCAGCTCGGATCTTAGTGATTAACCAGGAGTGATTGACCAATCGTGACCGAATAGGCCATCTCACGCCACACGCCCGAAAATTTCGGCGATGAGGGCCGGAGGTGGTCGGTAAAACGGAAGCCGCCGAGCCGGGCCACCTCGTCGCTTCCCAAATTCCTCCCGAGGAACACGCGTTTCGAGCCCTGACGCCCACTGTAGCGGGCAAACTCTCCGCCGCCGGTCGAGTGACCAACATGGATTGCGTTCTTCAGGGCAAGAGTTTCAGTCAATGCTGCGAGATCGTCGATTTCTCCTACAACTTCCAGCCTCCGCCAAGTGCCTTGTAAAGTTGTACGAGGCTTTGGTACTCGTTGCCTCGAGCTTGCGCGAGAGTAAGCTCGGCGTTAAACAGCGATCGCTGTCCATCCAGAACCTCGAGATAAGTGGTGATGCCTCCTCGATAACGCACCAGGGATGTGCTCACTGAATCCCGCAGGTCCTTCACCGTCGTCTCTTGGGCGACCCGGACTTGATGGAGTTTCTGATAACCGATCAGCGCATCGGAGACATCGCGGAACGCTGATTGGATGGCTTGCCGATAAGCAATCAGTTCTTGCCGATGCTGCGACTCCGCCAGTTTTAGATTTCCGCGCAGGGCGCCGCCCGTGAAAATGGGTTGAGAGACCTGCGCGCCGTAAGACCAGATTCCAGCTTGCGAACTCATAAGGCCGGTGAATAAAGTGCTCCGTCCGAACGCGCCTCCTCCCGAGCCGGTCAGGGATATCTGCGGAAAGAACGCCGCTCGAGCGACGCCGATCTCGGCGTTGGAAGCGATCAGCTCGTGCTCGACCTGACGAATGTCCGGGCGGCGTTCGAGCAACGTCGAGGGGACGCCTGGCGGCACTTCCGGCGGAAGCAACTGCTCGACCAACGGGCGGCCACGTCGCACACTCTCGGGATAATGGCCTAGGAGAATACTGATTGCGTCTTCCTCCTGGCCGATCTGTCTTTCGAGGTCCGGAATCTGCGCATTGGCGGTGTCGAGCACCTGCTGGGCTTGGAGCACATCCAGCTTGGTGGCAACGCCGTGGTCAAGCCGCAACCGGGTCAGCTTGACAGACTCTTCCTGTGTCTTAACCGTGTCCTGGGTGATGCGGAGCTGGAGATCGAGATCGAGCAGCTGAAAATAGTCACTGGCTACGTCGCTCACCAGCGTCAAGGTGACGGTATGCTGCGCATCCTCAGTAGCCAGCAGCTCGGCGCGTGCGGCCTCGGTTGCGCGGCGCAGGCGACCGAAGAGGTCCAACTGGAATGCAGCGTCAGCAGTGAGGGTCAGAATGTTGTACTTCGATTGGGTGCTTGGGTCTTTTCCGCCGTTGAAAGTGGCGTTGGTTCCCACTTGTGGAAACAGGCTGGAGCGCGTGATCGTGACCTGAGCACGCGCCGCGCTGATGCGCTCGGTCGCCAGTTGCAGGTCGTCATTCTCCTTCAGGGCTGTGCGAATGAGTTCTTGCAATTGCGGGTCCTCGAAGACTTGCCACCAGGGAAGGTCGGCAAAGGACGCCGCTTGGGCTTGGGCCTGTGGGTTTTCACTCAGATCACGGTAAACGCCTGGAGTCGGAACGTCGGGCCGGTGGTAATTCGGGCCGACCATGCACCCGGCCATCAAGATCGAGCCGAAAGCCGAGGCGAAGATTGCCACCATCAATAATATTGGCGACCTCTTTTTCATAATCATCTCCGCTGCTTGTCCCTCCCGTCCCTTGCGGCCGTCGCTCATTTCAGTCTCCCTCCGCCGGCGCAGGCGTTCCCGGCAGCACCGTACGAACCGGCTCCTTGCCGGCGCCCGACCATTTCTCCACCAGGTAGAAGATTGCAGGCACAAAAAAGATTCCAACCAGGCTGGCGGCCATCATCCCGCCGATCACCGTTGTGCCCATGATTTGCCGGGCAACCGAGCCGGCGCCGGTCGCCGTCCACAGCGGAACGCAACCTAGAATGAAGGCGAAAGACGTCATCAAAATCGGCCGCAGACGAAGCTTGGCGCCTTCGAGCGCAGCGTCGGCCAAGGGTTTCCCTTTCTCGAATTCATCCTTGGCAAACTCGACGATCAGAATCGCGTTCTTCGCTGCCAAGCCGATGAGCATGACCAAGCCGATTTGCGAGTAGACGTCGGTCTCGATTTGGACCAGGTAAGGCGGCAGGAAAAGGCCGAGCAGCACGCGGCGTAGCAAAAGGATTCCAAAGGCCCCGAAGATCGCCACCGGGGTGCTCAGCAGCACGCTGAACGGCAGCGTCCAGCTTTCATAGAGCGCCGACAGAATCAGAAAGACAAACAGTAGCGAGAGGCCGAAGATAACTGCCGGGGGCACTCCCTGCCGCGCTTTTTGTTCTTGAAACGACATCCCTGAATAGTCAAAACCCATCTCACGCGGCATCGTCTGCTTGAAAACGTCTTCGAGGGCGGCGGTGGCTTGGTCCGCACTAAAGCCCGGCGCGGCGCTTCCGTTGAGCTGCGCGGAACGATACTCATTAAAGCGCAAGGTAAATTCCGGGCCCAGGCGCGGCTTGACGGTAGTGAGCGTGGAAAGAGGTACATTCTCCCCCTTGTTGTTGCGGACATAGAACTGCCCGACGTTCGCCGCCTGGGCGCGGTTTTCACGTTCGGCTTCGATATAGACCTGCCACTGGCGGCCAAAGCGATTGAAATAGTTGATGAAATAGCCACCCATGAAGGCTTGAATCGTATGGTAGAGATCATTGAGGGCCACGCCCTGTTTCAGAACTTTGTCGCGATCTACTTCAACAAACTGTTGGGGCACACTCGCCAAAAAAGTGGTGCTGAGGGTGCCGATCTCCGGCCGCTTTCGGGCAGCGTCGAGAAAAATTCCCAGGTTTCTGGCGAGGAATTGAATATCGCTGCCCGAACGGTCTTCCAGAATGAAGGTAAATCCGCCGGCAGTGCCGACGCCCGGAATGGCGGGCGGCGAGAAGGCAAAGGCGACGGCTGCGGGGAGCTTGCTCAACTTCTGGTTCAGATTTGCCTTGAACGATTGAAATTGTTCGGCCCGCGTCTTGCGCTCGTCCCAAGGCTTCAAGGTCACAAAAAAGGTCGAGTTGTAACTGGTGCGAACAAAACTGAGCAGACTGAAGCCGACGAAGCAGGTTACGTGCTCGACCCCCGGAGTATCCATCAGGATTTTTTCCACATTCGAAGTGACCTCGGTCGTGCGTTCAAGCGATGCTCCATTGGGCAGCTGCACATTGACGTACGCGTAACCTTGATCTTCGTCAGGAAGAAAGCTCGACGGGATTCGATTGGCAAGAAAGAAACCCGCGATGCCGAAGAACGCGAGCATCACAACCACGACGATGGTCTTTTGGAGCAAGACCGCGCTCCAGCGCACATAGCCCTCGGTGGCTCGCTCGAATACGCGGTTAAACCAATCGAAAAATCTCCGCAGGAGCCCATGGCTCTGTGTCCGTGGCTTGAGCAGCAGTGCCGCAAGCGCCGGGCTGAGCGTGAGCGCATTGAACGCGGACAGCAGAACCGAAATCGCAATGGTGACGGCGAATTGCTGGTAGAGCTTGCCGGTGATTCCGGGAATGAAGGCGGTCGGCACAAATACCGCCGAGAGAACCAGGGCGATGCCGACCACGGGTCCGGAAAGCTCTTCCATGGCTTTCAAGGCCGCGTCCTTCGGCGTCATCCCTTCTTCGATGTGGCGTTCCACACCTTCGACCACGACGATCGCGTCATCGACAACGAGACCGATCGCCAGCACTAAGCCGAACAGAGAAAGCGTGTTGATGGAAAAACCGAACAAGGGGAAGAAGACAAACGTGCCGACCAGCGAGACCGGCACCGCCAGGAGAGGAATCAGGGTGGCGCGAACGCTCTGCAAGAAGAGGAAAACCACCAGGATCACGAGCGCGAGGGCAATCAAAAGCGTCACCACGATTTCCTTCATGCCCTCGGTGACCGAGCGCGTCGTATCGAGGGCGGTGACGTATTCCAGGTCTTCCGGGAAGCGCTGCCTCATCTGCGCCATCAGCTTATTCACGGCGGCGGCGGCATCGACCGCGTTCGATCCGGGGAGCTGGTAGGTGGCGATGATGGCGCTCGGCTTTCCGTTGTAGCGTCCAGCGACGCTATAGTCCTGGGCTCCGAGCTCGATGCGAGCGACATCACGGACCCGGACAATTCCGCCGTCGGGCGTCTCGCGCACCACGATCTGTCCGAATTCTTCCGGGGAAATGAGCCGCCCCTGCGCGAGCACCGTGTAAGTAAATTCCTGGCCTTTGGGAGCGGGCTCGCCTCCGGCCTTCCCGGCTGGGTTCACCGTATTTTGCGCTTGAATGGCGCTGACGATTTCCGGAACGGTGATCCCGAGCTTGGCCAACGTGTCAGGCTTTACCCACAATCGCATCGCGTATTGGCCGGCGCCAAAGACCTGAACATTGCCGATGCCGGGCGAGCGCAGAATGGGATCGACCAGATTGATGTATGCGTAGTTGGCCAGAAAGGTGGCATCGTAGGTTCCATGGGGCGAGTACACCGCGATCAAGGTGAGGGGAGCGGTAACCGATTTTCGAACGTTGACTCCGTAGTTGGTGACGTCGATCGGAAGCTGAGAAGCAGCCAGCGTTTCACGGCTCTGCGCGAGAATGTAATCGGTGTTCGGATCGGTTTTTGCGTCGAAATCCACAATCAGGCTGGTGGAGTTGTTGCCGGTCGCATTCAGCGAATACATGTAGTTCATGTTGTCCACACCGCTCATCTGCTGCTCGATGGGAGTGGCGACCGCTTGCTCCAGGGTTTGCGCGTCCGCGCCGATATAGGTGGCCAGGACCTGAACCTCGGGCGGAGCGATGTTTGGAAACTGCGCGACCGGCAAACTCAGGATGGTGAGGCCGCCCACCAGCACGAGGACGATCGAAATCACCATAGCGACAATGGGGCGGTTGATAAAAAACTTTGACATGGAATTACCTTCCCGCAGTTCCCGCGGCAAATGGCTTGGGGTTCACCTGCATGCCCGGACGCACCTTCTGAATACCCTCGGCGATCACCCGTTCGCTGGGCTTCAGCCCGTCCGCAATCACCCACTGGCTGCCGGCACGGTCGCCGACGTTGACCGTGCGGATGCTCACTTTATTCTCGCTGTCCACCACCGCGACTTGATAGCCGCCTTGCAGTTCTGAGACTGCTCGCTGAGGTACAAGCATCGCGTCCGGCTGCACGCGGATGACCGCCCGAACCTTGCCGTATCCGCCGGGACGCAGAATGTTTCCGGGATTAGGAAATAGCCCGGCGATACGAATTGCCCCGGTACTCTCGTTCACCTGGCGGTCAGCAAAATAGAATGTGCCCTCATGCGCGTAGGTTGAACCGTCGGCCAAAATCAGCTCGAGGTGCAGGTTCTTGTCGGCCGCTGCTCGAGTCGCATCCGTCGGGAAGCGTTTTCTCCATGCCAGGTATTGCGGCTCGCCGACGGTGAAATAGACCTTGATGGGGTCGACGGTCGATACGGAAGTCACGGGCCCGCTGCTTAGGTTGACCAGCGCACCGACTTGAAGCTGAGCCTGCCCGGCGATACCGTCGATGGGCGCGATGAGCCGCGTAAAATCGAGGTTGATCTTCGCCGTTTCGACGGCAGCCTCGTCGGTTTTGATTTGCGCCTGGGCTGTCGCCACTGTCGCCTTGGCCGCCAAATTATTCTGAACGGCGTTGTCCAGATCTTGCTGGCTCGCTGCCTGTTCTTTGGCCAGCGGGACGTAACGCTCTACATCAAGCTGAGTTCTGCCCTGAACCGCTTCGGCGTTAGCAAGCTGCGCTCTGGCCTGTGCCAACAGTCCTTCGGCCTGGTCGAGAGCCGCCCGAAAGGGCCGCGGATCAATCTCGAAAAGTAACTGTCCCTTCTGGACGAAGGCGCCTTCCTGATAGCCCTGGCGCAGCAGGTAGCCCGTAACTTGCGCCCTGACGTCGGCATTTGTGAATCCGTCGAGCGTGCCGATCCACTCGCCATAAATCGGAACATCTTTATGCTCCACCTGCACGACCTCGACATCCGGCGGAGCACCCGGCTGCGCTCCCGACACCCGCTTCGGGTATACCGCTCCAATAATCAGGCCGATCAGGATCAGGCAAACGGCTCCACCGATCCAGAGTTTGTATTTCGAAAGCGTGTTCATCTTGTTCCTCGCCAGCGTGTTCTTCGTTAGAAATGGACCTCGGTTTTTTCCCCTTGCTTTGCTGAGCTAGCGCTCAGTTTGGGGCGAATCCTGGAACTCTTGGCTCGCCTCACACCGTGTGACTGCAGAAGATACCACTGCTTCGCCTCAACCGCCAAGCGAAACGTGCGCGGCTGTCGAAGTAGACGCAGTGTTGCGAGTGACACGTCGTTGACGCTGCAGCTTAAACAGAAAAACAGAAGTCTAAGCGGTATTCGATTGCTTTCGGTGAAAGCGAGCCTCCTCCAGCCGCGGTGGAGCCTCCGGTGCCCGTTCGGCGTCGGCTGGTCATTCCAGTGGTGGTCGCTCGGGCGGCAGGGGACGGTAAGGCAGTTCCAGCTAGACAGACACAGCAAGGCACCCCGCGCCAACTCGATGGCATGTCAGTGTAGTTGGGTCTGACAAGTCAAACGAGTTGGCGCGGCACGTTTCTGAGAGGAAACCCACAGAATGACGACTGGTTCGAATGATTCGAAAAAGATGGCCTTTGCCTCGCAAAAGCCAGTGCGGAAACGCTACTTTTTCGCCGCGACATCTTCTTTAACGTTCATGATCTGATCAGCTTTGACGGCGCTTAAAGTCTGTACAATTCCGCTCGGCCAGCGAATCTCGATTTTCCTCACACTCGTTTCCGACCCCAATCCGAAGTGGACACGGGAATCGCTCGATGACTGATAGCTTCCCCCAGTGGTTACCGTCGCGTACTGTTCGCCGGTAGCGGTCGTAATTTTAACGCGGGCGCCGATGCCATCGCGATTGCTTTTCACTCCGGCTAGTTTGAGGGTAATCCAGTGATTGGAAGTGGGTGTCTCGTTCACTAGAACCCAGGCCGGACCGTTATTGGAGGTTACTACCACATCCACTTTCCCGTCGTTGTTAAGGTCCCCAGTGGCCAAACCGCGCGCGGCCCATTTCTCATGGAAGATATCCCCCGATTGCGCGGAAACGTCCACGAACCTTTTGCCTTGCTCGTTTCTAGCCAGCAGCGGCGACTCCCGATACCGCCAGTGCGGCTGAGTGAGTTCGATCGTATCCATGACATGGGCCTGGGCGATGAACAGATCCTTCCAACCGTCATTATCGTAATCGAGGAAGCGGACTCCCCATCCGGAGTGGAACGCGGTCATGGGGCCGATGCCGGTTGCCGCAACGGAGTCTTCAAAGGTGCCGTTCCTCGAGTTGGTGTAGAGGCCATATCGCTGACCAGCGAGGTCGGTGATGATTATGTCCGGCCAACCGTCATTGTTGTAGTCTTCGAAATCCACTCCCATACCGGACAAAGGCGTGCCGCTGTCGCTCAAAGCCACAGCGGTGGCCATCCCTACCTCTTCGAATGTGCCATCGCCCTTGTTGTGGTAGAGATACTCGGGCATTGAATCATTGGCGATAACAATATCCGTCCAACCGTCCCGGTCATAATCCGCAATGGCAACGCCCAGTCCCTTGCCGGCGATCATCCCCACTTGCGCGGCACCTTCTTTGAACTTGCCATTGCCTTCGTTGTGGTAGACAAGAGGCATCACCGGTTTGAACAGACCGGGAGCGCAATAGGCACGAGGCCCCTCTGATGCCCCGTGCGGGGCACATTGGATGTCCTGAAAGTCCCACTCCAAATAGCGGGCGACGACGAGATCGAGGCGCCCATCGTTGTCGTAATCCACCCAGGCGGCGCTGGTCGACCAGCCGGAACCGCCCACACCGGCAGCCTCGGTCACATCCGTGAAGGTGCCATCGCCATTGTTGTGGTAGAGGGTGTTGTGACCGTAGCCGGCGACGAACAGATCGTCGTAGCCATCATTGTCGTAGTCTCCGACGGCGACTCCGGTCGAAAAGCCGATACCGGCAAGACCGGCCTTTTCCGTCACATCCTCGAAAGTGCCGTCGGGCTTCTGATGATAGAGGCGGTTCCAGTACTTCGGGCCGTCCTTGCGCGGCGTGCCGCCGAGCGGCATGGGATCGTCAATCCGGGCGCCGTTGGCGAAGAAGATGTCCAGGCGGCCGTCGTTGTCATAGTCGAATAACGCCACCCCGGAGCCCATGGTTTCCAAAAGATATTTCTTCGAAGTCGGAGAGGCTTGCTGCACGAAATGGATTCCCAACTTCTCGGTGGCGTCGACGAATTTTCCCGCGACGGGGGCAGGGTTTGCTTGCGTTTTCGCGCGCGGGGTTTGAGCGACGACCGAGAGAACAGCCCACATGAGCAAACCACCGCAACGAAGCGGGGCTGCCATGAAACCGTTCGCACGATTTTCAGATCGCGGAGCGATCGTCCTATTTTCAGCGCCAATTCGCTCAAAATGCGCCGCCCCTACTGCCTGGTTCCCTGCTGGCCTATTCATGGCCGCCGTGGAGACGCAGTAGATCTGCAGCGTCCTTGTGGCCCCTGCGCTCAGCCAGGCGCAAAGGGGTAGAACCGTGGTTGTCCTCGGCATTGGGATTGGCTTTGCTAGCCAGCAACAACTCCACGATGTCCGTTTGACCCCGCAAAGCCGCCGCGTGCAAAGACGTAAAACCGCCGGCGCCCTTGGCGTCAACCTCGGCCCCGTTGGCCAGCAGCAGCTCCGCCACGTCTTTGTGACCAAAAGACGACGCCAGGTGCAAAGGAGTATAGCCACGGAGGGACTTGGCACCGACATCAGCCTTGCTGGCCAGCAATAATTCCACCACATCTTTGTGGCCCTCGCGCGCCGCCTGGTGCAAAGGAGTCAGGTCACCGGCACCCTTGGCATCAATCTCTGCTTTGTTGGAGAGCAATAGCTCCGCCACGTCCCTGTGGCCAAAAGATGCTGCCATGTGCAAAGGCGTGTTGCCATCCGCGTCTTTGGCATTAACGTCGGCCTTATTGGCCAGCAGCAATTCCACCACATCCTTGTAGCCCGCACCCGACGCCTGGTGCAAAGGTGTATTCTCTTCCCCGTCTTTGGCGTTCACATCGGCCTTGTTGGCCAGCAGCAATTCGACGACGTCCCGGTGGCCGAATTCCGCAGCTGCGTGCAAAGGTGTAAAGCCATCGACACCCTTGGCATTCACCTCGGCCCCCTTGGCCAGCAGCAGTTCCGCCGCGTCCCGGTGGCCCAGAGCCGAGGCCTGGTGCAAAGGCGTATAACCGCGGAGGGACTTGGCATTGACATCGGCTTTGTTTACCAGCAGCAATTCCACCACGTCCTTGTACCCCCACCACGCGGCCTGGTGCAAGGGCGTATTGCCATCGATGTCCTTGGCGTTGGGCTCGGCCTGGTTGGCCAGCAGCAATTCGACCGCGTCCTTGTGGCCACGATCAGCCGCTACCTGTAAGGGCGTCCAACCTCGGTTGTTCCTGGCATTGACATCGGCCTTGCTGGCCAGCAGCAATTCGGCCACGACCCTGTAACCTCCGTTCATCGCCTCGTGCAAGGATGTGTTGCCGAGCGCGTCTTTGGCATTGACATCGGCGTTATCGCGCAGCAGCAATTCCACAACTTCCTTGCGGTCCATAGCCGCCGCCCACAACAACGGCGTGGCGCCGTGCTTGTCATCCTTGGTGAAAACCAGATCAGGTTTGCCTTTGAGCAATGCCTGGACCTTCGCCAAGTCTCCATTCCTGGCCGCATCGTGAATCTCGCCGCAGAAAGCTAGACTGCTCCAGGCGCATGCGAGTAGCGCAACCGTGGTGATGGGAATCGGGCTGTGGCAGAGTCGGTGAATGAAAGAGCGCGTGTTTATGGTCGCTCCGACTGGCTGGTTGCCTAGGGCGATCGCTTATTTCCAAGAGGCCACAAAATCTGCAGCAGCGCGAAAAGCTCAGCTAGTGCAGAGCGCCAAAAATTGTTCCAAAAATCGAACTTCGATATCGCGCCGCGCCTATGGTAGGGGGAGAGTTCCGCGGCTACCGAGAAACTGGAAGAAGTGTCCTCCCGGGCAGGCAAGCGGTCAAGATGAAAGTTCTTGCAGTGAAACCTCTTGCAGACGGCAGGACTTACGGTACGACAACCGCAATGGACCGGGACTGGTTCGCTACCCACCTCAGATCGCTCGCAGGATTGACCGGGCAAGAACGAAGGTTCGGAATTGAAAAATCGATCCAATGGATCAGCTCTCTCCATTGGTCGTTACGAAAAAGATGTAATGGACGTGATCGATCTAGTACCTGCGGAATAAAAAGCGGTCGAGCACAGTCGAAGGTGCATCTTTTCCCCTGAGAACACGCAGTGACCGGAGGCTCGACCGAGTGCTGCGTTTTGCTTCTACCACATCGAGCTGTTCCGGACTGTATCGCAACGAACACTAGGCCAAAGCAAATGCTGGAAAATCCTGTACGGTGCGCACTTCTTGCACATTTTCTGCAAGCCTATTCGACGACCGGAGGTTTATTGACTTCGGGTTAACCGACTGGAACCAAAGCTCGGCTACACTGTGGCCATGAAAGAGGTGGAATCAAACCAGCCACTGAGTCCTCCTGCATCGGTGGTGTTCGCGATTTTCGTCGTCCTCTCCGTCCTTGGTAGCGGCATCTATGTGTTCTGTTCCTTCTGTAGGTAATTCCACTTGGAAAATTTAAAACGGGCGGGAGCACTGGATGTTCTCCTGTTGTTTTGTCTCCCTTCACGACCGTGTTCCAAGGGTATCCACGAAAAACAACGCGAATCCATTGCAAGGCCAATCCTTGCACCGCCGAGTGGTGCCCGTGCCTTGCTCCCTGTTGTTGACGGTAACTCCAACTGACTGCCAGATTCGCCGTAGGAAGTCATTGAATCGTGATCTTCTTGGAATTTCCGCGGTTGTCGTTGCTCCCCGATTTTTTGGGGTTAGCCGGGACCGGTGGATGGTTGGACACGACGGGATGGCGCAGTTTCGATTGGTTGGCCATTGGGCGAAAAGCTATGAATTTCAGCCCGTGCTCTCGGCAGGCTGTTCGGGTAGTTTTCCTGTTGAAACTTGATCAATTTCTCTCGCACCAGACAGCGCAAATCCCAGGCCTTCGAGGAATCCGCCGCGCTCGCCAAGGCACGTAACTGCATGGTGTGTTCGGAGGCGTCGCTGACCTGGAGTACGCAGACCTTTTGGTCCCACAACGGTGTCGATTCAAGGATACGGCGAAACTCCTGGCGCAACTCCTCGACGGGAACTGTGTAGTCGACGTAAAGATAAACGTAGGTGAGAAGGTCGGCCGTGTTCCGCGTCCAGTTCTGGAACACGTTCTCGATGAAGTATGACAACGGCACCACCAGTCGGCGAAGGTCCCATGTGCGCACCACTACGTAGGTGGTGAGAATTTCTTCAATCCACCCAAATTCTCCGGCGACAATCACCACGTCATCAATGCGGATGGGCTCGGTGAGTGCGATCTGCAAACCGGCAATCAGGCTCGAGAGGGTTGACTTCATGGCCATTCCCACGACGATCCCAGCAATGCCGGCCGAGGCGAGCAGACTGGTCCCTAGTACTATGACCGCATAGATAGTAATACAGCTAGATACTTGTCGACATATCGATCCAGGCGTATCTCTGGAGGCATGGAAGACAGCGGAAAAGTTCAGGTTCGGTTGTCCAAGTTGGAGCGGGAGCAATTGGACG
>Ga0302324_100005079_pt1 | contig 28866 bp, 31 predicted proteins | sample Palsa_T0_1_FD_201949 | JGI IMG/M metagenome (GOLD analysis project Ga0302324, IMG submission 201949) | Peat permafrost microbial communities from Stordalen Mire near Abisko, Sweden - Palsa_T0_1 | ecosystem: Environmental > Terrestrial > Soil > Palsa > Peat permafrost | place: Sweden: Abisko...
GGACGTCGCTACTTAAGCAGCGATCGCGAGCTGAGGCTCGGCGTTTATTTTTGGTTCCGGCTCTTTAACGTGGTTCCGGAGACCACGGCTCGCTTCTCCTACCTTGACGACCGAAGTCGAAACCAATCACCCCCATGTATGGGAACTCCACTGATCGAGTTGATCAGGCCAACCACTCTAGAGGGTCGGCGCCCGCCGGCCGACGCCTGCAGCGGCCCGCTGTCTACTCGCCGTTCCAGCGGCTCATCTCCTTCGAGGCACGCGCCGCTTCCCGCTCGGCGTCCCTGGCCATGATCACGTTGCGCTTGTCGTAGAGACGGCGTCCCTTGGCCAGGGCCAGCTCCACCTTCGCCCTGCCGTCGCGGAAGTACAGCTTGGCCGGAATGAGGGTCAGGGACTGCTGCTGGGTCTTGCCCATCAGCTCGTCGATCTGGGACCGGTGGACCAGCAACTTGCGCTTCCGGTCCGGGTCGTGGGCACCGAACCCGGTGGCGTACTCCCAGGGCGGGATGTGGAGCTGGAAGAGCCAGAGCTCCCCGTCGTCCACCCGGGCGTAGGCCTCGCTGAGCTGGGCCTTGCCCTCACGGAGCGACTTAACCTCGGAGCCCTGCAAGACGATGCCGGCCTCGAAGGTCTCGAGGAATTCGTACTCGCGGCGGGCGCGCCGGTTCGTGGCGACGGTGCGGTCGCCACTGCGGTCCTCGCGGGCGGCCGCCCGCTTGGCGATCTGCTTCTTCGCCCTGGCCATGAGGGGTACGAGGGTACCCTTCACCGGTGCTCCGCATGTCCCGTTCCCTCTACATGGAGATGGTCGCCCACTGCCTGGCCGGTCTGCCCGACGAGGCGTGCGGCCTCCTGGTCGGGTCCTATGGAGGTGACGAGGCGACCCACCTCTTCGTCACCCCCAATGCGGCGGCCTCGGCCATGGTCTACGAGATCGACCCCAGGGAGATGCTGCGGGTCGATCGGGCGGCCCAGGACCTCGGTGCCGACATCATGGGCGTCTTCCACTCGCACACCCATACCGACGCCTATCCCTCGCCGACCGACGTGGCCCAGGCGACCGACCCCGGCTGGCACTACGTGCTCGTCTCGTTGCGCGACACCCAGCCCGTCGTGCGCAGCTATCTCATCCGGGAGGGCGCCATCAGCGAGGAGCCGGTCGAGGTGCCTGGGCTCGAGATCCTCGGTCTGGACGGGCCCGGGTAGGGGCCTGGCCTGGCTCCTTGTAGAATCGTTACCGAATCAGTCAACAATCAGCCGGCCGGCCCACGCGGGCGCGGGCGGTGCGCCATCCGACACTGAGCGAGGAGGCCCTGTGGCCGTCGAAGTCCGCCTACCGACCGTCCTGCGCAACCAGGCCGGGGGATCTTCCGTCGTCAGCGTGGACGGAGCCACCATCGGCGAGGTCCTCGCCAAGCTCGTCGCGGAGTACCCCGGCATGTCGGGCCAGGTCCTCACCGACGAGGGCACCCTGCACAAGTTCGTGAACATTTACGTCAACGACGACGACGTGCGCTACCTGCAGGGCCTGGACACGCCCGTCGCGGACGGCGCCGAGGTGTCGATCCTGCCGGCCGTGGCCGGGGGCTGAGGCGTTCGGGAGCCCGTCGGCATGACGCTGTACCCCTCGGTGCTCGACCTCATCGGGAACACCCCGATGATCGACATCAGCGCGCTCAGCCCGAACCCCGCGGCGTGCCTCTACATGAAGCTCGAGGGCCAGAACCCGGGCGGCTCCGTCAAGGACCGGGTGGCCCTCTCGCTCATTGAGGAGGCCGAGCGGGCTGGCGTGCTGGTCCCGGGCAAGCCCGACCAGGTCTTGATGGAGCCGACTTCGGGCAACACGGGCATCGGGCTGGCCATGGTGTGCAAGGTCAAGGGCTACCACCTCAAAGTGGTCATGCCGACCAACGTGTCGGTGGAGCGCCGCCAGTTGCTGGAATTGTGGGGCGCAGACATCATCGAGTCACCGGGGAGCGAAGGGTCCAACGGGGCGGTGCGTAAGGCACGCGCCCTGGCCGAGGAGCACCCCGAGTGGGTCTTCCTCTACCAGTACGGCAACCCGGCCAACCCCAAGGCGCACTACGAGGGGACGGGACCGGAGATCCTGCGGGACTGCCCCGGCATCACGCATTTCGTAGCGGGGCTCGGGACGTCGGGCACGCTGCTCGGCGTGGGGCGCTTCCTGCGCGAGAAGCTCGGGGAGGCGGTGCAGATCTGGGCTGTCGAGCCCCCGGCGGGGGAGATGGTGGACGGTCTGCGCAACCTCGACGACGGGTACATCCCGCCGATCTTCGAGGAACTCGGCGGCGCCGAGCTCTTGGACCGCAAGACCGTGGTCCGGCCGCGGGAGTCGATCGAGTGGACGCGGCGCCTGACCGAGGTGGGGATCTTCGCCGGCATCTCGACGGGGGCGGCCCTGGCGGGTGCCGTGAAGTGCGCGTTGTCGCTACCCGAGGGTCAGCCGGCGTCCATCGTGGTGGTCTCGGCCGACGGCGGCTGGAAGTACCTGTCCACCGGAGCCTGGACGGACGACCTCGACGAGGTCGCCGAGCGGGCCAAGGAGATCATCTACTTCTAGGCACCCGGGACTCGCTCCATGCGCAAACGACGGCTCCGATCGCTCCGATGAGCGCCACGATGAGGCCCCATCCGACGCCGGCATTCTGCTTGATCGCGTTGACGGCGGTGTTGTTGAAGGTCGGAGTGTGTATCTGCGACGTCAATTGGAGGATCCGGACGAGGGCATACATGGCGCAACCGGCGGCGACCAATGAGATCAGCAGCCCCAGCGAGCGATAGAGAGGATCTCCCGACACGAAGATCATGGCGGCGAGCACGACGAGAAGGATTCCGGCGCAGAGCGTGAACCAGCCGTTCACGACGAAGGAGTGCGAGAGCGAAATTGATGTGCCCGAAGCCGAGACGCTGCCCAGGCCGAACGAGAGCGTGATCCAAGCCGTCACCGAGCCCACGATGAGCAACACGCCGCTGACGAACAGACCGGCGATGCCTGCCGTCAACGTCGCCGCTGGGCGCTGATTCTCCGCAGTTCCGAGCGGCGACGACGGCTGCCCGAACTGCCGGGTGTATCGGAGTGAAGGGTCTGCGCCCCTCGGCGCGGAAGGGTCAGGTGCCGGGGCCGATTCGGAGACCCATTGGCCCGAGACCCAGCGGCGCGTGGCGGTGACTTCGGATCCGTCCCAGTACCGCTGCAGGCTGGGGTTGATGTAATCCGGTTCCCAGCCGGGCGCTCTCTGCCTTGTCGCAGGGTTCGGGCCCACGTTTTCGGCCACAGCCGCCACCTCGTTTCTCGGTCTTCGGCTCGTCTGCCCTCGGGACCGCGTGACTGCTCCCATGGGGTGAGTCGGCACGTCGAGAATCATCCTTGAGTCGGTCAAACCCCGCGAGGTGGCGACTGTCGTGTTCCTTCGAAAGGACGTGACCGCCTAAGCGTTGTCGGTGCCTGCGCTCAAGTGCGGCAGCGTGCCTGCCGAGAAGAGAGCAGCAGAAGGAGCGCGGGCGAACCGGCGACACGAGTCGGGCATCGATCGCCGCGGCACGACCATGACACGTGACGAAGAGAGCCCGGCAGACCGCAGGCGCGAGATCCTGACCCTCCACCGTGGCGAGAGTTCGGACGTCCAGGGTTTCTCGGAGACCGAACCCGCCTCGAAGCCGCTCGTCGCCTTCGAGGCGCCTCCGGTGGCCGTTGCGCCGCCGTTGACCTGGGGATCAGGCGCGTCTGAGCGCGCTCGTCACGACAGAGGGATCGATGCCCGGGCGTCCGGTACCGAACGTCGCGCTGCGCACGCCTCGAGCGACTAACGGTCGGCCAGCTCGCAGAGCTTGCACACCGTGTTCCAGTTCCTCGTCGTGCTGACCACGCCGAGACGTCGCTCGAGAAAGGCGCCGGTGTACTTGGTCTCGGCGTAGCCGTCCGGGGTGTGCACGTAGATCTCCTTGCCGTCGACGACCAACTCGTCACGCCCGCTCGGCGGGAGCGTCAGCGCGTCCAGGGCGGCCTTCGAGGGGACCGTGGCCAGGAACGTCACGTGGTGGCGCGCCTTGTCGGCCCCGGCTTTGGCGTACGGGCTCGACGTGCCGATACGCCGGAGCTCCGCCACGCTGCGCAGGAGCACCGCCGGCGAGTCCCCGAAGTCCTCGGCCAGCCGCTGCTCGATGGCGCCAGCGAGCGCCTTCTCGCTCTTGGACGCCGTCGAGAAGAGAACGTTCCCCGTTTGGATGTACGTCGTGACATCGGTGTATCCGAGAGCGCCGAACGACCTCCGCAACTCGTCCATGGCGAGGCGCCCGTGGCCGGCGACGTTGACGCTGCGCAGAAGGGCGACGTAGCGAGGCACGCCAGCAACCTACCGGGATGTCTACCAGGTCACTGCTGGTGGCCCTGCGGCGCCGGGACCGTCGCGGTGCAATGCGAAGCGGCCCAGGTCGACCGGCGGGTCCGCCTCCTCGGCCAGGTCGGCCAACAGCTCGCCCAGCAGCGGGCCGAACTTGAACGCGTGCCCGCTGGTGCCGCACCCCGCGACGATGCTGCCGACCCGGTCGATCACGAAATCGGTGTCGGCCGAGTTGTCGTAGATGCAACGCTCGGTGGCCACTGGGCGCGGGTGGAGCGAGGGGAGGAGGCGTGCCACCGCGTCCGTGAGCAGCGACAGGAGTCCCGGGTCGTCGCCGGCGAACGGGGCGGGGTCGGTCGGATCGAAGGCGCCGAGGGCGGAGCCCGGGGTGTGATGGGACACCTTGTAGGTGCCGACGAGAGGGCCGCCGGGAACGGGCAGGCCGTACAGCATGTTGTCGCCCCATTCGATGAAGATCGGTGGTCCGACGTTGTCGCGATCACGGGGAGCGAAGTAGGCGACCTGGGGGAGTGAGGGTGCGCCCCGGGTCGCGGTGGCGACGTCGAGGAGTCCGGGCGCGGCTGCCCCGGCGCAGTTGACGACGATGTCCGCTCCGAGGTCGTCGGAGTCGGCAATCGCCACGATGACGGAGTCCGACGATTGGCGCAGCTGGGTCACGCGGCAGCCGGTGCGGAGCTCGAAGGCGCCGCTCTGACGGAGTGCGCGCAGGCACTCCCCGGCCGCCAGCACGCCCGAGTGGGGTTCGACGAGCACCGAACCCGAGGCCGCGATGCCGGGGAACCGCCGTGCCGCAGCACCGGCCGAGACGTGCTCGACCGGGGTACCGGCCGCTGCGAGTGCCTCGGCGATGGCGCGCAGGGTCGCCTCGTCGCCCAGCGTCACCTGGCCGGTGACATGGAGCAACTGCCGACCGGTGGCGATCTCGAGGTCACGCCACAGCGCGCCGGCCCGGACGGCCATGTCGACGTAGTGCCGCTCGGGGTAGCCGAGACGGAAGATGCGCGCGTCCCCCTTGGAGCCGGAGCGCTCGTGGCCGGGTGCCCCGGCTGCCTCGATTACCAGCACGTCCCAGCCCCGCCGGCTCAGAGCCCACGCGGCGGACAAGCCGAGGAGCCCGGCTCCCACCACGACACAACGGCGGTGGGTTGGCACGGCCTCGATCATAGGAACGCGCTGTGTGGGACCTCGTCGCGCGGGGACCCAGCAGTACGCTCGGCGGCGGTGACGAGTGGGATGGAGGTGTCGACGCATCCGGCGGACGACACCATCCGGGGCGAGTCGGGCCAGAGCAATGCTGTGCCGCAGCGGCGCGCAACGGCGGACGCTGCGTCCTCCGCCGACAGCATCGACCGTGGCCGACCGACCCTGCGTACTATCGCCTTCCACCTCGTCGCCCTCGCCTGCTTCACTATTCCCGCCGTCGTCCTGTGGTGGCACGTCTGGTCGGGCCACCCCTCCTCGATGCTCTCCTGCGGATGTGGCGATCCGGGACAGGAAGTCTGGTTCATGGCCTGGCCGGCCTGGGCGATCGCCCATCTGCACAGCGTCTTCTTCTCGGGGGCCGTGAACGTCCCGCACGGCGCCAACCTGCTCTCGAACACCTCCGGGCCGTTGATCGGAGTCCTCCTGGCTCCGGTCACCTGGACCTTCGGTCCCGTCGCCGCCACCAACGTCGCGCTCACTCTCGCCCCGGCGCTGAGTGCCTGGGCCTGTTTCGCCGCGGTCCGCCCTCTGGTCAGCTGGAAGGCGAGCGCCATTCCGGCTGCTCTCGTCTTCGGCTACTCGTCCGCCATCATCACGTCGATCGCCTACGACCACGTGTCGGTGACGGTGTTGGTGATCCCTCCGTTCCTGTTCACCTTGCTGCATGAGATCGTGATCCGCCAGGAGCACTCGGTCCGGCGCGACGGGCTCCTCCTGGCGGCGCTGCTCGTCGTGCAGTTCTTCATATCGCCCGAGATCCTGGTGATGTGCCTTCTCCTCGGACTCGTCGGCCTAGTGGTGGTCGCCGCGGTCGGCTGGCGCCAACTGCGGCCGCGGGCCGGGCACGCGCTGCCCAGCCTGGGGCTGGCCGCTGGCGTGACCGTGGTGGCGCTGGCGTATCCCGCCTGGTTCGGATTGGCGGGGCCCCAAGCGGTGTCGGGGGTGCTGTTCGTGCTGGCGCCGATCTCCGGGGTGCCCCTCTCGGGCCTGCTCGTTCCGGGGGCGTACGGAGCGGCCGCCGACTCGTACCAGCGCTTCGGTGGCTACCTCGGCCGCAACGGCCCGCCGCCCGATTACGTCGGCTGGGGGGTCGCCTTGGCTTCGGTGGGCGCCCTCATCAGCGGTCGCCGCCGGCCACTGACGTGGTTGCTCTTCCTCCTCGCTGCCGTGACCTTCTGGCTGGCGTTGGGGGCCTATCTGCTCGGCGCGCCCACATGGCTGGGGCATCCGTGGCTGCCCTGGAACGATCTCTTCGCCCTCCCGGTCCTCAAGGAGATCGTGCCGGACCAATTCGTGCCGCTGCTCACACTGTTCCTGGCCTTCCTCATCGCCGTGGGCCTCGACGCGCTCCACGTCGCACACCGGCGGCCCACCTCGTGGCTGACGAGCCACCGAAGTGTACTGGCCGCGGTCGCCACAACGGCCGTGGCCGCGGTCGCCGTGGTGCCCGTCTTCGTGACGTTCGACGCCCCGTTGCGGGTGGTGCGGGTGCACACTCCGCCGTACCTGCGCGCCACGTCCCCGAGCGGTCCGGTGGGCAAGGTCGTGCTGACCGTCCCGTTCGCCGTCTCGGGCTCCTCGCAGCCCATGTTGTGGCAGGCCATGCAGGACATGCGGTTCCGCCTGGCCGGCGCCGCGCTCAAGACGCCGAATGCGCAGGGACAGCCGGTCGGGTCGGGTCCCCCCGGATCGGCCCGTCGGATCCTGACCGATCTGACCATCGCCGGCCCTGCCCTACCGACGGGGACCCCGGCCCAGCTGGCCATGGTGCGGAGTGCGCTGCAGTCCTGGCAGGTGGACCAGGTGGTCATCACAGGCGCCAGTCGCGACCCGGTCTACGCCTCGGGCTTCTTCACCGAGGCGCTCGGCGTGGCGCCCGCCTATGTGGATGGCGCCTGGGTCTGGGACCTCCAGCCCGGAGCACCGTTGGCGCCGGCCGCGACGGGGATCCCCCTGGCACCCTGCCGGACGTTCGCGGGTTCCACCGGCGCACGAGGCCGGCCACTGACCATGGCCCGCTGCGTCCTGTTCGCGGCGGGTCGCGCCTGAGTGACCCACTGCCCGCAGACCTAAGCTCGCAGCGTGCAGCCGATCCTCCACCTCTCCATCCCGGTGCGCGATGTCGAAGAGGCGCGCGCGTTCTACGTGCACACGCTCGGCTGCCAGTCGGCACGCGCCCGGGCCGGATTCACCGACGTCTGGTTCTTCGGCATGCAGGTCACGCTCCAGGACCGCCCGGACGAGGTGGTTCCCCCGGGAAGGGGTGGCTCGCGTCACTTCGGTGTCACGCTCGGTCGTGACGAGTTCGACGAGACGGTCGCCCGTGTCGTTTCGAGCGGCACCGAGTGGCTGGTCCCCGTCTCGACCGACGACGAGGGTCAACCCACCGAGCAGACCAAGGCCAAGATCGCCGATCCCAGTGGCAACGTGATCGAGCTCAAGACCTACCGTGACGTCGACGCCGCGCTGGAGATCTCCACCTACTCGTACCCGGAGGCCTTCGCCCACGGCAACTGATTGGCCTACGGTGGGGCGGCCAACCCGGAGAAGAGGGGAGACGAGGGGAGTGCAGTGGGAGGAGAAGACGTGAGTGGGGATCCGCGCACCGCACGCCAGGACGGGCGCGCGGTCGACGAATTGCGGCCGGTGCGCTTCGACCGCGACTACACGGTGATGGCACCGGGTTCGGTCTTGGTGACATTCGGGCAGACGAAGGTGCTCTGCACCGCGTCGGTCGAGGAGCGGGTGCCGCCGTGGATGCGGGGCAGCGGGAAAGGCTGGGTCACGGCCGAGTACTCCATGCTGCCTGGCTCGACGCCCGAGCGGGCTTCACGGGAGGCCGCCAAGGGCAAGCAATCGGGACGCACCCAGGAAATCCAGAGATTGATCGCGCGGTCGCTGCGTGCCGTGTGCGATCTCGCGACGCTGGGCGAAGTGCAGATCACCGTCGACTGCGATGCCCTCCAGGCCGACGGGGGCACCCGCACCGCCTCCATCTGTGGCGCCTATGTGGCGTTGCACGACGCCTGTACCCGCCTGGTGCAGGCCGGGACCATCCGGTCGAACCCGCTGACGGACTCGGTGGCCGCAGTCTCGGTGGGCATCATCGACGGCGTGCCGATGCTCGACCTGCCCTATGTCGAGGACTCCCGGGCCGAGGTGGACATGAATGTCGTCATGACGGGAGCGGGCCGCTTCGTGGAGGTGCAGGGCACCGCCGAGGGCATGGCCTTCACCCGGGGGGAATTGGACACGCTGCTGGGTCTGGCGGAGAGTGGCATTAAGGAGCTGACAGGCATGCAGGAGGCGGTCCTGGCCGAGGCGCCGCCGCGGCGGTGAGCGGGCCGGGCGATCCTGCGCAGCTCCGGCTCGTGCTGGCGTCGGCCAACCCCGACAAGGTCAAGGAGATCGTCGCCGTGCTGTCGGCCTCCCTTTCCGTGGAGTTGCTGCCGCGCCCCGAGACTGTCCCAGAGGTCGTGGAGGACGCGGACACCCTGCTGGGCAACGCCCGCCTGAAGGCGCGCGCGCTGGTGGCGGCGACCGGGCTGGCCGCCGTGGCCGACGACACGGGACTGGACGTGGACGCGCTGGGCGGCGCGCCCGGCGTCTACTCGGCCCGCTACGCGGGTGAGGATGCAACCTACGCCGACAACGTCGCCAAGTTGCTGCGCGAGCTGGCGGCATTCCCGGACAGCGGGGGAACGCGCCGGGCCAGCTTCAAGACGGTGGCGCTGGCCGCGTTCCCCGACGGTTCGGAAGTGTGGGCCGAGGGCGTGTTGCCCGGGAGCATTGCCACCGGGGCCCGGGGCAGCAACGGCTTCGGCTACGACCCCGTGTTCGTGCCCGACGGCGGGGACGGGCGGACCTTCGCCGAGATGCGACCGGAGGAGAAGGACGCGGTGTCCCATCGCGGGCGTGCCTTCCGGGCGCTGGCCGAGGCATTGGCCGGGGGTTCGGGGGCGCCGTAGCCAGCGCGTGGTCACGTCTGCGGCCGATCGTGGGTCAGGTAGTCGAGACACGCGATCCACGAAGGAGGCGGCGATGACACCGCGCATGACCAACCCAGCCCTGTTGCTCCCCGACGCGCTGGAGGCCGCGCTGGCACTCGCCTTCGCCGCCAAAGGCGATCTGCCACAACGGACGGTCGAACTGGTGCACCTGCGCGCCAGCCAGATCAACGGCTGCGGCGTCTGCGTCGACATGCACACGAAGGGCGCCAAGCGCGAGGGCGAGACCGACGAGCGCCTGCACGCCGTGGCGGCGTGGCGAGACACGCCCTATTTCAGCGAGGCCGAGCGCGCCGCACTGGCGCTGGCCGAGTCCGTCACCCGGCTCAGCGATCGACCCGACCCGGTGCCCGACGAGGTGTGGGACGAGGCCGTCCGCTACTACGACGATGTCGCGTTGGCCTCTTTGCTGGCGACCATCGGGGTCATCAACCTCTTCAACCGGTTCAACGTGCCGACGCGCCAGGTGGCGGGGTCGGTCCCGGTATCCCGCTGAACGGGGGCCGCCACCTCAGCGAGCGAGGAGCGTCGTTGCCAGCTCCCGGTACTCCTGCAGCGGGAAGGCCCCGGCGCGATCGGCCACGACCTGCAGGCAGACATGGTCCGCCCCCGCTTCCTGATGGGCGGTCACGGCCGCCGCGATGGAGCGGGCGTCACCCCAGGGGATCACCGCATCAATCAGGCGATCGCTTCCGCCTCCGCCGATGTCCTCGTCGCCGAAGCCGAAGGAGCGCAGGTTCTCCGTGTAATTCGGTAGCTGCAGGTACGTGGCGGCGTAGCCCCGGGCCAGTTCCCTCGCCCGCGCCGGGTCGGTCTCGAGCACGACTGCGACTTCCGGTGCCAGGAGCGGCCCGGGCCCCATGATCTCCCGGGCGCGCGCCGTGTGCTCGACCGGAACGAAGTAGGGGTGGGCACCGACGGAGCGGGCGGCGGCGAGCTCGAGCATGCGTGGGCCGAGGGCGGCCAGCACCCGCCGCTCGGGCGACACCGGCGTCGCCAGTGCGTCGAGGGCATTCAGATAGTCCACCATCTTGGAGTAGGGCCGGGAGTAGTCGGCCACGATCGGGCCGTGGCTGGTGCCGATGCCGAGGAGGAAGCGCCCCGGAAATCGGTCCTCGAGCGCAGCGACAGCCGGACCGACGTCCCCGGACTCGCCCGTCCAGATGCTGACGATGCCACTGGCCACCGCGACGTGATCGGTCGCGGCGAGCAGCTGCTCGAAGTGCGGCGACAGCCCGGGGTCGAACCGGCCCGACGACCACAACGTCCCGTAGCCCAAGGATTCGAGCTCGGGAGCAACACTGCGCGTGGGATCGTCGGGATCGCGCCAGGAGCCGCTCCACCACACACCGATCTGACCGAGGTCCATGACTGGGGACCGTACCCTGCCGACCGAGCGGCGGGCGCGAAACCGCCGCTGCTCAGGCGAGGTGGAGGAGGCGGGTGGCCGTGCCGCCGAGAAAGGCGCCGGCCGCTTCGGCGGAGAGAGGCAGATCCCGGGCGGCGGCCACCGCCCGCTCCATCGGGAGGAAGGGGTGGTCCGACGCGAAGAGGACGCGGCCCATGCCGCGCGAGGAATCCATGAACGACACGAGTCCGGGATCCATGTACTTGGCCAGATAGGCCGAGTTCGACAAGTAGAGGTCGGGCCACTTCAGCATGTACTGCATCAGCAGAGCCTCGTAGGGGTGGCCCATGTGGGCGCCGATCACGGTGAGCCCCTTGAAGTCGATCAACAGGTCCTCGAGCAGATGCGGGTCCTGGCAGGCCGAGCGCACCCGCGGGCCCGGGATGCCGACGTTGATCGACACCGGGAGGCCCAGTTCGGCGCAGGCGGTATAGATGGGGTAATAGAGCTTGTCGTTGAGCGGGTACTGCTGGACGAGGGGCGTGATCCGCACCAGGGCCACGGCCGGGTGCTCGGCCAAGGCACGCAGCCGCCGGACCTGCTGCACGGGCCGGTCGGGCCGGTCGGACGTGAGCGCGACACGCAGGCGGTCGGGGTGGGTCGCCACCTCATTCAGCAGCGGGCCCGTCTCCTCGGCCGCGATCCCGGCCGCGATGACGCCGATGTCGACGCCGCTCTTGTCCATGGTGACGAGGATGTGCTGCAGCGTGGACGAGGCCGCGAGGTCGCCGCCGAGCAGCTCGGGGATGCCTTCGTTGCCGGCCTGGCCCATGAAGGCCGCCGCGGCCTTGCCGGTCAACGCGTTGACCCAGAGGTCGACGACCGTCACGCCGGATCGGCGGAGCCGGTTGCGGGGGCCCGGCCGGCTGCTTTGGCCGCGGCCTTGGCTTTGGCGGCGCGCAGGTAGCCCACGCCCTTGGTGAGCGACTCCTTGATGAGCCGGTCGTTGTCCTTGGAGATGAACGCGTGGACGCGCTTCTCGAGGAGCGCGCGCAGAAGCGGGTTGAAGGCGTGGTACGTCTCGGAGAAGTGGAGGCGGGTCGTCCCGTTCCCGAGGTCCTCCAGCCGCGTCCGTCCTTGGGCTTCCGAGAAGAGCGGGCGCCCCACGGCGCTGTACTTCCACGAGACCTGCGGCGTCACCTCGGTCAGCCACTCCCAGGACTGGCCCTTGCCGCCCGTCAGGAGGTAGCGCGGCACGCGGAACGTGCAGTGGCGCACCAGGCCCTCGCCGATGGCGTCGCCGGGATGGAGGATGTCGATCGTCACGTCCCCCGTCTCGGTGTGGGGGATGCGGGCCCAGAAGAGCTGCCAGAGCTCGTGCGGGCTGGCCTCGATATCGACGGAGTAGTGATGCTCCTGCACCGGCTCACCATACCCTCGGACCTGACGCGGGTGTCAGGGTCCCGTTCCGGCTCAGACGGGAGGAAAGGGCGTCCCGTAGCGGTTCAGGTGGGCCTTTTCCGGGAGCGCCTGGCGGCGGGGGGGGCCGAGGGTCTCGGGGAGGCGGCCGAGGGGGACCAGGGCGAGGGGGATCACCTCGGGCGGCAGACCCAAGAGCCCCGACAGTTCGTCGCCGGCGAGCACGGGCAGCGTGGTCAGCGTGGAGCCGAGGCCGAGCGCGTGGGCGGCCAGCAGCAGGTTCTGCACCGCCGGGAAGACCGATGCGCTCATGGCCTGCGGGTAGGTCAGCCGCGTATCGCCGCACACCACGACGAGCACGGGGGCGCCGGCGACGCCACCGGTGGCGCCCTGCTCCACCTCGCGCAACAAGCGCGGCGAGAGGCGTTGCTCCTCGAGCCCCTTGGCGTCGTCCCACAGGCGCGCCGTCAGCGCGCCGATGGCGGCGCGCACGGCCGCGTCGCGCACGACGATGAACACGAAGGGCTGACTGTTCTCCGCGCTCGGCGCGTGGGTGGCGGCCGTGAGGATCCGCGCGACGGCGGCATCGTCGACGTCGTCGGGGAGGAACGCGCGGGCGGCGCGCTGGGTGTGCACCACCTCGAAGAAGTCAGGCATGGGTCCGGGGCCGGGTCACGGCCGCCGATGGTACCGACCGACGGGGCGGGCCACCGTTGCGCTGCGGAGGGGCCGGATTGGGCGCTCTCGAGGCGACACCACTACCTTGGGCGCTGCGCCGGCCTCGGGCCGGCGCCCGCCACGAAGCTTCGGCGGGGGATCGACGGCGGAGGGGGACAGGAGGCAGACGGTGGCAGACGATGCCGCATCGCAAGAAGACGTGCTCAAGAGCATCATCGGGCAGCCGACCGGCAAGTCCAAGGTGATCGTGGAGCGGGCGCCGGTGGAGCACTTCGCCGACGCCCTCTTGAGCACCAGCCCCATCTACCACAACCCCGAGGCGGCCCGGCAGGCCGGGTTCGCCAACATCCCGGCGCCGCCGACCTGGCCCTTCGCCATGGAGTTCTCGGGCAAGTTCGCCGAGATGCAGCCGACCGATGCGCCCCCGGGCAACCCGCTCTTCACCGCCATGGGGCCGCTCATGGCGAAGGGCGGCTTGATCCTGCACGGCGAGCAGGAGTTCCTCTACCACCGGCCGGTCCAGGTGGGCGACGTGCTCATCGGCGAAGGCTCCATCACCGACGCCTACCAGAAGGAGTCCAAGGGGCGGACGATGACCTTCATCTGCTCGGAGACCAATTGGCGCGACGAGACCACGGGCGAGCCGGTGGTGACGGCCCGCTTCAACCTGATCCACCGGTCCTAGGGAGGTCGTGACATGGGTGAGAAGAAGCTGTCCTTCGAGGACGTGCAGGTGGGGGACGAGGCTCCGGTGATCACGCACACGCTGACCCGGACCGACCTGGTGAAGTACGCCGGCGCGTCGGGAGACTTCAACCCGATGCACCACGACGAGGTGGCGGCCCAGGCGGCCGGGCAGCCGAGCGTGTTCGGGCACGGCATGTTCTCCATGGGCCTTCTGGGCACCGCGCTGACCGACTTCGTCGGCGTGGGCAACATCACGCGGTACAAGGTCCGTTTCGCGCGCCAGACGTGGCCCGACGAGGTCCTCTCCTCCAAGATCGTCGTGACCGGCAAGCGCGAGGAGGACGGGCGGAAGCTGGTGGACCTCACCGTGACGCTCTCCAACGGGGACGGCGAGGACAAGCTGGTGGGAGAGGCCACGGCCGCCCTGCCGTAGTGGGCGGGCCGGGGCCCGCGGACCGGACCCCGCACGGCTTCAGGCCGCTGCGTTCGTCAACAACCGCACAATTCTGCGCGCTCCCTGCTCATTGCGGCCGACAGGGTTAGGCGTGAGGGGAGCGCCTGAGGAGTCGTGGGAAGAGGACCCCCGTGGTGTCGGCATCGATGGCCCACGGCGAGGCGGTTATCCCATGAGCGTTGTACAGGAGCGCGTGCGGGCGCTGGACCACGCCGTCCTTCTCGGCCAGGCGCTGGCCCGGAACCTGAATCAGGTCCTGTTCGGCAGCGAAGGAGCGCTCGTGGCTGCCGTCGTGGCCGCCCTCTCGGGTGGCCATCTCCTCATTGAGGACGTGCCCGGCGTGGGCAAGACGGTGCTCGCCCGCTCGCTCGCCGTCTCCCTCGGCGCCGAGCTGTCGCGCGTCCAAGGTCACCCCGATCTCCTCCCGTCCGACATCACCGGCGTGTCGGTCTTCATGCCGGACACCGGGAGCTGGGACTTCCGCCCTGGACCGGTGTTCGCGCACGTCGTGCTGGTGGACGAGCTGAACCGGACTCCGCCCCGGACCCAGTCAGCGCTCCTCGAGACGATGGAGGAGCGCCAGGTCACCGTGGACGGCGAGTCGTGGCCGCTGCCACAACCCCACCTGGTGATCGCCACCCAGAACCCGCACTCGCAGCGTGGCACGTTCCCGTTGGTCGAGAGTCAGCTCGATCGTTTCGCCATGGCGACGGCGATCGGGTATCCCGACGCGGCGCAGGAGGTCCAGTTGGCGCTCCACCGCGGCGGCACCTACGCGCTGGCTGAGCTCCGTGCCGTCTGCACGCCGGAGGAATGGCGGCTCGCACAGAAGGCGACCGAAGCCGTCCCCGTGCACGAGACGGTGGCGGCCTACGCGGTGGAGCTCTGCCGGGCCAGCCGCACGGCACCGGGTGTGCATGTCGGTGCGAGCCCCCGCGCCGCCATCTGGCTCCTGCGCGCCGCCCAGGCCCACGCGGTGCTCAACGGGCGCGGGTACGTGGTTCCGAACGACGTCAAGGCCGTCGCCGTCGGCTGCCTGGGGCACCGCATCCTGGTCAGTGAGGCGGACGACGACGGCCGGCAGGCTGCCGCGGTGATTCGGGAGCTTCTCGAAACGATCCCCGCCCCCAGACCGTGAACCGTTGGGCGCGACCGGCCCGCCCTTGGGCGCCGATCGCGGCGGGTGTCCTGATCATCGCTCTGTGGTGGCTGGTGGCCCACAATGCCGGCTCCGGATGGGTGCAGGTCCTGGGCGACCTCGTCTTCGGCGCCCTCCTCATCGGGATCGGCGGGCCCTTCGTGGTCGTCTCCCGCGCCCGGGTCGGCGTGCGCCGTGCGCCCGCTGACGGCAGCGCCGGCCTGCCGGTGGCGGTGGACGTCGAGTCCCGCAGCCGGGTGCGCGTCCGTCCTGTCGACCCGCCGGGTCCCGAAGTGTTCGTCGGCCCCGTCGGCCCGAGCCGCGCCGTCGACACCACGGTCACTCTGGTGCCGCTCCGCCGTGGCGTGTACGGCTCGGTGACGTTCGACATCGCCTCGGCCGCACCGTTCGCGTTGCAATGGTGGACGAAGCGAGTGCAGCTCGCCCTGCCGGCGGCACTCCACGTGTCGCCCCGGTGCGGCCCGGCGCAGCGGGTGCCCCTGCGCTCCGAGGAGGGGACGGGCGACCTCCTCGACCGACCGCGCTCCGACGAGGGCTTGCCCCGCGGCGCCCGCCCCTACCTGCCGGGCGACCCCCGCCGCCTCGTCCACTGGCCTGCGACGGCCCATGCCGGCCACCTGATGGTGCAAGAACTGGAGCAGCCGGCGGCCGACCCGGTGACCATCACTGTCGAGCTCCCCGCTGAGGCCGAAGCGGCCGAGCGCGTGGCGGAAGGAGCTCTGGGCTCCGTGGTACGCCTGCTCCACGACGGGAGACCGGTCGTCCTCGGAACCACCGAGCATTCGGGACCCGTCCTCGCCGCCGTGGCCGATCGGCGTACGGCGGGACGCCGGCTCGCGCGTGCCGTCGCCGCCGCGGGGGCGGGCTCTGTTCCGAGACCTGGCGCCGGTCCGTGAGCATCGTCGCGGCGGTGCGCCGGGCCAACCAGCCGGGAGTGCCCGAGGACTCCGTCCGGCTGCGCGTCGCCTGCCTGGGTGCCGTCCTGGTGGCGATGGCCGCCTGCGCCTCCCTGCAGGAAATCGCCTGGGCCACCGCACTGCTGGCCATGGTGCTCGTGTCAGCCGGCACGATCTTCTCGCACATCACCCGGGCCGGGCCTCCGGGGTGGGTGAAGATCATGGTGGCCGTCGGTGCTCTTGCCGCCTGCGTCTTCTTCTTCCGTGCGGTGAGCTCGCCGACGGGCGGCATCACGTCCATCATCGATCCGCTGACGGTCCTGTTGGTCGCCATCCTGGTGGTGCACTCCTTCCATGTCCCGTCCCGCCGCGACCTGCTCTTCTCGCTGGGCGCATCGGCCGGGCTGATGGCGGTGGCAGCGGCGCTCGCCATCGATCTCCGCTTCGGCCTCTTCGTGGTGGCCTGGCTCGCCTGTTGCTTCTGGGGCCTGACCGAAATGTGGACCTCGGTGAGCGGCGGGGGCCGCCTGTCCGTCACCGGCCTGGTGTTGGCGCTCGGTGCGGCGTCGACGGCCGCCGCCGCCATCTTCCTGGTCCTTCCGGCACCGGTCGTGTCGTCCCGGGTCGACTTCGTCGCCCACGCTGGAGCGGGAGGCTCGGTCGGCGTCCCGGGGGGCCTCGCCGGCGACTCGGGCGTCCCGACGCAGCTCTCGCGCGCCGGCAGCCCCACCGGGCGGACGCGCGTCGGCGGGTATCTCGGATTTGCCGCCAGCCTGAACACGGCGCTCCGGGGCACGCTGGGCAACGCCCTGGTGATGCAGGTGAGGGCGCAACGTCCCTCCTACTGGGTCGGCGAGACGTTCGACACCTGGCAAGGGGACAGTTGGAGCGAGTCGCAGCCCGTCCCGCGCCGCCCCTTGCGGGAGAGCTCGCCCTTCGTCCTTCCCATTTCGCCCGGCGACGCGCCGTTCGGGCAGAGCGATCTGCAGACGTTCTACATCGCCAGCGCGACGGCGAATCTCGTGTTCCATGCGCAGAGCGCCAACGAGCTGTGGTTCCCCGCCGGCAAGCTGTACGTCGACCAGGACGGCACCATCGTCTCGCCGCTCGGCCTGGGCTCCGGATCCATCTACACCGTCGACTCGCAGGTGAGCACCGCCACGCCGGCGCAACTCCGGGCCGACGACAGCCCCGTCGGGTTGCCGGCCGCCGTCCAGAGCGAAGAGGAGCAGTTGCCGCACCCGTACCCCCGCGTGCTGGCGTTGGCCCGGTCGATCACCGCGCACGACACGACGACGTACGGCAAGGTCGAGTCCCTCATTCGCTGGATCGGCGCCCACACGCACTACTCGGAGAACATCCCGCCGCTGCCTTCCGGGGCCGACACCGTCGACGAGTTCCTCTTCGGCAACCGGGTCGGCTTCTGCGAGCAGATCTCGACCTCGCTTGCCGTGATGTTGCGGTCGCTCGGCATCCCCGCTCGCGAAGCGGTCGGGTACGTGCCGGGTAGCTTCGACCCGATCACCGACTTGTACCAGGTCCATGCCAACGATGCCCATGCCTGGGTCCAGGTGTGGTTCTCGGGCTACGGCTGGGAGGACTTCGACCCGACGGCGGCCGTGCCGGCCGCACCCCCGAGCCCAGGTGTGACCGCGTTGGACGACGTCGGGTCGGCCCTCGGCCGCATTCCTGGGGTGCCGGTGGTGCTGGCGGCGGTGGCCGTCGGGCTGGTCGTCTTCTTCGTGCGCCGGTTGCGGGCGCGGCCGGCGACGTGGGCCGGGCGGGTGGCGCGCAGTGCCGAGCGCGCCGGGCGCCGGGCCGGCCGGCCGCGCCGACCGGCCGAGACACTGGCCGACTACGCGGACCGGCTCGACGAGCTCGGCGGGCGTGTGGATCCTGCCTGGAGCCGGTTGGCGGCGTCCGTCCAAGCGAGCGCCTACGGGGGGCTCGACCCGCCCCGCGAGGCGCAGCGTGCCCTCGCTCTGGAGGCCAAGCGGGCCAGGGTGCCGCGGCGCGCGCCCGCGGGATCGGCCGATGCGTCGGAACGACCGCTCGTGCGGCGCTGAAGGCGCACGAGTCGCACCGGGTCAGCGCCGGTCGGGGCGATCGACGGTGCGGACCGTTCAGGAAGGGTCGGTCGGCGTGAACCGGATCGGCAGTCGAGCCGGGCCCCAGATGCCGAACGTCGACGGCTTCCACTCCACCTCCCCGTTGCGGGTGAGCCCCGGCAGGCGGCGGGCCAAGAGCGGCAGCGCCTCCTGCAACTCGGCCCGCGCCAGCGCCGCACCCATGCAGAAGTGGATGCCCGAGCCGAAGGTCATCTGTGCCGTGGAACGCTCCCGCGTGATGTCGAACACGTCCGGATCGTCGAAGGCCTCCGGATCACGGTTGGCCCCGGCCAGCGAGGTGGCCACCAAGGTCCCCTGGGGGAACAGCACGTCGCGGTAGACGACATCCTCGGCGGCGAAGCGGGCCGTGCCGCGCACGGCGCCCAGGTAGCGCATCGACTCCTCGACGGCCCGGCCCGCCAGTTCGGGCCGTTCCGCGAGGAGGGCCCACTGGTCCGGGTACTCGGTGAACAGCGCCACCGAGCAGGCGAGCTGGTTGCGGGTCGTGTCCGTGCCCGCCATCAGGACCGCTTGGGCCAGCATGGCCATCTCGTCGGTCGAAAGCCGGTCGCCTTCCTCCTCGACCGCGATGAGATCGCTCAGGAGATCGCCACGGGGATCGGCCCGGCGCGCCGTGATCATGTCGCTCACGTAGGTGGTCAGCTCCTCGGCCGCCCGCTCGATGAAGGGCAGGTCCTCCAGCAAATTGCCGTTGAAGATGCGGAAGATGTCGGTGGCCCAGCCGGAGAACAGCTTCCAGTCCTCCGGCGGCGCGCCGAGGAGCTCGCAGATGATCGGGATGGGGTAGGGCTCGCAGACATCGGCCACCAGCTCGCACTCGCCCCGCGCCACCACCCGATCGACCAGCTCGCCTACGACCCGCTGCATGGTCGGGCGGAGGCGGTTGGCGGACGCCGGCGTGAAGGCGGGCGCCACCAGCCGGCGCAGGCGGGCGTGCCCCGCGCCCTCCATGGTCAGGATCGACTCCATGCGGCGATCGAGGGTAATGCTGTCCTGCAACTCGGGCGCGCGCTCGACCATGGACAGCGCCGAGTGGAAGCGCTGATCGCGCAGGATGGAGGTGACATCTTGCAGGCGGGTCACCAGGTATCCGATATCGGAGCGGGCCAGCCAGTGGACGGCGCGGGCAGCCTCGATGGCCTCGATGGCCTCCCGGCGCTCCATCCCCAGGGTGTCGAGGTAGGGCAGGTTCAGATCCGAGACCAGCTGTGGCATGAGCCCTCGTTCTCCGCGTGCCGCCCGGTATGGCGGCGCCGCCACCACGTTACCGGTGCGTCAGTGTGCGCCCATGGGCTCGCCGGGCAGCGAAAGGTGTGCGTGATCCGACCGTTTCCGGCGTGCTGTGCCGGCGTGCCGACCCCGCTAGGGCCGGTCGGATGCCAGCGCAGGGTGGCGCTTGGCCAGCAGCGGGAGGAGGAGGGCCTTGGGCGCCAGGTGGGCCAACCCGGCCGCGGCGCGGTTGGCCGTCCCCGGGATCACCACGCCGCGTCCCGCTGCGAGGCCCTCGACCGCGGCACGGGCCACATCGCTCGCCGGGACCCACATGATCCGGGGCAGGCTCTCGGCAGCCTCCGCGTCGGTCATGCCCGCCGCCTCGGCGAAGCCGGTTTCGACCGGCCCCGGGCACAGCGTGGTGACGGTGACACCTGTACCGCGCAGCTCCGCACGGAGGGCGCGCCCATAGGAGAGGACGAAGGCTTTCGACGCGCCGTAGCCGGCCTGCCCGGGCAGCGGCTGGAAGGCCGCGGTCGATGCGGTGTTCAGCACCGCGCCGCCATGTCGGGCGACCATGCCGGGCACGAACATGGTGCACAGGTCGACGACCGCTTCGACGTTCGTCCGCACCAGCGCGAGCTCGGCGGCGCGATCGGCCTTGTACACGTGACCCATCGTGGTGAATCCCGCGTTGTTGACGAGGATGTCGGCAGTCAGGCCTCGCGCCTCGACCTGCGCCGGGAGCGCGCCACGCGAGTCGGCGTCGGTCAGGTCGGCTGCGATGACCTCGGCGCGGACGGCGTGGGTCTGCGCCAAGTCGTCGGCCAGCGACTTGAGGCGGTCCTCGCGCCGGGCCACCAGTGTCAGGCCGTGGCCGCGTCGTGCCAACTCTCGTGCGATTTCCGCCCCGATGCCCGACGATGCGCCGGTGACGATCGCGGTCGTGTTCTCTTTGGGTGTGGGCAATGGCATCGGTGGGAAGCGTAGGTCACCGCGTCACCGCCATCTTGGGCTCGACCACGTGGTCACATCACGCCGATGTGAAGTTCGCGTGACGGAGGCGGTCTCGACCAGGGCCTTCGCGAATACCCAGTTCGCGTGGGGTTCACACGGCCGAGGGGGAGGTGGATACTGGACGACAGCGAGCGGCAAACGGAGCACCCGCCGTTGCCCCGACTGGAAAGGAGCTGCCGATGCCATCGACAGGCTCGACCGAGGAGGCCGATCCGCCGGGTTGAGGTTGCGTCACCGAGTCGGTTTCGGTGGCGCCTCCGAGCAGTCAGTTTGGCGTGAGGCCCGGCGTATGAATGAGGCCGCGTTCGCGCCGGTGCGTGTGCCGGCCGGCCGGCAAGGCGGCCCCCGCACCCACTGCGCCGCAGGCTGGGAGCCAAGCACTGCTGACAGATGAACCAAGTACTACAAAAATCAAGCACTACAAGAAGCATGAGACCGAGAAGGACCGGCCAAGGAGCCGGTCCTTCTCGCGTTCTCGGGAAGGTCGGCCCCTGTCGCCCGGTGCACGACCGTGCCATGGTGGGGCATGCCCGGGACGCGCCTGCCGATGTTCCCCCTTTCAGCCGTGCTGTTCCCGCACGCCAGCATGCCGCTGCACGTCTTCGAACCGCGCTACCGGGAGCTGATGCGGGACTGCCTGGCGGGGGACGCCCGCTTCGGCGTCGTGTTGATCGCGCGGGGCTCCGAGGTCGGGGGTGGCGACGAGCGCAACAGGTACGGCACCCGGGGCGTCATCACCGAGGCGGCCGAGTTGGCCGACGGGCGCTGGGTGCTCGAGATCGAAGGAGAAGCGCTGATTGAGGTGGACGAATGGCTTCCCGACGACCCCTACCCCGTGGCGCTGGTGCGCGCGGTCGCAGCGGGAGCGGGAGCTGACGCCGCGGCCGCCCCGCTGGTGGGTGCCGCCGGGCAGCGGGTTCGCCGGGCGCGTGCGCTGCTGGCGGAGCACGGTGGCGCGCCGCCCCTGGCGCCCGAGCTCACCCTCGACGGGGGAGGGGACATCGATGTGGCGGCCTGGCAACTGTGTGCGGTCGCCCCGCTGAGCGCCTACGACGCCCAGCGGCTGCTCGTGGCAGAAGGAGCCGCGGTGCGCCTCCAGCTGCTCGCCGAGTTGATGGACGAGCTCGAACTGGACCTGCACCGGATGCTGCGCGCGGAGTGACCGCGCCCTGTGCGTGCCGTCAGGCGGGTGCGCCGGGCGTCGCCCGCTCAATGGCTCCCCACCCGCTCGAGCGCTCGCGCCGGGCGTGCTCGGCCGGGTGGCCCCCCCGCAGCCCGAAGAGCCGTTTGGCCAGCAGCAGGTAGATCACGACCGCGAGGTTGATCACAAGGGCGACGAGCTTGAACGCGCTGACGCCGATGGTGAGCTCGTAGACCTCGAAGGGAACGAGCGCGGTGGTGGCGATGAACGTGAGGTACTCGGCCCATCGCTTGTTGAGCCAGAGCCCCACCCCTTCAGCCGCCTCCAACGCGGCGAAGGCGATCAGGACGAGCGCGAGGACGCGCAGGTGCGTCGGCGAGTACTTGAAGGCCCGGCCGAAGTAGCCGAGGACGCCGCGCGCCTGGGACGCACCGGGCGTCCCGCCGGCCAGATCGTTCATGATGTTCTGGTAGTCGTGATGCAGGGCCCGGTCGTGGGCGGCGAAGGTCAAGAGCGCGATGGCCAGCCCGATCAGGACAATGACATGGACGGCGCGGTCCAGCGCGATGAGCCGCAGCACGTACCGGTCGCGCAGCGCGGCGCCGCGCAAGGGGAGCCGAATCTCGTCCCGCTGCTCGACCCGCGCGCGGGTCGGCCGGTCCGGCGCCGCCAGCGCGACCCAGCAGTCGCAGCGCAGGCAACGGTGCCAGCGCACGGCGCCCTCGGCGCGCACCAGCAGCGCATCGTCGGGCGTGACGGTGGCGGCGTCCGTCCCCACCAGGACGTGGCCGGACCAGGCGCAGGTGAAGAGCTCGTAGCGGTTGGACGGTCGGCGGCGGCCCGGCACGGTGTCAGGTTACGCACGGCGCCCGAGATTCCTCTGTGACCCGCGGGCGTGTCGCCCGCGCCAGGCGTCTCAGTCGAGCCCGGGCAGCACCGCGTCGAGGTAGCGCTGTGGCGCCTCGACCATGGGGTAGTGGCCGACACCCTCGAGCCGGATGTCCGTCGCCTCCGGCCGCGCCGACAGCAGGGTGTCGACCATGGACGGGACGGCGATCGGGTCGTCCAGGCCCCACACGACGTGCAGGCCGGAAGGATCCGTTTCGATGGCGCCGGTGAAACGCCGCTCGTTGGCGCGCCGTTCCTCTATGTAGCGGATCAGCCGCGGCAGCAGGAGCTGGCCATCGTCGTGGACGACCAGCGCGGCAGCGGCGGGCACCGGGTCCTCGGGCCAACCAGGGGGGACCAGCGGGGTCAGTGGGCTGAACGTCTCGCGCAGGCTCTGCGTGAGGGAGGCAGCATCGATCGGGAGGCCCGGCGGCAACACCTCGTCGGGCAACCCGAGCAGCAGTTGCTGGCCGGCGGTCAGGTGCGCCTGGTCGATGTAGATGCTCCCGTTCGTCAGGACGCGCCGGGTCACCTCGACCGGCCAACTCCCTTCGCCCCGCCGCGCCAGGAGCTCGCCGCCGACCGTGTCGCCCATGTCGTGGGTGAGGAGGGCCACACGTTCGATCCCGAGCGCGGCCACGAAGGCGGCGGCCAGGTCCGCCTGCAGCGCAATGGAATAGGCGCGATCGGGCTTGGCGGACAGCCCGTACCCGAGCAGGTCCAGCAGAAGGACGCGCCGCCCGTGCCGCAGGCCGTCGAGCACGGCGGCGTAGTCGAACGACGAGGTCGGGAAGCCGTGCAGCACGAGGAGGGGTGCGTGCCGTTCGGGGCCGTCGGACGGCGCGTCGACGGTGAAGACCCGTTCGCCACACAGGACGCGGTACGTGCCGATGGCCTCCCATCCACCGCTGGTGGTGATGACGGTCACGTCCCGGCCAGCTTGGCCACGACCGGGCCCAGCGTCTCCCAGGCATCGGATTCGATCGACCAGTACGAGATGCCGTATTCGGCCCGGCGCCACTCGAGCTCGTCGGCCATCTCCTCGAGCGTCCCGATGAGAGCCAGCGGCACGTGCAGTGCGTCGGCCGGGTCGATGCCGAAGGCCGGCCCCATCTGGTCGGCCAGGCCCTCGGCGTCGTCGGTCACCATGACGAAGCCGATAAGGGAGTTGAGCTCGAGGTCGGCGAAGCGGTCGCCCGCGGCCTCCCGCACCCAGCCGACCTTCGTCCGGGTCCGCTCCGGCGTGGCGTCCGCCGCCGCCTCGGCGCCGCCTGTGCCCTCCCGCAGGTTGACATTGATGCTGACGATGTCGGCGTGGCGCGCCGCGAAGGAGAGCACCCGCTTGCCGCCGCCGCCGATGATGAGGGGAGGACCCGGTTGCTGTACCGGGCGTGGCGTCAGCGTGTGTCCCAGCACCTCGTAGTGCTCGCCGTGGAAATTGAACGGACCGTCCGTGCGCAGGAGCCCCTGGACCACCTTCACCGCCTCCTCGAAACGCGCCACGCGCACCGCCGGGTGGTCATAGGCGAGACCTGCCTCGTCGTAGTCCGTCCGCATCCAGCCGGCGCCGAGGCTCATTTCGAAGCGGCCGTCGCTCAGCACGTCGAGCGTCGCCGCCTCCTTGGCCAGCACGAAGGGGTGGCGATAGTCGTTGCCGAAGACCAGCGAACCCATCCGGAGCGTCGTGGTCGCAGCCGCCACCGCGGCCAGTGCCGGGACGGGCGCCAGCTGGTCGCCGAAGTGGTCGGGCATCAGCAATGCGCTGTAGCCGAGGTCCTCGGCCTGGCGTGCCTGCGCAGCCCAGGAGCGGGCCGAGCCGTCCGGTGCCTTGCTCAGCTGCGCGGCGAAGCGAAATCTGCGGTCGTGTGCCATGGCGCCATGCTGCCGCAGATCGGCGGCGGCCGTTGCCGGGGCCTAAATGAAGCTGAAGTCCGGCACCCCGGAACTGATGCCCTTGAAGAGCTCGCCCTTGGCGGCGACCAGCTCCTCGGGCGACCACGCGGCGTCACGCTCGACCTGGCCCACCGCCTTGAAGGCGCTCATGGCGTAGATGCTGCCGCCGAAGACGACCAGGATCTGCCCGGTGATGTCGGCCGAAGCCGGGGCCGCGAGGAAGGCCACGACATTGGCGATGTTCTTCGGGTCCCAGGCGTCGAAACCGCCCCCTCCCGTATTCATGCCGTCGCCGGGGAAGATGGTCTCGGTCATGCGGGTACGGGCACGGGGCGCAATGGCGTTCGCCGTCACCCCGTAACGGCCGAGCTCGCGCGCCTCCACCCACGTGAGTGAGGCGATGCCGGCCTTGGCGGCGGCGTAGTTGGCCTGTCCGGCACTGCCGAACAGGCCGGACTCTGAGGTGGTGTTGATGATGCGGCCGGCAACGTCCTCACCCGACTTGGCCCGGTTGCGCCAGTAGACGGCGGCATGGTGGGTGGCGGCGAAGTGGCCCTTGAGGTGGACCCTGATCACGTCGTCCCAGTCGGACTCGTCGATGTTGAAGGACATCTTGTCGCGCAAGATCCCGGCGTTGTTCACCAGGATGTCCAGCGCGCCGAAGGTATCGATTGCCTGTTCGACGACGTTCTTGCCCCCGGCCCACGTGCTGATGTCGTCGCCGTTGACGGCCGCCTCGCCTCCACGCTCCTTGATCAACGCGACGACCTCCTCTGCAGGGTGCGCGTCCTGCGAGCCTTCGCCGTGCAGCCCGGCGCCAACGTCGTTGACGATCACCCGGGCGCCCTCGCCGGCGAGGACCAAGGCCTCTTCGCGTCCGATGCCGCGTCCTGCGCCGGTCACAACCGCCACCTTGCCGTCGAGCAGTCCCATGGTGATGCCTCCCTGTGTCAGTCAGCGCGCCGATCCGGCCGTCTCCGAAGAGGAAGGCCCGGCGGGGCCGACGGCCTCCGCGGCGCGCCAGCAGTGTGGCCGATGGGCTTGTTCACCGGCAAAACCGGGACAGTGCCTCGCTGGTGACCAGGCTGATCAGCGCCGCCGTCTCGGCCCGGGCCCGAGCCCGGCCGAAGCGGGCGGTGAGGCTGACGACCTCGAGTCCCGGCGGCGGTGCGGCGAGGACCGCTGCATCCGCGCCGCCGGCGATGCAGAGGACCGGCAGGGCCCGGCCGTGCGCACCCCGGGCGCGGGCGAGCTCGAGCACTCCGCCGGGCACCTTGCCGTGAAACGACGGGGGGTCGAGGTGCCCTTCCCCGGTGACGGCGAGGTCGGCCCCCTCCAGCCGGCCCGCCAGGCCGACCAGTCGGGCCACGAAGTCGAAGCCGGGCTCGATCCGGGCGCCGAGGGCGGCCAGCCCGCCGGCCAGCCCGCCGGCGGCGCCACCGCCCGAAATGCCGGTCACGTCGACGCCCGTCTCGTCCCGGTAGCGGGCAGCCACCGCCACGAGGCGCCGGCCCAGCTCCACGACCTGCGCCGGTGTGGCGCCCTTCTGCGGCCCGAACACCGCGGCGGCGTCGTTGAAGCGGGTGGTGACGTCGCACGCGACGACCAGCTCGATCCCCCGCAGGGCGGCCGGCGAGCCCACGGCCTCGAAGGCACCGAGGCCGCCGTCCGTCGTCGCCGAGCCGCCGCAGCCGATCACGATGCGGTGCGCGCCGGCGTCGCGGGCGGCCAGGAGGAGCTGGCCCACGCCGGTGGTCGTGGCGCGCACCGGGTCGTCGCGCCGTGGCCGCGGCAGCAGGGCACGCCCCGCGGCACGGGACATCTCCACGACGGCGGTCGAGGGCTCTTCGCCTGTGCTCCGGTCCAGCAGGCGCCACTCGGCCTCGACCGGTGCCCCGAGCGGCCCCGGGACGACGGTCGAGTGGCGCTCGCCGCCCAGGGCCAGGAGCAGCCCCTCGCCGCCGTCGGACATGGGGACCTCGTCGGCCGTCCAGCCCGCGGCGCGGGCCGCGCCGGCCACGGCGGCGGCCACGGCGCCGGCCGATGCCGTCCCCCGGAACTTGTCCGGCGCGGCAACCAGGTGGAGCACGCGAAGGAAGCTACCCGGCGCGCTGTCAGAGGACTGTCGGTGCGGGCGAGAGGATTTGAACCTCCACCCCCTTTCGGGGACCGGGACCTAAACCCGGCGCGTCTGCCGATTCCGCCACGCCCGCAGCGGCCCCGCCAATGCGGGTGAACTGGGAGTGTACGGTGGTGTGCCTCCAAGCGCCCCCTCCGCCCACTAGCCTCTTTGCCATGGTCAACGCATCTGAAACCCCCCTCATCACGTCTGCCGGGGCCGATCTGGAGTCCTCGGGGCGGGTCTTCCAGCAGCTCCTCAAGGAGCGCATCGTCTTCATCGGCAGCGCAATCGACCAGGTGACAGCCAACCTGGTCTGCGCCCAGCTGGTCCTCCTGGAGGCCGAGGACCCCGACAAGGACATCTCTCTCTACATCAACTCGCCCGGTGGCTCGGTGACGGACGGCCTGGCCATCTACGACACCATGCAGTACGTCCAGCCCGACGTCTCGACCATCTGCGTGGGGCTCGCCGCCAGCATGGGACAGTTCCTCCTGTGCGCCGGCGCCCCTGGGAAGCGTTACGCGCTGCCCCACTCGCGCATCCTGATGCACCAGCCGTCGGGGTCCATGCAGGGACAGGCGGCCGACATCGCCATTCAGGCGGAGCAGATCATCTACCTCAAGCGGATGATGGCCGAGCGCATCGCCTTCCACACCGGGCAGCCCCTCGAGCGCATTGAGACGGACTCGGACCGCGACCGCTGGTTCACCGCGGAAGAGGCCGAGGAGTACGGCTTCATCGACAAGGTCATCGACCGCTCGACGGCCACCGTGGCGGCCGGGAACAAATAGGCGTGGCAGTCGACGTCCCGGCCTCGTCGTCGGACGCGGACCAGAGATTCGACGACACCGAGGTCAGGGTGGCGGACCGCTCGCCGGTCGCCGCCGAGGCAGCCGGCGTCAGCCGCGGGGCGGCCCAGCGCGGGTCGGTCACGCGCGTCGTCACACCGACCATCAGCGTCCGGAAGCGGCTGCACGAAATCTGGCTCTCGCGCGAGCTGTTGATCTACCTGGTCCGCACCGAAATCAAGGTCAAGTACAAGAACTCGGTCCTCGGGCTGGTCTGGTCCATGGTGGCTCCGGCCATGACGCTGGCCATCTACTTCTTCGTCTTCTCCATCCTGCTGGACAACAAGATGCCGAACTTCGTCATCTACCTCTTCGCCGGGCTGCTGCTCTGGAACCTCTTCCAGCTGGGCGTCCTGACCGGGACCGGCGTCGTCGTGAACAACGCCGGCATCGTGAAAAAGGTCTCCTTTCCGCGCGAGATCCTCGCGCTGGCGGCCGTCGGCTCGGCCTGCGTGTTCTTCTTCTTCCAGTCGATCGTCATGGTGATCTTCATGGTGATCCTCCGCGCGCCCCCCGACCCGGCCTACTTCCCCCTGCTCATCGTCGCCCTCATTGCCGGCGTCATCCTGGCGTCGGGGTTGGCGGTGCTGCTCTCCTCCATCAACGTCTACCTGCGCGACACCCAGCACCTCATCGAGGTCGTCCTCACGGCCTGGTTCTGGGCCTGCCCGATCGTGTACTCCTACCAGACCGTCGAGGCGAAGCTCGGGCCCCGGCACCTGACGTGGCTCTACCTGGCCAACCCGATGACGCCGCTCATCCTGGCCTTCCAGCGCTGCCTGTACAACAAGCCGAGCGCGGTCATCAACGGCAAGCTGACGCTGATCCTGCCGCAGCACGGGTACCTCTGGTACGCCGGCCTGGTCGGCATCGTGCTGGTCATCGGGGTGGTGCTCTTCCTCGTGGCCCTCGCCACCTTCGGCCGCCTCGAGGGCAATTTCGCCGAGGAGCTCTGAGCGCGTGAGTGACTTCGCCGTCGACGTGCGCGACGTGTCCAAGCGCTTCCGCCTGGCGCACGGTCAGTACAAGACCGTCAAGGAGCGCCTGATCCACGGCGGCAAGCGCAAGTCCACCGAGGACTTCTGGGCCCTCGACGGGGTCTCCCTGACCGTCAAGGAGGGCGAGACGGTCGGCATCCTGGGCCGCAACGGATCGGGCAAGTCGACGCTGCTCAAGTGCATCTGCGGCGTGCTCCAACCCACCAAGGGCGAGGTGGCCGTGCGGGGCAAGCTGGCCGGTCTGCTGGAATTGGGGGCCGGCTTCCAGCAGGACCTGACCGGCCGGGAGAACATCTACCTCAACGGGTCCCTGATGGGTATGGCCAAGCGCGACGTGGACAGGGTCTTCGACGCCATCGTGGACTTCTCCGAGCTGGAGGAG
>Ga0302324_100005080_pt1 | contig 28865 bp, 27 predicted proteins | sample Palsa_T0_1_FD_201949 | JGI IMG/M metagenome (GOLD analysis project Ga0302324, IMG submission 201949) | Peat permafrost microbial communities from Stordalen Mire near Abisko, Sweden - Palsa_T0_1 | ecosystem: Environmental > Terrestrial > Soil > Palsa > Peat permafrost | place: Sweden: Abisko...
TGCAAGGCGCCGTTCCTGCGCGACCATTCGCGCACGGTCGCGTGCTACTTCGTGGTCGTAGCCGATCAAGTGCAACAGGCCGTGCACGAGCAGGCGCTCCACCTCGGACCGCAGCGTAGCGCCGTACGCGTCGGCTTGGCGCTGCGCCGTGTCAAGGCTGATCACGACGTCGCCAAGCAAGACCTCCGGCTCGGAGCGCTGCGCGCGCAGAAGCGACCGGCGCGTTACCGCCGGATCGCTTCTCGAACCGCTTCCGTACAACGGAAAACTGAGCACGTCGGTCGGCCGGTCGCGCCCGCGGTGACGGCGGTTGAGCGTTCGCATACGGCGATCTCCGACGAGCGACAGCGACAAGGCGGCGTCAGGCAAGCCGACGGCCGCGAGCAAAGCCTGAGCCGTGCTCTCGAGCGCGCGCCGCGCCAGCGCGTACCGGCGCGTCGTTATGCGAAGATGGAGCAAGCCTTGCTACTGGAACTTGGCGTAGGCGGCAACAATCTTGCCGACGAGCGGATGCCGCACGACGTCCGTCTCGTTCATCTCGACGATGGCGATATCGTCGATTCCGGCGAACAGGCGGCGCGCGTCGAGCAGCCCCGCGTTGACCCCGCGGGGCAGGTCGATTTGCGTGATGTCGCCGTTGACGATCATCTTCGCGTCGGCGCCGAGGCGCGTCAAAAACATCTTGAGCTGCTCGCGCGTTGCATTCTGCGCCTCGTCGAGGATCACGTATGCGTCGGACAGCGTGCGGCCACGCATGTAGGCGAGCGGGGCGACCTCGATCGTGCCGCGCTCGAGGTAACGCCCCACGACGCCGTCGTCGAGCAACTCGGCCAGCGCATCGTAGAGCGGGCGAAGATAGGGATCGACCTTTTCCTTGAGATCGCCGGGCAGGAACCCAAGCTTCTCGCCCGCTTCAACGGCAGGCCGCGTGAGGATGATGCGCGAGATCTCGCGAGCGCGCAGAGCGCGCACCGCCATGACCATCGCAAGGAATGTCTTGCCCGTTCCCGCCGGGCCAATCCCGAACGTCAACGTGTTCCGCTCGATCGCATCGACGAACGCGCGTTGACCCTCGGTCTTGGGGCGAATCTCTTTCCCGCGTTGGCCGATGAAGAGGGTCTTCGGGTGCGGGCGCTTGGCGGGCGCGTCGCCCGATGTTTCGCGAGCGGCCAACACGACGTCGTCGGGGGTCAACTGCGCACCACCGTCCGCGGCTTCGCGCATGCGCGCCAGAATGTCATGGGCTCGCTCGACGGCAGCGGGCGTCCCGCTGACCCGCAGGCGCTCGCCCTCGAGCCGCACCACCACTGGAATCAAGCCTTCGAGCGCAGTGAGGTTGCTGTCGAGTTGCCCGCAGAAATTCAGCGGATCGCGTAGACCCGAAAGTTCGAAGACCCGCTCCGCCGGCGCGTCAGCCAGGGATCTGCCCGCTTCGCATCTGTTTGTTTAGAACGCCGCGCGCGCCCAAAGGGTCGCACGACCGGCCGGCGTTGCGGCCTTTACCACGAAGGAAGTTTGCGAGGCACAAGCGCGAGCGGCGGGGCCAACGCCTCCGCGAAAACGATCGATGCGAGCAGCGCCTTGCGATCGCGAAACGGGAAGAGCAGGGGGACCGTGGGCCGCTCGGGCTGCAGCGCGACGACCGGCGGCGGGGCTTGCGGCGGCGGCGCCGGGCGCGGCGGAGCCGGGCGTGCCCGGGCGACGGGCGGTGCGGCGGAGGGCGCCGCTTGGCCGCCCCCGGGCGATGGCGACGGCTGCGCGGGCTGGCCGGAAGCCCGCGCGGCCTTCGCCTGCGCTTGGCGCGCCTGCTCGATGACCGCCTCGATGATGCCGGCGAGATCGCTCACAATCGGACCTTACGAGCGCGGAGGGACCGGGGGCGGCGTCGGCGGCGGGATCGTTTCCTCCGGTGAGACGCCCGTTCCGATTGCGGAGCGCATTTCCGTGTCAGCCTTGACATTGTTGATGCGATAGTAGTCCATGATGCCGAGGTGACCGCTGCGAAACGCTTCGGCGATCGCCTGCGGAATGGCCGCTTCGGCCTCGACGACTTTGGCGCGCATGCGCTGCGTCTCGGCTTTTTGCTCCTGCTCGGCCGCCATCGCGCTGTACTGGCGCTCCGCCGCTTTGGCTTGGGCGATGCGCCGGTCGGCTTCGGCCTGCGAGGTCTGCAACTCGGCGCCGATGTTCTTTCCGACGTCGACGTCGGCGATGTCGATCGAGACGATCTCGAAGGCCGTTCCGGCGTCGAGCCCCTTGGCGAGCACCGCTTTTGAGATGCGGTCCGGGTATTCGAGAACTTCCTTGTGGTCGACGGCCGCGCCGACGGCCGAAACGACGCCTTCGCCGACGCGTGCGACGACGGTCGGCTCACCCGCGCCGCCGACGTATCGATCGAGCGCCGCCCGGACCGTGATGCGCGCCTTGACGTTGAGCTGGATGCCGTTTTGGGCGACGCCTTGGAACACCGGCGTCTCGATCACTTTCGGGTTGACCGATGTTTGCAGCGCTTCGAGGACGTTGCGGCCGGCCAGATCGATCGCGGCCGCGCGCTGCCAATCGAGCGGAATCTGCGCGCGCTGCGCGGCGATCATGGCGAGCGTGACGTTCTCGACGTTGCCGCCGGCCAAGTAGTGCGACTGCATCTGGTCGACGGTCAGCGGAAGGCCGGCCTTGCGCGCCCGCACGAGGTTGGTGACGATGACGCCGGGCTGAATGCCGATCAGCCGCATCCGAATCAAAGCCATCATCGAGAGCGGCACGCCGGCGGCGATCGTTCGTATCCACAGTCCTAGCGGAAAGTAATACAGAAACAAAAAGAATGCGACGATCGCCGCAAAGAAGACCAGTGGAATGAAGAACGTCGCGGGCATTACTTCTCCTCTGCGTTCGGCAGTAAGGCGCTGATGGGCTGCACGAAGATGCGCGCGCCTTCTACGCGGCTCACCCGGATGGGCGAGCCGGCCGGCACGAAGTCGCCCTCCGTCAGCACGTCGACGCGCTTGCCGTCGACGGTTGCAACGCCCGCCGGGCGCAAGTAGGAAGTGGCCAAACCGATACGCCCGAGCAGGGCACGATAGTCGCCGCTCGCCACGTAGTCGGGGCCCTGCTCGGCAGAGAAGACGATGCGCCGCATGAACGCGCTCTCCGGGAAAATCCGTGACGCAACGAACAAGGTGATGACCGAGAGCACGATCGCCATCGAGATGGCTTGTGCTGCGACGAAAAAGAATGCCAAGCCGAACGAGAACACGACCGCGGCGAGCAAGGCGATCGTGCCTAAAATAACGGCGAACCCGTGGCCGGGCAGCACGTGCAGCTCAAAGAGGATGAGGGTGACCCCGACGATCGCGAGACCGACGATCAACGGGTTGCTAAAGCCGGCGTAGACGTGCGTCCCGAAGAACAGGCCGAGGGCGCCGACCCCGACCGCACCCGCGATTCCGTGAAGCGTCTGCAGTTCGATGAAGAGGCCCAGCACTCCAATGGAGAGGAGGATGCCGCTGACTTCCGGACTCGTCGCGAAGCGCGCGAGCTCCTCGCCCCAGGTGTACTCCGCATGCCGGACCGTCGTTCCGTTGAGCTTCTCGGCGTCAAGCGCACCTTGCAGGGTGGGTTCGATCGCGTCGGCTATTCCCGCGCGCTTGGCCTCGTCGGCAGTCAGCGAGAGGATCGCGCCCGGCTTCTTGTAGGCGGGCGCATCGACGCTCTTGTCCACCATCGCTTCGGCCAGCACGACGTCGCGGTGGTTGCGGCCGGCGGTCGCGCCGAACTCCGAGCGCAGCGCGGCGACGTGCTTGGGATCGTTGGGAATCGGCTCGGCCGCGCCGATCGAAGCGCCAGGCGCCATGACGATCTTCGTCGCCGAAAGCGTGATCAGGGCACCGGCCGAGTACGCTCGCTGCGAAACGTAGGCAACGGTCGGCACGCGCGCATCGAACATCGCATCGCGAATCTCGAAAGCTGAGGCGACGAGGCCTCCCGGCGTATTCACGTCGAGCACGAGCGCCGCCGCGTGATCGGCATCGGCCTGGCTGACCGCGCGAGCGACCAGGTGCGCCATGCCCTCGTCGACGACGCCGTCGATCGGCACGACCAGCACTTCGCCGCCGGCGGCCGCCCTAAGGCTCGACGCGGAGAGAGCGCCCATACCGAGCACGAGCGCCAAACATGAAAGACCCAGGCGCAACCGATGGTTCATGTTTGCTTGCTACCCGAGCTCTCGGTCATTGTTGCGGCGCGCCCAGTGCCTTCAGCTCCTCCAGGACAACGTCCCGAATCGTCGCGCCGTCCGCCTCGCCGCGCAGACGCGGCATGAGCAGTTTCATGGCGGCACCCTGGTTTCGCTGCTCGGGAGCGAGCGCCTCGAGCGCGGCCCGGACCAGCGGTCGCAGCTCCTCGCGGCTCTTCTGGAGGGGCATGAAGCCGGAGAGCAGCTCCCGCTCGCGCGTCTCCTTGTCGACGAGGTCCGCTCGGCCGCCCTTGCGGAACTCCTCGATGGAATCGGTCCGCTGTTTGACCTGCTTGCGCAAAACCTCGACCTGCTCGTCTTCCGTAAGCTCGCGTCCAGCCTCGATCTTGCGGTACGAAAACGCCGACAGGACCGAGCGGAGGGTGTCGAGCCGCAGCTGATCGCGGGCCCGCATCGCCTCCTTGAGTTCGGAGCCGATGCGGTCTTTGAGGCTCAGGGCCGGTTAGGCCCGGCGCTTGCGGGCCGCCGCCGATTTCTTCTTACGGCGAACGCTCGGCTTCTCGTAGTGCTCGTGCTTGCGCGCCTCAGCCAGCACGCCCGCTTTTTGAGTGGCTTTCTTGAAGCGGCGCAGCGCGCTTTCAATCGTCTCGCCCGGCGCAACGCGAATCTCCAATGAACACCCCTCCCTTCGGACCGCGACGCAGCACGGCTAAATACATCATCCGTGAGGACAACTGCTAGACGGTAGCACAAGCCGGTTAGCACGTCAAATACGTGGAGCCCCGGTATCGGCGCAATCAGCCGGGGGGCCAGCTCATGCGCCGTCCTCCCAGGACGTGCAGATGCAGGTGGTGGACCGTCTGGCCGCCGTCGAGTCCCTCGTTGACGACGACGCGGTAACCGCCGGGGGCGAACTCGCGGCCCGCGCGCGAAGCGAGCGCGAAGAGATCGCCAACCTCGCGGGATTCGGCCATGGCTACGAAGTCGCCCAAATTGTCCGCATGGCGGCGGGGCACGACGAGCAGGTGAACCGGCGCCTTCGGATTGAGGTCGCGGAAGACCAGCGCGTCGTCGGTGCGCAAAACCTCGTCGGCCACGATCTCGCGCCGGAAGATCTTGCAGAACACGCAGGCGGAATTGGGGTCGCTCACGGTTGCACCTTCGGCTTGAGTAACTCGAAGTTGATGACGTCGTCGGGCCGGGCGATGACGCCGCGGATCGAGGAGTCGGCCACGAACGTGACGACCGAGTGCACGAGCGGAACGGCCGGCACCTGGTCGTGGATCATCGCGTTGGCTCGCTCGTAGATCTTCGCGCGCTGCTTGTCGTCGATCGTGCGCTGACCCGCCAGCATCAACGTGTGAAATGCCGGATCCCGCCAGAACGAGAAGTTTTGCGCCTGACCTTTGACGGCGCTGTCCTGATCGAGAAGGTCGTACATGAAATCGTCCGGATCGCCGTTGTCGCCCGTCCAGCCGATCAGGCACATCGGATGCTCGCCGTTGCGCACCTTCGAAAGGAACACGCCGAACTCGAAGGGCTGCAGCGTGACATCGATGCCGGCGTCTTTGAGATACGACTGCAGCGCCTCCGCGATGCGCTGCGGCTCGGGCATGTATGGGCGCGGCGAGGTCGGATAGTACAGCTGCGTTGCAAAGCCGTGCGGGAAGCCGCCCTGCGCTAGCAAGGCCCGCGCCTGCTTGACATCGTGCGGGTATGGCTTGAGTGCGCGGTTCTCGCCAAGCATGCCGGGGGGCGTCCAGTTAGCGGCAACCGTAGCGCCGACGACGTTGCTGCCGATCGTCCAAAAGCCGCTCGCGAGCGCCTCCTCGTCGATCGAGTACGCGATCGCGCGCCGTACCAGCAAGTTGTCAAAGGGCTTCTTGTCCATGTTCAGGGCCAGATAGAGCACGTTGTTGCTGGCCGGGTGGTAGACGTTGAGCCCCTGCACGTCATCGAGCTGGCGGGCATCTTCCGGACGCGGATCCACGAGCATGTCGACGTCGCCCTTCTTGATGGAAAGGACGCCGGTCGACTGGTCGGGGATGTCACGCACGATGACCGTCGTGTAGGCGATCTTTTGACGGGTCCAACCCGGGTTGGCGCGCAGCGTGATGTGATCGTCTTTGACCCATTCACCGAGCACATAGGGGCCGCTCGCGACCGGGTGCAGCCCGAAACCTTGATTGTCCGCTTTGATCGCGTCGGGCGCACCGATACCGAACGACGGCATCGCAATGTCGCGCAGGAAGGGCCCGAAGGGCGTTCTCAGCTTGATGACGACCGTCGTCGGCGCCGGCGCTTCGACGCCGGCAATGACGCTCTTGTCATCGAATCCGCCGAACTGGCTTGCGTAGTAACCGTACGGGAAATTGCCGCGGTAGGGGTTCTTGCTGTCGCGCCAGCGATCGAAGTTGAACTTCACCGCGCTTGCGTCGAGCGGGCTGCCGTCACTGAACTTCTGATTCCGGGCCAACGTGAACGTCCAGACGCGGCCGTCCGGCGACGACCTCCAACGTTCCGCCACGTCCGCAACGACGTCGAACGTGCCCGGCTTGAAACGAACCAAGTTTTGGAACATCTCGCTCGTGACGTTCAGCGAAAGGCCGTCGGTCTCGTGCGCCGGATCGAGACCGACTGCGTCTTTGACGCGCGCCACCGTCAGCGTGGAACTCGGGGCCTCAACGCTTTGCCCGCCGCCACAAGCGCCCAACGCGAGCGCGCCGAGAAGGCCGATGGTTTGCGAGAGTTTTTTCACGACACGCCTACTTCGTCTTGATGAAAAAAGTCCACGTTCGGGTGGTGCTGTTTCCCGCTGCGTCCGAGACGCGTACGACGACCGTGACCTCGCCGTCGGGATAGTCGATCCCGGGGCTGTAAGTGATGAACGAGTTCGTCCGGGTGGCCGACGACGTTACGTCGTGGCCGTTGACGACGAGGGTGACGCTCGACGGGTTGATCGCGATCTCGGTCGGCGCCACGAACGTCGCGTAAATGCTAGGGCGGCTGTTGTTGACCGTTTGGCCGGGCGGCGGCGCGACTTCGCCGACGCTCGGCGGCGTGGTCGCGGCCGAGAGCTGGGTCGGCGCCTCAGCCCGCGGCGCACTGCCCGCTCCGTACGTCAGGTGCCCGTAGACCGGGACCTGCGTGACGTTGAAACGCTCGGGTACGACGAACTGTCCCGTGTAGGTCCCCGGCTGCGTCTCGTGCATTTCGACGCCGGTCACGTAGTCGGCGATGTCGAAGCTGGCGCGCCCGCCCACCGTTCCACGCAGCGTGACGTTCAAACTTTCACCCGCTCGCAGCGGACGCGTCGCGTCGATCGTGAAATCCGTGATGACCACGCTCGAGGGCGATGCCGCCGGCAGCGCGGTGGCGGCCGCTTGCGCCGAGCGCGAGGCGACGATTTGGCGCAGTTCGCCCGTCTCGGGGTTGCTGCGCACGGTGACGAAGTCGCCGACGTGCAGGTCGGCCAGTTGCGCTGGGTTTCCGTTGAGGCTAATGTCGGTCGCCTTTTCCGGCTGAACGACGCGTCCGTTGCCGAGCACGATCGCAATCGGCGAGACGGCCGATATCGTGCCGCTCAGCGATTTGAAAAAATCGTGGACTTCGACGACGCGGCCTTGGGCGGTCAACACGGCAAAGAGCGCGTCGCCCACGTGCACGTCGTCGAGGGTGCCTTTGACTTGCGAGTGGATCGTCGCGTCCTCGATGAAGATCTTGGCGTCCGAGGTGATGTTGATCGTGCGCGAAACGCCGCCTTGCACGACGGTGACCGAAGGCGGCGCAGAGTCTGCATCGACGGCCGACACCACCCCCTGGACGTTGGTTCCACCGCCCGCTCGCGCCTGTTCGGCTCCGGTCGCACGCCCGATGTAGGCCGAGACGATTTCGACCTTCGCGCCGAGCTGATCGTAGCTCGCCTGCGCGCCGAGCGATGCGGCGACGAAGCGCAGCGGCACGAAGGTGGTGCCCTCTCGGTCGACAACGGCCGCGTCGAGCTCCACCGGGTTTCCGTTGACGGCCGCCTCCGCGCTGCCGACGGTCACGGAGGCGCTGCCCGTCGGCAAACGCGCCGTAATCGTCTTCCCGACGCGCTGGACGCCGACGCCGAGCGCCCCGAAGACGGCCCGCAGCGGAACGAGCACGCGGCCGCCGACGACCTGCGCAGGCGCTTCACCTTCAAGCGCCTCGCCGTTGATGAGGATCGCGATCGTGCGGGTCGGCTTTTCGGTCGGGGGCGTCGGCGAGGGAGCCGGAGCCGCATGGAGCGATGTTCCCGACAGGGCGAAGGCCAACGCGGCGACGCAAGCCCGGCGGGCGGCGCGCAGCTTCATAGACGGCTTTCGAATCGAGCGGCTCCCAGCACCCCGTTAATGCGATAGCACCTCGCGGTAGACGGCGGCCGTGGCCGACGAGAACCGGTCCCAGGTATACGCCCGCAGGCGCGGCGCGACCTCGCTCGCTCGGTCCCGAGCCGCCTGCGGCGCACTCGCCAATGCAACCAGCAGGGCGTGTAGCGCACGCGCGTCCCGCGCTGGAAAGGTTTGCGCCACGCCCTGCAACACCGACGGCACGGCCGTGTCGGCCGCGATCAGCGGCGTGCCGACGACCGCGGCCTCGAGCATCGAGATGCCGAAACCTTCGAAAAGAGACGGCTGGACGTACGCCAGGGCGCCGCGGTAGAGCCGCCCGAGCTCGGCTTGCGAGACCTCTCCCAGTGCGACGACGGCACCCCCCGCCCGCGCGTAGCGCGCTAGACCGCCCGGGAAGTCGTCGGGGCCGGTGAGGTAGAGGTCGAGCTCGAGCGCCGCCGGCAGCGCGGCGAAGGCCGCGAGCAGCACAGGCAGATTCTTATGCGGCAGGTGGTTGCCGGCGTAAAACAGATACGGGCGCTGCGCGCGCTCATCGCTCGCCGCTGCATCGAGGAGCGTAGGGTCGTATCCCAATGGAACGACACGGCAACGCGCGCGGTCGATCCGGAAGAAGCGTTGCAAGTCTTCCGCGTTTCGTTCGTCGGTGACGCACAGCAACGCCGCACCGCGGATCACGCTGCGCCCGAGCGACGCGTAGAAGGGCGCGGCAGCCCGGCTCACGAGCGCCGGAAAGCGCAGGGGAATCAAATCGTGCACGGTGACGACGTACCGTGCCGGGCGCCACGCGGGCGCGAGCGGCGTCATGAAATGCACCAGGCGCGGCCCCAAGCGAGCGATCTCGAGCGGCAGCGCAACTTGCTCGGCCAGACCAAAATGCTCGCCCCGCCCCACCTCCGCAAAGCGCAGATCCGGGGCGGCCGGCGGCACGCGCGCAAGCAACTCGCGGACGTAACGCCGCGTCCCGACCGACATGCGGCGCGTTCGACGCGCGTCAAGCGCAACGTCGATCACGAGAGAAACTCGCGGTAGACGGCAGCGGTCGCTTCAGCGCAACGGTCCCACGACAAGCGTCGCGCGGCCTGCTGCAGGCGCGCGGCCATGGCCGCCGCGCCGGGCGCGTCGCGCACCAGACGGACCACATGGCCGGCCAGAGAAGCCCAATCGCCCGGCGCGAAGGTGAGCGCGTCGGCGGCCAGGGCGGCTGGTACGCTGGTCGTCGTCGCAACCACCGGCACGGCCAGAGCGGCCGCCTCGAGTAGCGGCAAACCGAAACCTTCGACGATGGCGGGGTGCACGTAGGCGAGCGCGCCGCGATAACTCGCCACGAGCTCCTGACCCGAAAGCATGCCGAGCGCAAGTATCCTTCCGTTGCGCCGAGGATAGCGCTCGCGGATCCCGTCGAGGTCGTCGGGGCCGCTCAGCCGCAGGTCGAGCGCGAGATCGTCCGGGAGGCTCGCCCACGCTCGGAACAGGGTGTCCAGATCCTTGTGGCGGCGCCGGTTGCCGACGTAGAGCACGTACGGCCGTTGCGGCGCCGGCTGCGGCGGGAGTGCGCCCGAGAAACGCTGGTCGACGCCAAGTGGAACGACCCGAATGCGCTCGCGGCGAACGCCTAGGAAGCGCTCGATGTCGGCGACCGTGCGGGGGTCGTCGCATACGATCGCGCGCGCGCGCCGCGCGACCGGAGCGACCAGCCAACGAAAGTACGGGCCCACCTGCTTCTTCCCGAGCTCGGGAAAACGCAACTCGATCAGATCGTGAACCGTGAACAGGTACGGGCGCGGGTTGAGGAGCGGAACGTAGAACGAAGCGTAGTGAACGAGTCGCGGCTGCCGGCGCGCGATCCACAGCGGCATCCCGAATTGCTCGGCCGCATCGAAGTTGTCGCCCGCCCCGAAGGTTGCGATACGCAAATCCGGCGCGACGCGCGGCAGCCGCACGCGCAGCTCGTTCGTGTACGCACGCATCCCGTCGGACATATGCGAGGTGATGCGCGCATCGAAGGCAACGTCGATCACCTGCGCAGAGCTTTCCACGTCGCGACGAGCGGATACAAGGCCGACGCGACCGAAAGGAAGGCACCCCGCCAGCCGTCGCGCCAGCCGCCCTTGAGCAAGAACAGATACGGTGCGCGCAGCAGCGCGAAGGCGGCGGTGCGCAGCACCGACCACGGCGTCGGTCTCAAACCGGCGGCTTCGATCGTCGTGTAGCGCGCGTACTTTTCGGCATAGGCTCGCAGCGTGGGGTACGAGTCGTGCAGCAGCGAACCGGGCAACGGCGGCCCGACCGCGCCATCGACGACGAGCCGTTCGTGAAGGTCCGCGGTTCCCCACGTGGCGGGATTCGGAACGACGCGCGCACGGTCGGCACGCACCAGGCGCAGCACGCGTTCGCGCCCCCAGCCGATGCCGGCGATCGGGCGCCCGCAAAAGAACGTCGTCCGCTCCGCGGGATATCCAACAAACGCCGGATCGAGGGCGCCGGCCAGTGCCGCGCGCAATCCCTCGTCCAGTACTTCATCCGCGTCGAGCATGAACACCCACGGCGTGCGCGCCTCAGTGAGAGCGAAGCGGCGGGCCGTGACGAAACCTTCCCAGGGACGGACGACGACGCGCGCGCCGTGCGCGCGCGCCAGCTCCGCCGTTCCGTCGCTCGATTCGGCATCGACCACGAGCGCCGCCGCGCCGGCGGGCAGGCTTTCGAGCGCGCGCGGCAGATTGCGCGCTTCGTTCTTGGTGAGGATCGCGAAGGTCAGCTCGGGGAAGTTCAGATCGGCGTTGCGATGCGAGCCGGTTGCGGCGCCGCGCGGTGCGCGAGGGCCGCACCGACGAAGTCTCGGTACAGCGGCGAGGGGCGGTTCGGACGCGACTTGAACTCGGGATGCGCTTGCGTGCCGACGAACCACGGGTGCAGCGTCGGCGAAAGCTCGATGCACTCGACGAGCGATGCGCGCCCCGAGAGATGATGCCCCGAGAACACCATGCCGTGCTCCTCGAGCAGCGCCTTGTAGCGGTTGTTGAACTCGTAGCGGTGGCGGTGCCGCTCGCTGATGTCGAGCCGTCCGTAGGCGCGCGCCACAAGCGTGCCGGGCTCGAGGCGGCAGTCGTAGGCGCCTAGGCGCATCGTGCCGCCCATCAATTCGAGATCGCGCTGTTCGGGCAAAAAGTCGATCACCGGATCCGGCGTCGCCTCGTCGACCTCGGTCGTCATCGCGTCAGGCAGTCCGGCGACGTCACGCGCGAACTCGACGCACGCCAGCTGCATCCCGAAGCAAATTCCCAGAAATGGCAGCTGCCGCTCGCGCGCAAAGCGGATGGCGCGCATCTTTCCCTTCACGCCGCGCGAGCCGAAACCGGGAGCGACCAGAACGCCGTCGACGCCGTGCAGCACGGAGGTGCCGCTGTCTTCGACCGTCTCGGAATCGATACGCTTGATCTCGACGCGCGCATCGTGGTAGATGCCGGCGTGGTGGAGCGACTCGTTGATCGAAATATAGGCATCCTTCAACTCGACGTACTTGCCCACCAGCGCGATCGAGACGCGGCCGGTCGGGTGGGTGATGCGCTCGATGATCGACTCCCAGCCTTCGAGCTCGAGCGGCTGGGGATTCAAGCGCAAGCGCCGGATCACGGCGTCGGCTAGGCCCTCGCGTTCCAAGTTTAGCGGCACGCGGTAGATGGTATCGGCGTCGCCGTTTTGCACGACGTTGCGCGCCGGCACGTCGCAGAAAAGCGCGATCTTCTCCTTGAGCTCGATCGCGATCGGATCTTCGGACGTCGTGCGGACCACGATCGCGTCGGGCGAGATGCCGATGGCGCGCAGTTCGCGCACCGAGTGCTGCGTCGGCTTGGTTTTCAACTCGCCCGCGGCACCCAGATGCGGCATCAGGGTCAAGTGGACGAACATGACGTTTTCGTCGCCGACGTCGTAGCGCACCTGACGGATCGCCTCGAGAAACGGCAGCGACTCGATGTCGCCGACGGTTCCACCGACTTCGACGATGCAGATCTGCGCGCCGCTCTTCTCGGCCACCCGCCTGATTTGCGCCTTGATTTCGTTGGTGATGTGGGGGATCACCTGAACGGTCGCGCCGAGATAGTCCCCGCGCCGCTCCTTGTCGATCACCGAGGCATAGATCTGGCCCGTCGTCACGTTGTTGACGCGACCCAACGGCTCGTCGATGAAACGCTCGTAGTGGCCGAGATCGAGATCGGTCTCGGCCCCATCCTCGGTGACGAACACCTCGCCATGCTGGTACGGGTTCATCGTCCCCGCATCGACGTTGATGTAGGGGTCCAGCTTTTGCACCGCAACGCTGAAACCGCGGCTCTTGAGCAGCCGCCCGAGCGAAGCTGCCGCAATGCCCTTGCCGAGCGAGCTAACCACACCGCCGGTGAAGAAAATGTACTTCGACGCCACGATGGGTTGACGGATTTCGGCGCCGCCCACTCGCCCTCCCTGGCGCTTAGCCCCGAACGGCGACGATTCGCTCGCGGGCCGCGTAATCGCGATGAATTTCGACGAACGCGCTTGCCGGAAACGCCCGTCCGGCGAGATCTGCGAGCGCGCTCGCGGTGCCGGGACCGGCCTCCATCAGGAGCCACCCGCCGGGGACGAGATGATGCGGCGCGCGTTCGAGCAGGCGGCGATAGGCATCGAGCCCGTCCGGGCCGCCATCGAGGGCGACGCGCGGCTCGAAGGCCGTCGGGTCGGGGTGGTCCTGCAGTTCCGCGGTTGGAACGTAGGGCAGATTGGCGAGGATGCCATCGAAAAGACGCCCCGCGGCGAGCCCGTTCAGAGCGTCGCCTATCCGGAAGGCGATCCGCGCCCCGAGCGCGTGACGCCGCGCGTTCCGGTCGGCCACCGCTAGGGCCGCCGGCGAAAGGTCGATCCCGTCCGCTTCGAGCGAGGGGAGTTCGCAGCACAGCGTCACCGCGAGGGCGCCGCTGCCGGTCCCGACGTCGCACACGCGCGGACCTCGGGCGGCGGCTTCGCGCAAGCGCCTCAAGGCGAGCTCGATCAGGTGCTCGCTCTCCGGCCGGGGCACGAGCACGTCCCGGGTGATCTCGAAGCTGCGCCCGTAGAAGCCGCATTCGCCGAGGATGTAGGCAACCGGTTCGCCCCGCTCGCGCCGGGCGACGTATCCGGTGAAACGCTCGAAGTCATGACGGTCGAGCGTGTCCCCCGCGTGCGCGAGCAGCCACGCGCGATCGCGGCCGCTGGCCGCCTCGAGCAGCCGCGACGCGTCGAGCCGTGCGTCGCGGCCGTGTCCTCCAAGGCGCGCGCGCGCCTCGCGCAGCGCCGCGGCGGCCGTCGGTTCCACGCTCAGCAAGGCTTCCGCTTAGGCGGCCGAGGTTTCGCCGGCCAGCAGACGCTCGCGTTCGTCCTGTTGCAGGAGCCGGACGATGCGCCCCAAGTTGCCGTCCAGAACGTCCCGAACGTTGCCGAAGTTCTCGTTGATGCGATGGTCGGTGATCCGGTCTTGCGGGTAGTTGTACGTCCGAATCTTCTCGCTGCGGTCGCCGGTACCGACCTGGCTCTTGCGCAGCGAGCCGACGGCCTCTTCGGCTTCGCGCCGCTTGCGATCGAGCAGAATGCTGCGCAGCATCTGCATCGCCCGCTCGCGGTTTTGCAACTGAGAACGTTCTTCTTGCGAAGCGACCACGACCCCGGTCGGCATGTGGGTGATGCGAATCGCCGACTCGGTCTTATTGATGTGCTGACCGCCCGCGCCCGAGGATTTAAAGGTGTCGATCTGCAGTTCTTTGGGGTTGATCGCGATCTCGACTTCCTCGGCCTCGGGAAGGACTGCGACCGTCGCGGTGCTCGTATGAACGCGACCCTGCGACTCGGTGACGGGAACGCGCTGCACGCGGTGCACGCCGCTCTCGTATTTGAAGAAGCGATAGGGCTCGCCGCCTTGGACCGACATGACGATCTCTTTATATCCGCCCGCTTCGCTTTCGCTCGCGGAAACGGTCTCGACCTTCATCTTCAACGTTTCGGCGAAACGCGCGTACATGCGCGCGAGCTCGGCGGCGAACAGGCTGGCCTCGTCGCCCCCCGCGCCGGCGCGAATTTCGACGAAGATGTCCTTGGAATCGTTCGGGTCGCGCGGCAGAAGCAGTTCGGTGAGCGTCGCTTCGAGTTGAACGCGGCGCTCGACGAGCTTGGGGGCTTCCTCTTCCGCGAGCTCGCGCATCTCAGCATCGCGCAGCAGCGCTTCGTTGGCGGCAACGTCCGCCAGCAGCTTGGCGTAGGAGCGGTACGCTGCGACCGTCGGCTCGAGCGCCGCACGCTCTTTGACGAGCGCCGTGAAGCGCTCCTGATCGAACGCACCCGTGCTCCCGGCGAGCTCGGCATCGATTTCATCGAACCGCCGCGAGAGCGACTCGAGCCGCCCCAAGTTCAACATGCTAAACCCCTAAACGGCGCCGCGCAGGCGTTCCTCGAAGAATCGGCTCGCGCCTTCCGTGTCGTCGGGCGCGGTCTGCAGCTCGGCCTTGGGCGCGCTTGCGCCGAGCGGCGCGTAACGGCAAGTTGCGGGATAGACGCCGCAGCCGTAAATGACGATGCCGCGTCCCCACTCGACCCGTTGGGTCCCGGTCCACAAGCGAACGGCGTACGCCGGCGCATCGTCGCCGAAGCAGCCGCACAGCGACGATTTCGTGCCGGAGACGGGTGCGATCGTGTACTGCGGATGGTCGCCCCGCAACGTGAGGTCGAGCGCGTCGCGCGTTGGGTTCACGTAGGTCGTACACGGTCCGAGCGGTCTGCCGGCCCAGCCGCACTGCGCAAAGCTGCGCGTCAAGAAAGCCCCATGGCGGGGCAGCTTGTCGGGATCGTCGACCGTCTCTTGCGGATGCAGGAACGTGAGCGCGACTTCCGGGCAAGCTGCAATCAACGATGCCGCGCCGCATTCGTTGTCATCCACGTACGTCGAATCGGGCGTGACGAACAAGGCGACGATCGCTAGCGCCGAGGCGCGTACCGCCGGGTCGGTTGCGCCCTCGTTGAGCACCATCACGGCCTTGCCGGCGGCGATGACGCGCATCGCGCCGCGCAGTTGTTGCACGATCTCGTACGCGTTCGGCTGGAAGAAACAGTTGTCACAGGCCTCGCCGAGAATCGATCGATCGCCGGCGATTTGGCTCACCAGCGGGACCGACGACGAGTCGCCCGGGTCGTAGAGGCCGTTCAAGGCGTTCACGAAGACCGGTTTGTCGAGTCGCTCCAAGAGCGCTCGCATGCCGTGCAGCCAGTGCTGCGGCGAGTCAAACGCGCTCTCCGCTTTGAGGCTGCTGCTGCAAACGTACTTGTGCGGCGATTGGTAGACGCCGACCCCGTCACAGACGGTATCGCCCGGCATTCCGGGAAAGCCAAAATTGTCGAAATACAGGCCGCGCAGGTGCGGGTAGCGTGCGAAAACGTCGTCGGCGATGTGACGCAGGTTGTCGGCCACGATCGGCGAGTTCGGATCGGCGAACACTTGAAAGAGGCCGCCGCTTCCGGAGTCGGAGTCGGTCAAGACCTTGCCGTCGCGCGGCGAACGGAAGAACGCGCTGTCGGGCCATGCATCGCGCTGCGAGCAGTCGGGGCGCGCGTACTGATTCGCCCCCACAAAGCCGCTGGACGCGCCCCCGAACGCCGTGACGCCGCGCGAGCCCATGCAGGTCGTGAAGTCGGCGCCGGCTAGGGCCGGGATCCGAGCGTAGAACGGCGGGAATTCCCCGACGGTCAGATCGACGTAGCGAGCCATGGTCGTCACGTAGTCCGGATACTGGCGAAGGTGGCCGGAGAAATCGCGGCCCAGAAACTCGACCACCGGTAGGTGCATGGGGATACCCGCCGCCGAGGTCGGCACCGCCGCGTGCAGACCCGTCGGCTCGACGGCTCCGCCGCCGGCCACGCAGACGAGCGCGCACGCGAAAACCGCGCTAAATGCAGCCTTCACGCGGAATGTGGCGTGCGGGGCGAGGCGCCGCGATCCCGCGGGACGCGCGACCGTACGCGCCATCCCAGGCGCTACGCGTTAGCGGCGGCTTCTTCCGCCTTACGGCGCTGACGCTCGGCTGCCTCGGACTTCTTCTTGTCGGCGGCGGCAAGCCGCTGATTGAAACGGTCGACGCGACCGGCGGTATCGACGAACTTCTGCTGGCCCGTGAACAAGGGGTGGCAAGCCGAGCAAATCTCGACGTGGATCTCCTTCAATGTCGAGCCGGTGGTGAAGGTGCTTCCGCACGCGCAATGGACGCGCGCCTCGGAGAACCACTTCGGATGAATCTTCTCTTTCACAGTCGTTCCATCATAACACCGCCCGCAAGGAGCCGGTGGCGCCGCGTGGCCCCTCGGTCCGAGAGCGCTATATAAGCTAACGCCTGCTTATACGCCTCAGGCCGTCTAACTCGACGAGTCCCGCCCGGGGAACAAGGTGAGGGTTAGAGCGTTGGCCGACAAGCCACGACGGCTGGGTGCCAGGAACGACATCACGAATTCCACTCCACCGGAGAACGATACGCTGAGAGGCCGCAGCGCAAGCGCGGCGAGCCTCGTGTTCGCCGCCGTCCTGGCATTCGTCGCGGCCAACTTCTTGCTGTTCGGTTCGTCGCTCTACCGCCCGTTCTTGGATCCCTCGTCGAGCGTCGGCAGCTTCGAGCTGACGGTGGCGCGCCTGCGGCAGGCCGGGCTCGACCGTCGCCGGGACGTGCTCGTCCTGGGCGACTCACGCGTTTTGGCGGGCCTCGATTTGCCGAAAGCCGACGCGGCCGGCGGCTCGCTGCGCTTCGTGAGCGCCGCGGTCCCCGGCACGACGCCGCGCTGCTGGGCCTTCCTCGTGCGCGCTATCGACCCGGCTTCCGACCGCTTTCGCGCGGTCGTGATTCCCGTCGACACGTACGCCGACGACGACAGCGCGAGCGGCAGCGAAGACGGCAACAACCGGATGTTCGACTTGCGCTTCATCGTGTTTCGAGTCGGATTCGCCGAGGCGTTCCGCGTTGCGCGAACGTTCAGCAACGTCGTGACGCGGCTGCACGTCGCGATCGATCTGCTCTTGCGCGGCCCGGAACTGCGCGACGACGTGCAGGAGTTCATCGCCGATCCGGTCGAGCGCCTCAAGGTCGTCAGGGCAGAGTGGCGCGCGCCCCAACCCATCGCGCAGGAGCCGCACTTGCGCGTATGGACCCTGGCCGGCTTGAAGGTCGACTTCACGCACGACCGGATTACCTTCCCAGCATCGGTGCCGCCCAACGAGCGCATTGCAATCGCACGGCAAGTGCTGGCACCCGTCGCGCCCAGCCCGTCGTACGGCGCCTACCGCCGCGAATGGCTGGGATGGTTGATCGCGCGCTACCGTGAGACCGGTACGCCGGTCATCTTCGTGCGCATTCCGGCACGGCCCGCCCACCGCACGGCGCCGAGCGGCGCTTCCGGCTCGCTGCTCGAGTTCGCCAGGCAAGGCGGCGCGCGTCTCATTCCTCAAGGCCCGTACTTGGCGCTAGAGCGGCCGGAGTTATTCGCCGACCACGACCACCTCAATGGCGCGGGAGCCGAACGGTTTAGCCGGCACCTCGGGCTCGACGTCGCGCGCGCGCTCGACCCCGACCCCGATCCCGTCGCGCCGTCGGATCCGGTCAACCGAGCGCCGCAGCCGGTGGCCGCTGCGGCCCCGAGCGCCGCGGCAGTGCCGCTTCCCGTCGCGCCCGCCACGAGGACGCGGGCGCCTGCTGCAATAGCGATACCGACCGTTGCCGTGCTCCCGTGGCCTCAGCACGGCGTCCTCTTTCAGTCGTACGACTTCTTCCTCTTCTTCATCGCGGTGTTGATCGCGTTCTACGCGTCGCCGTTACGCTGGCGCCGGACGATCTTACTGGTCGCAAGCTATGCCTTTTACGCCAGCTGGAACCAATGGTACGTGCTGATGTTGATCGCCTTGACCGCAACCGATTTCGGCGTGGCGCTGGCCATCGAACGCGCTCCTCCGGCGAGCAGGCGCGGGCTGCTCGCGCTCGGCATCGCGGCCAACGTCGCCTTTCTCGGGTTTCTCAAGTACGCGAACTTCGCGACCGGAACGCTGGCCGCACTTCTGGGACTGTCCGGCGACCCGTGGTTGCTTTCCCTCATCGTCCCGGTCGGCATCAGCTTCCACACGTTCCAAAGCATCTCGTACCTTGTCGACGTCTACCGTAAGACGATCCGGGCGGTCCGCAATCCGCTCGACTACGCGCTGTACATTGCCTTCTTTCCACAGCTTCTCGCCGGGCCGATCGTGCGCGCCGGGCGCTTCTTCGGCGAACTGTACGGATGGCAGACGCCGAGCCGGGAAAAGGTCACGCTCGGCGTCGGTGAGATCATCGCCGGCCTTCTCAAGAAGACCGTACTGGCCGATCAATTCGCGACGGTGTCCGACGTCTATTTCGGAGCGCTCGGCACCCCAACCCATTTAGGCGCGCCGGCGGCATGGAGCGGGGCCCTCGCCTTCGCGCTGCAGATCTATTTCGATTTCTCGGGCTACAGCGATATCGCGATCGGTTCGGCGCGGCTGCTCGGATTCGACTTCCCCGAGAATTTCCACCGGCCGTATCTCGCCTGGGGCTTCACCGAGTTTTGGCGGCGCTGGCACATGACGCTGTCGAGCTGGCTGCGCGACTACCTTTACATTCCGCTCGGCGGAAACCGCGGCGGACTCGCGGCGACGGTCCGCAACATCATGCTCACGATGCTGATCGGCGGCCTTTGGCACGGTGCGAATTGGACGTTCGTAGCATGGGGCGGCTACCACGGGATCTTCCTCTCGATCGAGCGCGTCTGCCGGAACCGGTTCGGCTCGTTTCGGCCAACCGGCCTCATCCGGGTGGCGGCAACCTTGCTGACGTTCCTGCTGGTACTGTTCGGGTGGGTTTTGTTTCGTGCGGGCAGCTTTAGCGACGCGTGGCTCGTGCTCGGGCGGATGTTTGCCGGCGGCGCCGGCGACGGTCTGCTGGCTCCCTGGACGCTGGTCCTCGCTGCAATCGCGTTCGGGATCGAGGTCGCGCAGGAACGCGGCGCTCGCATCGATTGGAACGCCTTACCGCGACTCGGCCAAATCGGTGCGCTTGCCGGCGTACTGCTCGCGCTAGAGTTGCTCGCCGTTCCGTCCGATGCGACCCCGTTCATCTACTTCAAGTTCTGAAGGCGCTTCATTCCCGGTTTACATGCTGAGTCGGCCGCCCGCAAGAACGAGGCAAAAGGCGGGGCGGGAACGACTGAGCCCTTCGCGAACGCGCTGCCTTGCTTTGAAATCAGCCCTGCTCAACGTGGTCGCGTGAAGCACCCTCGCCTCCTCGCTCTGCTGCCTGCGTTCGCAGGGGTAACGTTGACGCTCGCGCTCGGGATTGGCCTGGCAGGCTCGCACGCCGTGGCCGAGACCCAGCCGGTTCCGGGTCAGCCGACGCCTCCGCCCGGCGCGTTGACGCCACCGCCGCCGCCGGCACCGAACGGAACCTTTTCGCCCTTTCCGGCGCCGACGCCGGTCCCGGTCGGGAGCCCCACGGGGAGCCCCAGCGGGCGCGGCCGGCGCGCCAGGCCGGCACCGGCGAGTGCCGAGCCTTCTCCGACCGAGACCCCGACCTCACCCGCCTTCGCGACGCTGGACGGGACGTGGGAAGTGCAAGTGCAGTACCGAGACAGGACGCTGTATTCGTATTTGAAGATCACGCAGACGCAAAGCACGCTCGGCGGCACCTGGAACGTGAACGCGAAGGCCTATCCGCTCGATGGTTCGTACGACGGCCGGCTGATCCGTATCGTGGTAAAAGAACCGACCGGCAACGTCGTTCTTTCCGGCTACGTTGAGGGCGCCACCGACATGGTCGGCTTAGTTGATTACGGCAAAGGCGATCCGGTCGCATTTACCGCCGAGCACCGCGCACTGCCGCCGAAGAACCCGCTCAAGCGCTACTAGCGCCCTCGCGCGCCGCAAGAGCGACGGCTAGCCCGGGCGTCGAACCGGGCAGCATGCAAGATCGGCCATTTGGCTTTCGCACGCGCGCGCTTCACGCGGGAACGCCGCCGGACCCGACGACCGGCGCGCGCGCCATGCCGATTTACCAGACAACCAGCTTCGTCTTCGACTCGACCGAGCATGCGGCCGAGCTCTTTGCATTGCGCACCTACGGGAACATCTACAGCCGGATCGGGAATCCGACGGTCGCCGCTCTCGAAGAGCGCATGGCGAGCCTCGAAGGTGGACTCGGTGCGGTCGCGACGGCGAGCGGCTTGGCAGCACAGCTCGTGGCCGTCCTTTGCATCGCGCAAGCCGGCGATCACCTCGTCGCGAGCGCCTCGTTATACGGCGGGACGGTCACGCAGTTCACGGTGACCCTCAAGCGCATGGGGATCGGCTGCACGCTCGTTCCCGGGGACGATCCGGCCGCGTTGGCCGCAGCTATCATGCCCAACACCAAAGCCTTGTTCACCGAGACGATCGGCAACCCGCTCGGGAACGTCGCCGACCTGGAGGCTTGGGCTACGGTAGCGCACGAGCACGGCCTCCCGCTCATCGTCGACAACACCTTTGCTTCGCCTGCGCTCTGCCGGCCGATCGAATGGGGTGCCGACATCGTGGTGCATTCCGCTACGAAGTTCTTGGGCGGCCACGGCACGGCGATCGCCGGCGTCGTCGTCGAGAGCGGACGGTTCCCATGGAACGCCGGAAAGCATCCGCTGCTTTCAGAGCCGAGCCCGGGTTACCACGACATGAATTTCGCCGAAACCTTCGGCGAATTCGCGTTCTTGATGCGGGCCCGTGCCGAGGTGTTGCGCGACGTCGGTGCCGCCCTCGCGCCGATGAACGCCTTCTTGGTGCTGCAAGGCGTCGAAACGCTTCCGCTACGCATGAAGGCGCACGTTGAGAACGCGCGCATCGTGGCCGCGTTTTTGCGCGAGCGCGACGAAGTTGCGTGGGTCAATTACGCCGGGCTGCCGGACTCGCCGTTTCGCGAGCTCGCCAAGAAGTATCTTCCGGACGGCGCGGGCGCGGTCTTTACGTTCGGCCTGCGCGGGGGGCGCGAGGCAGGCCGAGCCTTCATCGAAACACTCGACCTATGGAGCCATCTCGCCAACGTCGGCGACGCGAAGAGCCTGGTCATCCATCCCGCAACGACGACGCACCAGCAGCTGACCGAGGACGAGATGCGGGCCGGCGGCGTCACACCCGAGATGGTTCGTCTTTCGGTCGGTTTGGAAGATCCGGACGACCTGCTGTGGGACCTCGAGCGCGGGCTGCGTGCGGCGGCCGCGGTCGCGGCACGCGATACAGTCGGAGCCCAAGCGTGATCCTGACGACGGTCTCGCAGCGGCGCGACCTCTTGGCCCGTTCGCGCACGGTCGCGATGGTGGGCGCTTCGCCGAACCCGACCCGACCCAGTTACTTCGTCTTCTCCTACCTGCGGACGCGCGGCCGGCTCGACCTCTCGCCGATCAATCCGGCGGTCGCACAGATCGACGGCGTCAAAGCCTATCCATCCCTCGAAGCCTACGCCGCCGAACGCGGAGCGCCCGACATCGTCGACGTCTTCCGCAAGCCGGCGGATGCGCCGGCAGTCGCTCGCGCGGCGGTAGCTGCCGGGGCAAAGGCCATTTGGTTCCAGTACGGCGTCATCAACCAAGACGCGATCGACATCGCCGACGCAGCGGGTCTCGACGTCGTGGTCGATCGCTGCATCAAGGTGGAGTCGGCGCGCTTCGACGGCGGGCTCTCGATCGGCGGCCTCAACAGCGGGCTCATCACCGCGCGCCGGCCGGCACAATTCGGAGCACCGCGGCACTGAAAGCTCAGCTTGGTCTCGACCAGCGCTTCCTTGCAATCGTCGCCGACTGGCGTTCCGGCGGCATCGGTTGCGACGATGCGACCTTCAACGCGCTCGCCTGCGACCTCTTCGCCGCGCAAATCGAGCGCAACGAGCCCTACGCGCGCTTCGCGGCCTCGCTCGGTTTTGGACCGCAACGTTTGCCGCAACACTGGCACGACATTCCGGCCGCGCCGGCCTCGGCGTTCAAGGATTCAACGCTCGCCTCATTCGACGCGAGCGTTGCCGAACGGGTTTTTCACACCAGCGGCACGACCGCTCGGCTGTGCGGCAGGCACTACATCGAACGCGTGGTGCTCTACGATGCTGCGCTGCTGGCGGGGTTCGAGCGGTTCATGCTTTCGGACGGCGCGCGCCTGCGCTACCTCCTGCTGGTGCCCGATCCGCGGCACAACGCGCACTCGTCGCTCGGCCACATGATGCACTGCGTTGCCGCGGCGCGCGGTGACGGACGAACGGCATACTTCCTCGAGGACGATCGCATCGATGCAGCGCGCTTCGCGCGGGCGATGCAGTCGGCGATCGACGAAGCGCAGCCGGTCTGCATCGCGGCCACCGCCTTCGCTCTCGTCTCGCTGCTTGACGCGCTCGAGTCGACGGGGACGCGATTTACCGCGCCGCCTGGATCGCGCGTGATGGAGACCGGCGGCTTCAAGGGCCGCACGCGCGCGGTCGAACGGGGCGAGCTTTACGCCCGCGCCGAGCGCACCTTCGGCATCGGGCAACGCTCGATCGTGGCCGAGTACGGGATGACCGAGCTGCTCAGCCAGTACTATGATACCCTCGAGTCGCGCGCCGGCGCGGAACGCTGCAAAACAGGGCCGCCGTGGCTGCGCGCGCTGCTCGTTGACGCCCACGGTCGCCGGATCGCAACGGCGAATCGCGCCGGTTACCTGCGCCACGTCGACCTCGCGAACCAATCTTCGGTGATCGCCGTCCAGACCGAAGACCGCGCCTATTTGGTCGACGGCGGCTTCGTACTGCTGGGGCGCGAGCTCGACGCGCCCGCGCGCGGCTGCTCCCTCGACGCCGAAGATCTGCTTGCCTCCGGTCGCTAAGCGCGCAACGGGCGGCCTTCGGGCCTTGCGCGCCCGCGAAATCGTCGCGGCAATCGGGGATGCCGCGGCCCGCTGGTGCGACGCCGACTTTCCGGCACGCATTCGGGCCACCCGCGCCAGCATGGAGCGCACCGGATACACCGAGCCGGTCGTCGACTACGCGCTGGACCGGCTTTTCAGCGGCATCACGCCCGAGGCGCTGACGGCGACGATCGTGAGCGAGCTGGGCAGCCTCGCTGCGCTGGACGGCTTTGTCGAGCGCGCCGGGCGCCCCGCGGTTTTTTATCGCGGCATCGATGAGGTTGCGATCCTTTCCAGCAACACGACCCTCGGCGTGGCGATTCCATACCTGGTCTTTGCCTTGTGCGCGAAAGCGCGCGTGACGGTCAAGGATCGGGCGGACCGGCTGGTCGCCGCCTTCGCGGAAACGCTGGTCGAAGAGCGTGCCGAATTCGAGGACGCCGTGCGCGTCGAGTCCTGGCCGGGCGCGGATCCGGTCGAGTCGCCGGCGCGCATCGGCGCGGCCGGCGTCGTCGTCGCTTTCGGGCGCGCCGCAACGCTGCGCACGATTCGCGCTCAACTGGCGCCCGATGCGCGCTTCATCCCGTTCGGTCATCGAACGAGCATCGGCTACGTATCGCGTGACGATCTGCCGGACGAAGCAGCTGCGCGCGCCGTTGCGCGGGCCGCCGCGCTCGATGCGCTGCTGTACGACGGCGAAGGCTGTCTGTCGCTCCACGCGCTGTTCGTCGAGCAAGGCGCGGCGGTCGATGCGGCACGCTTCACCGAGCTCGCCGCCGCAGCGTGCGACGACGTGGCGATCGAATTCCCCTCGAACAACCGCGAGCCCGCGGCCAGCGCGCTCGCCTTTCGCAACGGCATGCTGTTCCGTACCGCACAAGGTCAGGGTTCCGTTCACGCACGGGCCGGAGCCGCGCACGTCGTCGCGTTCGATCCGCGCCTCGTCGAGCCGCCGCCGCTTGCGCCGCGGACCCTGGTCATCTATCCGGTCGACGGACCCGAGTCTGCCCTTGCGTATCTTCGCGAACACGAGTTGCCGCTCGAAGCCTTCGCTTGCGCGAGCGTTCCTCGACCCGACGTCTTGGCGCTCGCCGTCGCTTCCGGTGCCGCACGCATCGCGCGCCTGGGTGCACTCCAGGATCCGCCGCCGGCGGGGAACCACGGCGGTGAAAGCCGCATCCTTCCGTTCGTGCGCGCCGTCTATCGCGATCCGTTCCCTGCCGCGCCGATCGCGTGAACGGCGACCTCGAGTCGATCGTCACGGAGATCCCAGGGCCGCGCTCGCGCGCACTTGCCGCTTCGCTTGCACGGACGGAGTCGCGCGGCGTCACTTATGTCAGCGCGGAGTTTCCCGTCTTCTGGGAGTCCGCCGCCGGTGCGACCATCAGCGACGTCGACGGAAACCGCTACCTCGATCTGACGGCGGCCTTCGGCGTCGCTGCGGCCGGTCACGCGAACCCCGCCGTCACGCGCGCGATCGCCGAGCAGGCGGCGCGTTTGCCGCACGGAATGGGTGACGTCCATCCGAGCAGCGTCAAAGTCCATTTGCTCGAGAAGTTGGCCGCGATCGCGCCGCTCGATCGGCCCAAGAGCTTTCTCTGCTCCAGCGGAGCCGAAGCGCTCGAGTTCGCACTAAAGACGTCCTTGCTCGCGACCGGCGAGCCGAACGTGCTTGCGTTCGCCGGGGCATATCACGGGCTCTCGTACGGCACCCTCGAGATCGGCGGCATTGCGAAGTTTCGCAGGCCTTGGCGACGGCAACTACGCGGCACGACGAGCTTCGCGCCTTTCCCCGACCCGCGCGAGCCGCGCAGCCGGGAACGAACGCTCGCATTCGTGACAAAGACGTTGCGCAAGGACCACTCGATCGGAGCGGTCGTGGTCGAACCGATCCAAGGCCGGGCCGGCGTCATCGTGCCGCCCGAGGGCTTTCTGCGCGGTCTGCGGGAGTTGTGCGACGCGCGGGACGCGCTTTTGATCGTCGACGAAATCTACACCGGTTTCGGAAGAACCGGAACTTTATTCGCCTGCGAGCGTGAAGGCGTGCGTCCCGACATTCTCTGCGTCGGGAAAGCGATGGCCGGCGGATTCCCGATTTCTGCGGCGATCGCACGCGGCGATGTGGCCGACGCATGGGAGCCCTCCGGCGGCGAAGCGCTTCACACCTCGACCTATCTAGGAAACCCGATGGGGTGCGCTGCGGCGCTGGCCAACATCGAGGAAATCGAGCGTCTCGACTTGGTCGCGGTCGCGCGCCGCCGCGAGCCGCTGATCGCCGAGCGTCTGCACGCGCTCCAGCGCTTCAACACCCAGATCGCCGACGTGCGCGGGCGCGGCATGCTGTGGGCGATCGAATTCAAAGACTCTGCCGTCGCCGCGGCCGCGACCGTGCGAGCGCTTCAAAAGGGCCTCATCGTGCTGCCCTGCGGCTTGCGCGGCGAGGCGCTCACCATCGCCCCGCCCCTAACGATCACCGAACCGCAATTACAACGAGCCTTCGACCTGCTCGCAGAAGCCGTGCGCGACCCATTGCTCGCGTGAACGGGAGTGTTCCGACGTCGACGCGCGCGCCTGCGAGACGCTACCTTCTCGGAATCGGTCATGCTTGCTGACGCGGACTGCACGATCTTGTATCGACCCGTCGGTCCGGAAGAACTCGAGCTCATCAAGCAGTCCGATTGGACGCGTTTTCCGCCGAGGTTGGCGGAGCAGCCTTTCTTCTACCCGGTGCTAAACGAAGCATACGCGATACAGATCGCGCGCGATTGGAACGTGGAGGCGAGCGGCGCCGGCTTTGTGACGAGGTTCGCCGTCGCCAATAGCTATCTGAAACGCTTTGTACCGCGACGGGTCGGCGGGCCCGAGCACGTAGAGTATTGGATACCGGCGGAGCAGCTTGACGAGTTCAACGCCAATCTGCTGGGCAAGATCGAAGCCATTGCTGATTTCCGCCGGAGCGACGCGCAGAACTCCAGCGCCGGCTAGGCTGTCGGCTCGGCGGCGCCGGGCGAAGGCCGATCCTCTCCTTGACCGGTGAACATGCGCACGAGCGCTGGGTTCGGTTCGATCGAGGCGCCGCAATGAGGGCACTGTTCGCGCTTCATTGCCCACGCAAAAGCGATGAACGGGGCCGCCACCGCCGAGCAAACCATGACCACAAAGACCGTCCACATACGCAATCTCCTCTGAAAACAGCATCCCCGCAGGGCCCGATTCACGCGATATACGACGGAGAAGGCAGCCGGTTTCAGCCTGGCGGCAGGGCGCATGTCCCAGCCTGCGCGCGGAGAAGGCCCCCCTTCCATGGACACCGATGGAGGCATCGCCCGTGCCGAGCGGACCTAGCGCACGCCTGCGCGTCGGCGTGCTGGGGTCGGGCTTCGGAGGGGCGGTGCACGTGCCGGCTTTTGCGGCGCAGGGGCGCTTCGATGTGGTCGCCATCGCTTCGCCGAACCGCGCGGAGGAGGTTGCGCGCGAGCGCGGCGTGCCCCACGCCTTCGACACGCTCGAAACGCTGCTCGACGGCGTCGAGGTCGACGTCGTTTCCGTCGCCACGCCGCCGTACTTGCACCGCCAGGCCGTTGTGCGCAGCCTCGAGCGCGGCAAGCACGTGCTCTGCGAGAAGCCGTTCGGACTCAACGTCGCCGAGTGCGAAGAGATGGTCGCGGCGGCGACGCGGGCCGGCACGATCTGCGCGGTCGCGCACGAGTTTCGCTACATGCCGTCGGCGATCGCGATCAAAGAACTGCTGGACAACGGCCATCTCGGGGCGCCGCGTCAGATCGAATCGCAGTTCGTTTCGACGTGGCTGCGTGCGCACGAACAGGGACGTGGCCCCGGCTGGTGGTTCGAGCACCGGCGCGGCGGCGGGATCGCCGGTGCGATCCTCTCGCATTTGATCGACCGCGCTTCGTGGCTTGCCGGCCGGCCTCCGAAAAGCGCCAGCGGGTTCTCGCGCACCGCGAATCCGCAGCGGCAATTCAACGGCAGTGCGTTCGCAAGCGACGTCGCCGACGGGAGTTTCGCGCTGATCGACTACGGCGAAGGGCTCGTCGCGAGCGTGAGCGCCGACGCCACGCACGCCGTGGACTCGATGCTCTTCGCGGTCCACGGCGAGCAGCGCACCGCCGTCGCGAGCGGCAAGGGCTTGATCGACGTCACGACCTTCCTCGTCGACAAGGACGAGACGGCCGAGCTTGAGATCGCCCCTGCTAAACACGCCAACTTGAGCTCGATCCGGCCCGACATCCCGCTCTTCGTCGCGCTCCTGGACGAGTTCGCGAACGCAATCGACGGCAAACCGGCCCACTATCCCACATTTGAGGACGCACTTGCCACCCAACGCGTCCTCGAAGCCGTCGGCTACAGCACGTCGTCGAACCCGTAGGAGGCGGCGCCGGCGGACCGATTCAAATTCGGCACGTTTTGCCGTGGACGCTACTTGTGTCCGCTATCTGTGTTCCTTGTGTATCGACCGTCCGGCCGCGCGCGGGCAGGATAGGAGCGCAAACCCTCCGTCAGATGTGAGGGTGCACAGACATCGATGAAAGGAACATCATGACACAGCACATACCCTCGGAGGGCCGGCGCGCGCAAGCAAAAGTTTGGGCGGTCCTCACCCTTGCCATGGCGATGACGGCGAGCGGCGCCGTGGCGATCGCCAATGCCCAAGGCACTGGCCACCAAAGCGTACGCCCAGACAAGGGAGGGGCGAAGAGCTGCTCCGGCTCGGGCTCTTGCATCGAAGGCAGCAATTCTGGAGACGGCGCGGGCGTCCAGGGAAATGCCAACACCTTCTTTGGCGTTCTCGGTGAGGCGAGCGGGGCCAACGCGGGCGTCGGCGGTTATAACTTCGACGGTACGTCCGGCGCATCCGGCGTCTACGGGCAATCGGATAACGGTTTCGGCGTGTACGGCTTCGCCGCGGCGTCGAGCGGTTACGGCCTCTTCTCGCAGGGGAACGCCTTCATTCAGGGCCTTCTCTATACGAGCGGCGATTGCCATTCCGGTTGCAGCCGCACGCGCCACCAAGCGTCGTTCGCGGCGAGGACGAGCCAGCCGACGATCGACGACGTCGGTGAGGGGACCCTTCGCGCCGGCGTTGCCCGCGTTGCACTGGCGCCCGACTTCGCGAACACGATCGACGCAACGAGGCCGTATATCGTGCTCCTTACGCCCGAAGGCGACGCGGCGCTGTACGTTACGAATCGCACTCCCGGCGGCTTCGAGGTGCGCCAAATCGGCGGCGGCCGCAGCTCGGTGACCTTCGCGTATCGCATCATTGCCAAGCCGTACGGTGCGGCCGACGAGCGGCTCCCGTTCAAGACCGTTGCCGACCCGACGACGGTCGACCCGAGGCACGCCGCACACT
>Ga0302324_100005082_pt1 | contig 28865 bp, 28 predicted proteins | sample Palsa_T0_1_FD_201949 | JGI IMG/M metagenome (GOLD analysis project Ga0302324, IMG submission 201949) | Peat permafrost microbial communities from Stordalen Mire near Abisko, Sweden - Palsa_T0_1 | ecosystem: Environmental > Terrestrial > Soil > Palsa > Peat permafrost | place: Sweden: Abisko...
TCTTGCCGACATACCTGTGTCTCACAATTCCCTTCGAATCAATGACAAATGCTGACGGCTTCGGAAGCTGGAATATACCCTTCGCCTTCAACGCCTCCGGCACTTCGGTGTACCGGACACCGTACAGGTCGATTGATTTGAATGAAGTATCGCTCAGTAGGATGAAGGGGAGGCGAAGTCTCTGAAGCAAGTCCCTTCCATTCTCGACTTCTTCCCCGCTGACGAAGACTACGATGGCTCCAAGTGCTTTGAACTTCGGGTAGTCTGCTGTAATTGCGGCAAGCTGCTGATTGCAGAATGGGCACCAGCCACCGCGGTAGAAGACGAGAAGCGCTTTGCTTCCGGCAATCAGGTCGCTCAGTCGGACCTCTTTGCCTGACAGATCCCGAGCGACGAAGTCTGGGGCGGCTTGCCCTACCTCTATCTCGTTGATTTTTCCCTCTCCCATGATATCTTTCGTCATCTAAGTGACAAAAGGAAAGTATTAAGGGGCGCTGTGTCAGATGTGACACTTGAAGATTCATTGACACTCGATGCGTCGGTCTGTCCGATTGTGGCAACCATGAAGATGCTGGGCAACAGATGGAACATGATTGCAATAAGGTATCTGCATGATGAACCCATGAAGTACAATCAACTGAGGCGCGCGATGGGGAACGTGAGTTCCAAGACACTTTCCCGCTCGCTCAAACACCTGACAGAGGAAAAGATTGTAGACAGGAAGGTTCTGGCAACGTCCCCGGTCTCAGTCGAGTACTCGCTAACCGAAAGAGGCCGAGAGTTGAGCGAATCGCTCTATGGAATGAAGAGCTGGGGTAAAAAATGGCTGACAACTAAAGAACAGTGAGAGAAGTCATGGCTTATGGGAAGAACCCGTCCACCGTCGATAATTCAAATTCATCAGACGAAAGTATACTGGCCGTGGCTCACCGGCCCCACCAGCTCTAATGGGTCCAAGCAGCGATCCTGCCGCCCATCGAGTCCAAACGGGATCTTCCTTTGAGGAGTGCCATCGGTTTCACTCCTGAGAGGAGTACAATCAGCCTCATCAGCAAACAATAATGGGCTCCGGAGGAAGGGAGAAGGCTACTTGAGCAGCGTCACGCCTTCAGATGAGAAGGACCTCCCGGTAGCCGAATTGCTCAAGAGGCTCTCTTCGACTGAAAAAGGGCTATCCTCCTCTGAAGCGGCGCAGAGGCTCCAGAAGTACGGAGCGAACGAGATAGCCGAGAAGAAGCGCTCGCCGGTACTCGCCTTTCTCAGCTATTTCTGGGGACCCATCCCGTGGATGATAGAGGCGGCGGCGGCAATATCCGCAGTCCTGCAGAACTGGGATGACCTCGTCATCATAAGCGCGCTCCTGGTGGTGAACGTCATCGTGAGGACGTGGCAGGAGAACAGGGCGAGCAACGAGATAGAGTTGCTGAAGAAGAGGCTGGCACTCACGGCGAAGGTGCTTCGAGACGGGAAGTGGGCCGACCTTCCCGGTAAGGAACTCGTTCCCGGAGACATCGTACGCCTGCGCCTCGGCAACATAGTCCCCGCGGACACGAAGCTCGTCGACGGCGCGTACCTCCAGATCGACGAGTCTGCGCTGACCGGAGAATCCCTGCCGGTAGAGAAGCGTCCTGGTGATGTCGCTTTCTCCTCCTCCATCGTCCGGCAAGGTGAGATGAACGCGCTCGTGGTCACGACGGGAATGAGCACCTTCTACGGTCGGACCACCAAACTGGTCGAGGAGGCGCACACCAAGAGCCACTTCCAGGGGGCGGTGGTCAAGATCGGCGATTATCTCATCGTACTCGCCGCGGCTATGGTAACAATCACGTCGATCGTCGGTCTCCTCCGTCATCAACCGCCCCTCGAGATAATCCAGTTCGGGCTGGTCCTCATCGTGGCAGCAATCCCGGCGGCTATGCCGGCCGTCCTCTCCGTCTGCATGACGGTCGGAGCCTCGGCACTGGCGAAGAAGGAGGCCATAGTGAGCAAGCTCGTCGCCATAGACGAGATGGCCGGCGTGGACATTCTGTGCGCGGACAAGACGGGCACGATCACGAAGAACGAGCTGACTGTCGGCGAAGTGAAGCTCTTCAAAAAATACACCGAGAAGGACGTCATGCTTTATGCGGCCCTCGCATCGAGAGAGGAAGACAAAGACCCGATCGACGACGCGATCATAACCAAAGCAAAGACCCTGGACGGGGTGCCCGCATCGATAACGAGCTACATTGTCTCCTCCTTCAAGCCGTTCGACCCCGTCTCAAAGCGGACCGAAGCCACTGTGGATGGCAAGGACGGCAGCTTCCAGGTCACAAAGGGGGCGCCTCAGGTTGTTTTGTCTCTGGTTCACGACAAAGGCGACGAAGGGACTGTGAACGAGGACGTCGACGCCTTCGCCGCAAAGGGGTATCGAGCACTGGGCGTGGCGAGGACCGACGGCGGGAAGAATTGGCAGTGGGTAGGCCTTGTAGCGCTCTCCGACCCGCCAAGAGAAGACTCTGCTGCGACTATCAAAACGGCACAATCGCTGGGGATTGATGTGAAGATGGTCACTGGAGACCATGTTGCCATAGCCAAGGAGGTAAGCCGGGAGGTGGGGCTGGGCACTAACATAGTCACGTCGTCGTCCATCCTCGGCAAGACAGACAGTGAGGCAGAATCGGTTGTGGAGAAGGCAGACGGTTTCGCCGAGGTATTCCCGGAGCACAAGTACAAGATTGTCTACCTCCTGCAGAAGAAGGGCCACATCGTCTGCATGACAGGCGACGGGGTCAACGATGCCCCGGCGCTGAAGAAAGCCGACTGCGGGATAGCCGTGGCGGGAGCCACCGATGCTGCAAAGTCTGCCGCCGCCGTGGTCCTGACGAAGCCTGGACTCTCGGTGATCATCGATGCCGTGACCGAGAGCCGGAAGATATTCCAGCGCATGACCAACTACGCAATCTATCGCATCAGCGAGACGTTCCGAGTTTTGTTCTTCATCTCACTCTCTATCATCGTGTTCGAGCTCTATCCTGTGACTGCACTGATGATAGTGCTGCTCGCGCTCCTCAACGACATGCCCATACTGACGATAGCCTACGACAATGTCAAGATCTCGCAGAAGCCCGAGAAGTGGAACATGCGGTCGCTCTTGGGGATTGCATCGTTTCTGGGAGGCATCGGGACGGTGTCGTCCTTCGGAATTCTAATCATAGGGCTAGACGTCTTGCACCTGAACCCCCTGGTTCTCCAGTCATTCATTTACCTGAAGCTGTCCGTGGCGGGACACCTTGAACTCTTTGTGGCAAGGACGAAGGGACGATTCTGGTCGGTACGACCGGCCAAATCATTGCTTCTCGCCGTGATATTGACGCAGCTCACGGCAACGATCATCACGGTCTACGGCATCCTGCTCCCTGCTATGGGATGGGAGTTGGCCGCGCTCGTCTGGGGATACGCACTGGTGTCCTTTGTTATTACGGACTCTCTCAAGGTTCTTTTCTACGGGCGGCCGAATCGAGAGGGGAGAGTACTTCAAACGAAGAAGATCACACCTCAGCCGAGCCCCGCATCCGCGCGCATGACAAGGTAGTGAAAGTGGAGCTCGAGCTCTGATTCTCCATCATCTAATGCGCCCGGAAGCTGACGCGCGCTTACTTTGCGCCCGCCTCGGACTCGAGAGTCTCAAGGTTCGTCGGGTCTCCCAGTACGAGGACAGTGTCCCCTTCAGCGAGCCGGAACGCCCCGTCGAAGATGTTCTGGACGACGGCACCGCCCCTGACGATCCCGATCACGGTGGCGAGCGTGGAGATCTCCGGCAGCCCCTTGCCGATGAGCTTCGAGGCCTTGAAGACCGTGAACCTCGCGATCTCTTTTGTTCCTATCTCTTCCGAGAAGACTATGCCGACTAGGTCCTTCGTCGCGGCCGAAAGCGCCAGGAGGTGCCCCACCGTAACGGTGGAAGGTATGACGACGTCAGCCCCTGCGCTCTTCATGGCCTCAATGAGTTCCGGGTCGTGTACGACACCCACTATCCTCATGTGGGGGCGCAGCTTGCGCGCGCTGAGCGTTATCAGCATATTGTCGGAGTCGTTCTGGTGGGAGACAATCAGCATGCCCGCCCTTTCTATCCCAGCCTGCTTGAGCGCTTCGATTGGTCTGGTCTCGTGCTCCAGCACGGCCAGGTTCTTGTCCTTGACGAGTCCGGCGTACAGCTGCGGGTCGGTGGTAACCACCACGTAGTCGAGCCCCAGCTCCTCCAGCTTCTCGATGACGTACTTGCCGAGGCGGCCGTACCCGTAGACGATGACGTGGTTCTTAAGACGCTCCACCAGCTTCTCCTCGACCTTACCCTTCGCCAGGTCCCCATTGATGAAGGCTCCGACCGTCGCCTGGAGTGTAGACGCGGCGGCCCCAACCGAGACTATTATCATGATTATGAGGAGGACCGACTCGGTCTGGTTGATGGTCAGGAAGTTCCCCCCGTTCGGCACGTAAAGCCCAATCGTGGTTATCGTCGAGACTGACGCTAGCAGCGCAGGAACCGGCGACAGGCCTCCGTAGTGTGCGAAGATCGCTGCGCCCGAAATGAACATAGCGGCTAGGACGATGAGCTGTCTGTAGACAGTGTGCAGGAAGATTATTGGCTCGTAGAACGCTTCGTAGAGGATGAAGCTGAGATTTCTGCTCTCCCGCTTGAACCTGGCATGTCGCTTGTAGGGAAGGACTCGGTCTTCTGCGGCGTTCACGAGCCCGCAGCCTCCCGATGGGTTTTACGTCTTTCCATATGGACGAGACGATGCACCTCAGTACTCAATTCAAATCCATTCAACCAAGGTATACTGGCCTAGGCTCGCCATTCCATCGGCAGTTCTCTTCTATCCGTTATTTACTAGTAGATTAGTGCGGAAATCCCAAAACCCCCGCACCATTGAATCGGCACCGCTAATTACAGGGCGACGCTGATGGCTGATTCGAGATGGAATCGTATTCCGTACGATATCGCTTCGCTCAACCGTTCGACTTTTCCGCCGAGACAGCCTATGGGTGGTGCACGGACTACCAGCCAGACGACCTAGCTCTGATGGGATGGAAGGGAACGAGGAAAATAGACAGCATAAACGAAGACGCCTTGATCCTGACGGACACGATGGTGGACGCTGGGAAACGCGTCAGGGCGTCAAGGCTGGTGCGCCTAAACCCCGACCAGCTCTCTTGGACAAGCACCCACCTGACTGGGACGCACAAGTTCTCCCAGTTCTGGTGTCAGATACTGCCCGAGGGCCAGACGGGTTCGCGCCTCGAATTCATCGGACTCCATGTCAACTACGGAAAGAGACCGAGCCCGGCGAGGATAGCCTCGATGGCCAGAGAGCTGGCGGATGCGGACTCGTCCGAGTGGGTGCTGCTGGCGAAAGCCATGAAGGAAGACCTCACCCCGAGACGGTCACGCGGTTCATCGAGAAACCAAGCGCGTTAGAGCAGGCCTAAGTCCCGTATTCCTCAGGAAAGTGACGAAGTTGGAGATGCCCACGAAGTCCACATTCCCCGTAAAGTCCGTGCTGAGGTCGGTTACAGCACCCAGCGTAATGGTAGACCCGAGGTAAAACTAAAAAACCGAGACGGTCGTCCATAAGCTGTTGAAATCGAAGACGGCGACGGCCTCGTTCCGCCTGGACGAAGGCGCTTTGAACGCCCTTCATGAAGACGCGAAGAAGCAAAACGTCAGCGTCAACACCCTGATCAATCAGCTCATCCTCACCTATGCCAATTACGACAGGCCGATGAAGAGGTTTCACATGGTCAAGGTGTCGGCATCAACCTTCAGGCACATCCTCCGCGCAGCGAAGAACGAAACGATAATCGAGGCCGGGCGTCTGGCGGGGAACGACGGGCCTAAGACGTCAATTCTCGCGAAGTCGGGCGAGCTCACGGTAGAGAACGCGCTGACTTACCTCAAGACTATGGGCAATTATTCATCTCTGTTCGAGTATAGCGAGGTGATGCACGGCGGAAAGGTAAGCGTCACGCTGACGCATGATTTCGGGCCCAAGGGAAGCCTCTTCCTGCAGGAATATGTCAGGTCCATCTTCGAGCCGATTGGCAAACCGCTGACCTTCCAGGCGGACGAGAACGCGGTCCTGTTCGAGTTCGAGTGAAGTCTCGAGAGTCGGACCAACGCAGCGAAGTTTGCATTACACAGACAGAACGCTACAAAAAATACGCTACACTCAATAGCTCCGGAACGACAAAAGTCTCTGATTTCGATGCCGGACCTGAGCCACGAAGCAACGGCATTTTTCAAGTTGCGCGGCGGGGATGAATCCGGTCAGCCCGAGCGATTAAGGCGTGTTCTGAGCAGGCTTGACGGCGTCCTCGAGGTCAAGGTCAACTTCATACTCGATACAATATCGATCAGGTACGACTCGGAGATTGTGACCCGAGACGATATCAAGAAGAAAGTCGACCGTAGCAACCACGGTCAGTAGCGATCGAAGCGCGGATGACTCGTGTTCGGCGAGAAAGAGACACCTGTGAGGCTATTTCGTTACACTTTCCTACAAAAAATACCTGCCCCTTATATGACAAGTTCACGGTCGGAAACCGATTGATTTGTTGAACCGAGACAAAGCTTCCGAAGCTAAAGTGGAAGAGTCTTTGGACGATATTCGAAGAGAACTCGACATGAAGATCGAGAAAATGAAGGACGAGTTGAAGGAGAAGGGACCGGAGGCGGCAGGGGCGATTGAAGAGTCGCTCGAAGCTCTGAGGGAGAATCTCGAAAGCAGACTGGGCGGCATCCATGCTAGCCTTGACGACCAGCTCGAAGTAGGACGAAGGGAGATTAGAAAGCAACCTCTCATGGCGGTAGGGGTCGCAGTCCTGGTGGGCATCGTCGCCGGTATGCTCCTTGAAAGAAAGAGCTAAGACTAGTTGTCGATTCTGAACGACCTCCTCCAGATGGTGGTGGACGAGGTCTCTGGTCAACTGAAGCACATGGCTGAGGCGTACACCAGGAGGGTCATCCGCCAGGCCATTAGGATCCTGGTCATCTGCATGGTCGGCCTCACATTCCTTGGGGTTGGTTTCGTCTTCATGCTATACGGGGGTGCGACCTACCTCGCCCAGTTCATGTTCAGCGGGCTGGCATTCGGTCTTGTCGGCCTCATCGCAGCGCTCGTCGGAATCGTCATGATTCTCCTAGTGAGACGCTAGGGATCGAAGAAGATCAAGTATGTCCACGAGCGAATATCAGCTGCCGAAATCGGTGCTGAAGTGGGCCGCGCTCGGGCTCATCCTCAGCTCAGCCGTCGTAATCGCCATCTCGATATTCTCTGGCGTTACCTTCGCGAACCTTGTCGAGCTCGGGTACCTGACGTTCGGCCTCGCCGCCGCGGCTTCGGCGGCCCGACTTGCTGTGCAGATAGTGAGATTCCGAGTCATAACGCTCGGTCTCGGCGGCAACCCGAGGCCGAACCTCAACGGATTGGCATTGACAAGGGTGGCCAGCGAGTTCGTCTCCCTCTCGACGCCGGCCACCAGCATGGGGGTCTTCGTCCGTACGGCGTGGCTGAAGGGCAAAGGGATAGACGGGGGCAGGGCGCTCTCCATCGGGTACTTTGAGGTGCTCATCGAAATATACGTCGGAGCAGGCCTCGCCATCCTGGCCGCAATCTTCGCCCTGACGAGGGGAGCAGTGCTCATCGGGTCTTCGATCATAGTCGTCGCGACGGTCCTGATCATCGGGTACACCGTGATTTTCATAATCCCCGCTCTGAGAGGCATCAAGGTTCCCCGTCTGCTCTTCACGCTATCGAAGTACCTCATCGGAGGGCCAAGGGCGGACGACCTCTACCTTCGTGCGGTCGTGGGCTCCCTCAATTTCTCGCTCTCTGCACGCGCAATCGTCAGCAGGACGGCCGTACCGGTGGTCGTCAAATCGGTCGCCCTTACGATCGTCGAAGACGTTCTTGCCGGGACAGCACTCTGGCTCGTCCTGAACGCCTCCGGTCTGAAGATCGATATCATCTACTCGACGCTCGCGGTATACGGAGTCGTCGCCATTGCGCAGATTCCGGTCTCGATAGGAGGAGCCGGAATAACGGAGCTCACGATGAAATCCTACTTGGGAACCGTCTATGGGTTCGCCGCGTGGGCGCCTATCGTGCTATGGAGAATCGCCACTTACCAGGTTCTCCTGGCAGTAACAGGGCTGGTCTTCCTGGTGTTCATGCGCAAGGCGACAGCGCAGGCCCGCAATGTCGCTCCAAAGATGACGATGGAGGGGATACGGGCATGACCTCGGCGGGCGTGGTGAAGGGGGTCGAGGAGCTCGAGCTGAAGTATCCCGTCGTGAAGAAATTCAGATTCGCCATCGCAGGGGCGCTTGGTTTCGGGGTCACCGAGGCGGTGCTGACTATAGGTCTACTGTTGCTGTATGGAAAACTCGCGCTCCCTCATGCTAGCTTCTCTTCGGTGGAACTACTCGCTCTGGACGTTGTGTCACTCGTCGTCGGCGTCTCAGCTTCGTTTTTCATCAACGAAAAAATCACCGTCAAGGTGCCAGATGCTGATGCCAAGGGGGAAGGAGGCAGGCTTGAGAGATTCCTGAAATTCCAGGGAGTGAGCGGAGTGGGCAACATAGGCATCATAGTGATACAGCTCATCGTCCTTACGGCATTCGGGATATCCCCCCTGATAGGTACGGTCATCGGGGCGATTGCGACGTATCCAGTCGTATATTTCATCTCAATCAACTTTGTCTGGAAGGCACACCAGGTAAGATAGGTAGTCGACCATGGTGAAAAAATCGCCCGAGCCAGATATGGGAGATTTTGCGTCCGCATTCACGAGCGCAGTGCACGGTGGACTGGACAAGGTCCTAGGGAAGAGCGGGACAGAAGCAGTCCTAGTCCACATGGAGATGACCAACAATCTGCCCGACCCGGCCGAATTCCACAAGAAGCTGCTCGCGCTATTCGGCGCGCAAGGAACGCTGTCACTCGAAAGGGCGATAGTCAAGGACCTGGCGATTCGTCTGAGCTGGTCGTTCGCTCTCCTGAAGATTGAGAGCGGCTTCGATTTCAGCGAGACCTTGCGCGCCATAGAGAAGGGGGTCAGGGCCTCATGAACGATGAGAGCCGATCACAGAGGGTAATCCCAAAGCCGGACTCCCAAAGACGCGTACCGGGTTCAGGGTCGGAGGACCTTGTTGAGACCAGGATAGCTTCGGTCCTCGGGCTCAAACAATTCATGCAGGGTCCGATTAGGACGCTGCTGATCAAGGGACTTGCCGGAACGGGAAAGACGACGGTCGCCCTTGAGATCCTCAAGGCGGCTGGCAAAGGGAAGGGCGCGTACGTCTCGTCACGGGTGCCGAAAGAGCTTCTGGAGACCCATATCCCTGCCATGAAGGAGACACTTCAAGATCAGGAATTCTTGGACATCCGGCTCGAGGACGCATCGTCGGTACTGGATTTCGTAATGCGACTGACGGAGCCGAGGAAATACAGGACGATCGTCTTTGACAGCTGGGACGCCCTCGCGAAGGAGCTGGACCAGAAGGAAAGGCTTCGGGCGGAGAAAACACTGATGGCCCTGGCGCACAACTCCGGCGCCCAGCTGGTCTTCGTAAGCGAGGAGCCAGGCGCCACCACCATAGACTACCTGGTCGACGGCATCCTCGAGCTGGTGATGGTCGAGGAGCAGGACCGGACCGTGAGGGAGTTCATCATACACAAACTGCGCGGGACGAAGATACCCCAGCGCAAGTACATCTATACCCTCCTCGAAGGAAAGTTCACCTTCTTCGGTCCCTACACAATACCAGATTACACAAAGATCAGCAAGATAATCCAACGCCCGGATATCGGGTCATCGTATTCGTTCGGCAGCGGCGCGCTCGACAGGCTCTTCGGGGGCATGATTCCGGGCAGCACTTTGTCCATCGAATACGACGAGAACGTCCCCTATTCGGCTTTGAGGGCAATCGAGTATCCGCCCATCATCAACTTCCTTTCCCGGGGAAGGAGCGCCATCCTTCTCCCCCTGCCTGGGGCAAACGATGAGATCATCAGCTCGATACTGGTCAAAGCCGTCGGAAAGAGCATCGTCAATGAGCGGCTCCGCATACTCAACATACTTAGGACCAGCGATCAAAAGACCGCGAGCCTCCCCAAGAGCGCCACGCCCCAGGAAATCCACGAGATAGTCGCCAACGAGACAGCCAGACTGAGAAAGAAGTCCATCGACAAGTCAGTACTTCTCGTGAAATCGGTCAGCGCCCTCGAGAACCTATTCGCCTCAGACCTAGACTCTTTGCTCGAGGTGACCTCCCAGGAGATCATCACGCTGCAACAGTCGCAGGATGCACACATACTCTTCCTCCCGAAAGACTCCCCAATCAGGTCGCGCATCCTCTCGATGAGCTCGAGTTATGCAAAACTGTTCGTCAGGGACGGCACCGTCCTGATGTTCGGTGTGAAGCCTCACACAGGCATTTACGCACTGCAGCACCTCGAAGACCCCATCTCCCCGTCCCTGACCCAGCTCGTATGACCGGGCTGGACGACCGCGTCCACTCTGGTCCAAGGGCCTGTCGGCGGGTAGGTGCAGGCCTATTATACAAGTACGGAAATACGGAGTAACCACGATGGAGGATAGGAGAACACGTACCCAGCAAGAGTCGAGTGTGATCGACTGGCTCTTGGAACCAGCGCAGCCATCTTCAAGGTATCATACTCTCACCGGTCTGCTGGACCATAGAGAGAGCGCAGCTGACGTCAAGGAGGCCAGGGCGCAGATACCTGAGAGAGGATGGGCTCGGGAGATACTCGCAACCCAGGCACCCGACGGTCGCTGGAACTGGGAGGCCAGGAAGAGCCTGTATGTTCCGAAGTATATCTCCACGATATGGAACCTGATCATGCTCGCAGACCTGGGCATAACTGCCGACGACCGGCGGGTTCGCAAGACCTGCGAGCTGTTCCTAGAGCAGTACTCCAGGCCGGACGGAGGGTTCGACACTCCAAACAGCGATTGGAAGCGAAGCGAGCTGTGCATTACTGGCAACCTGGCGAGGACGCTGGTGCACTGCGGGTACGCTGAAGATGCCCGGGTGAAGTCGGCGCTCGACTGGCTCGTCAAGACCCAGATGGACGACGGCGGCTGGCACTGCTTCTACGAACAGGCGTTCGGCAGAGGAACCCTTGACTGCTGGGAGGGTCTCAGCGCGTTCGCGGCCCTTCCCAGGTCGAAGTGGACGCGCAGCGTGAAACGTTCGGTCGAGCGGGGAGCAGAGTTCTACCTGCGGAAGGGGCTGTTCCGGGAAGGCAAGAAGCGCTACGTCCCCTGGTCCAGGTTCCACTATCCCGTCCACTACTACTACGACATCCTCGTCGGGCTTGACGTGATTACGAAACTAGGTTACGGCGGGGACAGGAGGCTCGACCCTGCCTTGGATATATTGAGGGACAAGAGAAAGCGCGATGGCACGTGGGTCCTCGACGCGGTGCATCCTGACCTGGGCGTCGGAGCAGGGTATAGGGTGAGCAAGAAACGGGTTACGCCGTTCGCACTGGAGATCAAAGGGAGGCCCAGCAAGTGGATAACGCTTACGTGCCTGCAGGTGCTCAAGAGAGTCGAAGAAGCCCGCTAAATGCGTAAGGCTCATATCGGCTGACCAAGTATATGCGCCATGGTCTATTACACCGTTCACTACAGGTTCAGCCAGAGTTTTCCCTTTCCGGCCCGCGAGGTGTACGATTGGGCTACGGACTTCCAGGAGGAAGACGTGGTACTGTCTGGTAGAACGGGGACCAGGGAGGTCGAACGCCTGGACGATGCGACGCTAATCCTCACGGATGCGGTCGTGAACGGTGGCAAATCTGTGACAAAGGTCAGGCTCATCAGGCTGTTCCCCGACATGCTGACCTATACCAACACGCGGATATCCACTCAAGGAAGATACTCCCAGTTCATCTATCGGATAATCCCGGAGGGAGCGAAGGCGTCGCGGTTGGAGTTCAGCGGAGCGCAGGTCGAAAGAGCAAAGACCAAGCCGTCAGGTTCGGCCCTGAAGGCAGCGGCGAAGGAGCTCAGGGAGACCGACGAGCTCATCTGGGTCCATCTTGCTGCGGCGATGGAGAAGGACCTTGGCCCGAAACGGTTACGCGGTACATCAAGAAACCGAGCGCGTTAGAGTAAGCGTCGATCCTGTTCTGAAGCTTCACGAGGCCGTGGCCCTCGTCGTCGAAGGTCATCAGGTGCGCTTCGCGGCCGAGGTTCTGCATTGTCTGCATTATCTGCGTGGCCTCGCCAATCGGGACACGCGGGTCGTTCGCGCCGTGAATGATGTAGAGCGGAGCCTTGATCAGCTGAGCGTTATTGTTCGGCGAGATCTTCTCCAGGAACTCGCGATCCTTCTCAGGGTCTCCATATTCGGCGATCCTGATCTTTCGTCTCCACGGCCCCGTCTGCTTCAGGAATGTCACGAAGTTTGAGATTCCAACTATGTCTACGCCCGCGGCCCAGAGGTCGGGCTCTGTGTAGAGGCATGCGAGGACCATAAAGCCCCCGTAGGAACCGCCCCAGGCGACGAGCTTCCTCGGGTCAATATCGACCATCTTCCGCGCCTCGGCGATGGAGAGTATCGCGTCCTTGACCGTGTTCATCCTGCCAAGGACGTCGTCGAGATGCGTAAACCTGCGCCCGTAGCCTGTGCTACCCCTGAAGTTAGGGGCCACGACGGCGAATCCGAGGCGGACGAAGTACTGCAGCAGTGGGCTGAACCCGGGGCGGAACTGGCTTTCAGGGCCGCCGTGGAGGTAAAGCAGGAGCGGAAGAGGTCCCGACGCGCGCGGTCGGTAGAGGAAGGCAGGCACGTCGAGCCCGTCGAAGGACTTGAAAGTGAAAGGCTCGGCGTCGACGAAACTCGACTCGCTTATCCCACAGGTTGAGCTGTGCGTCACCCGCCTTAACGCGGGCGTGCCGGCGCCGCAAATCCAGAGGTCCGAGTTCATGGTCGACGATGAGAGCGAGAACGCGAGTCTGTCGCCAGCGTTCGACCATGAGAGCCCACCTATCACCGACCGCGGGATGTCCACCCGTTCAGGATTTTCCGAACCGACGCGCCAGAGCATCAGCCTCGAGTATCCTTCGTCGTTGACGGTGAACGCGACCCTGCTACCGTCCCTGCTCATCGCGAGGCTCTCCAGCTCGCGGTTTTCAGTGTAGAGATAGTTCAACGACCGGCCCGCGACATCTATCCTTGCGAGAGCCGGGAACTCTCTCCCCTCGTCTGTGATGCAGTAGACGAAACGGCCCGTCGGGTCGAAGGTTGAAGAACTGTAGACGGCGTCCCCGTCGTGGGGCGTGATGCGCTCGACGGACTTGTCGCTCAGACGCAGCAGGTAAAGGTCATGGTTGAAGGGGGCGTGCATTCGCGTGAACAGCAACGTAGCGCCATCGGGAGACCAGGAGATCGGGTAGTTGCTCCCATCATTCTGATGCACCAGCTCCTGCGAACCGTCGTCGAGTGAGTGCGTGTATATGTCGAAGAACGAGGGATCCCTGGCGTTGGAGGAGAAGCACACCGACCTCTCGTCGGGTGACCAATCCCCCCAGTTGTGGATGACGTCTGGCTCGTCGGTTACCAGCCCTAGCCTTTCTCCGCCGTCCTCGATTATCTGAATCTGGAAACGCTCGTTTCCTCCGGAGTCGACCCCGCAGGCGACCATGTTACTTCTCTTGGCGTATGAGAGGAAACCCACTCGGTCCTGACCGAGGGACAGTTGCTGGGGCCACGCCCCCTCTCCGAGGTTCACAGTCCAGACCTGGGGGAAGCCCGTGACGTCGGAAAGATAGGCGAGAGTTCCGTCGTCCGGGGAGAACTGAGGCGCGTAGGAGGACTTGATCGAAAGGTAACGCCGTACCCCCTGTCGGAGGTCCTGGAGTGCCGGGCTGGCGCCGCTCACACGTGAGGGGCATCTTTTCCTTCTCTTAAGATTGATTCACAGACGAAGAGTTACTTGGTCGCCTCATTGGACACGTTGAAATATCTCCGAGCACAACCATAACGCGTTTCTATTTTGGTCGAGAGGGTGACGCTGCCTGACAAGGACGAGGAAGTCCCCGCTCTCTTCTCGAGAGACATAGTGCTGTTTCCCAGGATGCAGATATCCCTGACGTTGGGGGAAGACAACGGAATCGGCGCGATAGGTCAGGCTCTGAAAGAGCACCATCTTGTGGCGTTCATCCCCACCGACTTCGAGACTGAGAAAGAGGGAATCGGCGTCCTCACCTTGGTGCTATCGAGCAGGCGCACTCCGAAGGGACTGCATGTGGACCTCAGGGGCCTCTGGAGGGTGAGAGTCACCAACGCCGCCGGACTCAACTCGGGTCCAATGGTGAAGGTCGAGAAGGTCGACGAGACCGAAAACTCGAAGAACGGTTCGGTGACACTCAAGCGCGTCCATGCACAGATAGAAGAATTCCGCGAGCTCATCCCTGACATACCTGCGGAGATCACTTCGATGCTCTCGAGCGCGAGCACCCCTTCAGAGCTATCCGACCTGTGTGCCATGTCTCCTACCCTCACGCATCAGGAGAGGCTGGAGCTGTTGCTCACTCTCGACCCCAACCAGAGGCTCGTGATGGTAAACAAGCACTTCGACAGGGAGCTCGAGACGCTGAGGTCGATGGTGGAAGCCAAGCCAATCCCGGAGTGCGAAATTTGCGCAGACCTCGCCGACAGGGCCTTCGACTCGGAACAGGGTGCGAGAGCTGAGGCGATAGTAGAACTCCTGAACCACGTTGTCAGCACGCACACAACTGAACTTCTGAACCTCCTTGGGGAGAAGTACGGCCCCTCATTCGTTAGGAAGCGTTCTCTCAGGTAGCGGGCCAGAGACAACTTTCAGATCGTCTCGGTCTCGTTCTCTAGCGCCGCCAACTCCTCGCCAAAGCCCCACCTTCTCGCAAGGTCGTCCGCCTCCTTCTCCCTAGTCCTGGACTGCTCCGGTCGCAGGTGTTCGTTCAACCACGCGTGGGCGAGCTCGTGCGCTATCACAGCCACCTTGGCTTCTTTCGACAGTTGGTCCAACAAGTGCGTGTAGAAGGTGATGTGTTGTCTGGCCTTTGTGTTGGGCCTCTGCCTTGTCCCGTACCACGTCAGCCCGGCCAGGCCCCGAAGCCGGCCCTTTCGCCTCAGCCTGACCTTGACGAGAGTCCGGATGGGAAGGACGTCGCGAGGGACATTTGAGACAGTCGCCGAGAAGAGACGCAGAAAGTCAGGGTCGGGGACCTCTACACGGGCGTAAGGGACGAGGTTCGGCTCGGTCGACGCGCCTACCACCCACGATTAGGCAGTCGAAGTAGTCGAAACGGTCGATGCGGTCGGCGTAGTCGTAGTAGAGGCTGGAAGGACGGAGATGTCGACGACTTGGTACCCTGTCGCCCCGTTGGGGAACGGGGAGGTGACCACCGCAGTTTGCACGGCGCCCGTGCCATCGGTCGCCCGGACTTGGAGCTTATACGCGCCGGTCATGGGAGGGTTCCAATCCACGGACCAGAAGACCCACGTATAGTTTGAGAGCGGGTCTGTGAGCGAAGCCGTGGTCCACGTGTTGCCGCCGTCCGTGCTAACCTCGACCTTCGATATTCCCCGGTCTCCCGCGTAAGCGACGCCGGCTATCGGGACGATGCCGAGCCCCACGTCGCTCGAGCCGTCTATGCCGAACCGGTCGGTCACCTGCGCGTCACCCGGAATGACTATCTCCGAACCCGTCTGATATTCTGCAGTGTTCGTCCATCCTCTTTGTTGCCAGTATCCCTGGAACTCGCCTTGTACCACCTGGATGTTGATGATCCACTTCGCGTTCATCATCCCGTAGAGGCCCGGGACGATCGCCCTCAGGGGGTATCCGTGGTCCGTTGGAAGTGGCACGCCGTTCATCTCGTACGCCAGAAGGGTGCCGTCGAGCATCGCCCTGTCCATCGGGATGGCTACGTCATACCCGTCGACTGCCGTGAAGACGATGTAGTCGCCCGCCGACTGGACGCCGGCCGTGCTGAGCACATCCTTCAGGCGGACCCCGGTCCACTGCGCGGTGCTGATCAGGTCGCCTCCTATAGTGTTGCTGACGCACTCGAGGGTGTTGTACTGCTCGTAGTAGGCCATGTTCTGCAGGTCGGCGAGCGTAAGCTTCAGAGGATTGTCGACCAGTCCGGTCACCGTCAGCGTCCACGTGGAGGCATTGACCGAAGGAGGGAAGATGTTGACGTCTACACGGTAGAAGCTCGCGTTCGCCGTTATGTTCTGAGCTTCGAGGGAAGGGACGCTTGCCTGGACGGTGGAGGCCGAAGGCGTCGACCGGAGGAGAAACCCGACACCGTACGCGAGGATCGCGGCGCCCACAGCCGTTGCGACTCCAGCTTGGATGAAGAGCCTCCTCCTTCTGTCGAACTTCTTTCCCTTCGGAGGCTTGGCGGCCACACAGACCTCTGTAGGCTTGACCACCACCGCCGGACTGAACCAGGTAAGCGTCGCCCCGAAGACGAGTTGCGGAGGCACCATAGAGAGAAGCAGGACGGGGAGGGTGACGGGAGATGACTGTATGGCCGTCGTGAAGAACAGCAGGATGCTCACAGTGGTAACTACGATGTACGGGAGCGCGGTGTAGTTGACGAAGCGTTCCAGCCTTCCATTCGTTTCGGACAGGCTCTTGGACCTGAACAAGAGGGCTCCGAGCACTCCGTAGAGCAGGAGGTTGATTATGACGGCGCCCGTGAACGCAGAGTACTTTGCGAGGCTCTGGAGGGTCTCGACCGCGACGGACTCGACCGAGCCAGGGGTCAGCGTAAAGAGGGTCTGGGCGGCCAGCTCGGGAAGAAATGCGCCGCCGACCGAGATCCTGATGACGAACGATACGGCGATGGCGATCGCTCCTGCTCCGAGTCCGACGAGAAAACCACGCCTGGTGCTAGAGAGCATTAACAAGACTCCGAAAAGCTTGCAAAAAACGCCCCGCAAAGCGATATAATGCTTTTTCCAAATCACAATTCCTACCGAATTGGAGATAGGTCCGTAAAAGAATCCGGCCCTTATCTTGCATGCGGTATGGTGGCTATCCGCGGCGCGGGACCCTCAGACCTGGCCCAGAGGACGACGAATGAGCCTGTCGCGGCCCTGAACATAGGTCTACCTCTTCATTATTATCTACAGAGGCCGGAAAATCAAGGCCACCGGAGCCCGCGGTGAACGCCCCTAGGTCTCGGTCTTTTCGAGGAGGGCGATTCTGGCGGCTGCCAGGCGTGCGACCGGAATCCTGAACGCCGACGCAGAGACGTAGTTCAGGCCAGCCCTGTGGCAGAGGTAGATCGAGCGCGGGTCTCCACCGTGTTCTCCGCAAATGCCGACCTCGAGGTCCGGCCTGGTCGTCCTGCCGGACGCCACCGCCATCTTGATCAGCTTGCCGACTCCCTTCTCGTCGAGTGTCTCGAACGGGTTGTCGGCGAGGATGCCCTTTTCGAGATAGAAGGGCAGGAATTTCGCCTCCGCATCCTCCCTGCTGAAACTGAACGTGGCCTGGCTCAGGTCGTTGGTACCGAACGAGAAGAACTCTGCATACTTGGCTATCTCGTCCGCGTCGAGCGCGGCCCTGACGGTCTCCAGCATCGTGCCGAACTTCACGTCGAGCTTGACGTTCTCTCTCGTCTCAACCAGCAACCTGATCCTCTCGAACTGCTCGCGGATGAGCTTCACCTCCTCGTGCAGCGCTACCTGCGGCGTCATTATCTTGGGTTTCGCGTTCACCCCCTCCTTGATCAGCTCGGCGGTCGCCTCCATCACTGCAGTTATCTGCATCTCGTAGATCTCCGGATGAGTCAGCCCGAGCCTTATCCCTCTGTGGCCGAGCATGGGGTTGGCCTCCCCTAACTGCCGGGCCTTGTCGAGCATCCTCTTGGTCTCCATGAGCTGCTTTTCGTCACCGTACCGCTCCAGCTTCTCAACCTGCTCGAGCATGTCCTCAAGCCTCGGAAGGAACTCGTGGAGTGGCGGGTCGAGGAGCCTGATTATTACCGGAAGGTCGTGCATCTCGTTCAGGATCCTCTTGAAGTCCTGCTTCTGGAGCGGGCGCAGCTTCTCCAGGTAGTACCTTCTCTCTTCCTCGGTGGAGGCCATGATCATCGAGACCACCAGTGGTAGCCTCTCTTCAGCGTTGAACATGCGTTCGGTTCTCGCCAGTCCGATCCCCTCCGCTCCCATCTTCCGCGCCTTGGCCGCCGTCTCCGGGGTGTCGGCATTCGCCCAGACGCCGAGCTTCTTCACCTCGTCGGCCCAGGTCAGCAGCTCGAACACCTCGTCCTTGAGTTCCGGTTGCAGAAGTGGCACCGTGCCTGCGTATACTGCTCCCGACGATCCGTCGATCGTGATGGTATCCCCCTGGTTGATGGTCGCCCCGCCCACCTTGGCGAGGCGGCTCTGCTGGTAAATCGACAGTGCAGAGCAGCCTACGATGCACGGCTTCCCGATGCCCCTGGCGACCACGGCCGCGTGCGACGTCTTGCCTCCTCTGCTTGTTAGGATTCCCTGCGCTACAAAGAAACCGTGGACGTCTTCGGGCTTGGTCTCCTCTCTCACAAGGATGACCTTCTCCCCATTCTTGTTCCATGTGACAGCGGTGTCAGCGTCGAAGACGACTTTCCCTGATGCGGCGCCTGGCGCGGCCGGTACGCCGACTGCAATCGGGATTTCCTTATGCTCAGGGTCGACCCTCGGGTGAAGGAGCTGCTCCAGCTGTTCTGGCGGTATCCTGAGCAGCGCCACCCTCTTTGTTATCACCCCTTCGTGGACCATGTCGACCGCGGCGCGGACGGCGCCCATGGGACCCATCTTGGCAGCCCGAGTCTGAAGTATGTACAGCTTGCCACGTTCGACCGTGAACTCGATGTCTTGCGGCTCCCTGTAGTGAATCTCCAGCTTCTGCGAGACCGCTTCCAACCCGGCGTAGGCTTCGGGCATCTCCTTCTGCATCTCAGCGATGGCCAGGGGGGTGCGGACACCGGCGACCACGTCCTCTCCCTGCGCATTGGTCAGGTAATCGCCATACAGCCCTCGTACACCGGCCGTCGGGTCGCGAGTGAACAGGACGCCCGTGGCGCTGTCGTTACCCATGTTCCCGAAGACCATCGAGACGACGGTGACCGCTGTCCCCTTCGCCTGCTCTTGGGTTATGCGGTACTGTTTCCGGTACTCGATTGCTCTCTTGCCATTCCAGCTCCTGAAGACGGCCTCTACCGCGAGCTCCAGTTGCTTGGCGGACTCCTGAGGCAGTGGCCTGTTCTCCCTCCTCAGCAGGTCCTTGTAAGAATCGGCGACCCTCTTCATGGAGTCGGCGTCCAGCTCGCTGTCCTGCGTGACGTTCCTTCTCCGCTTTTCGCCATCGAGCAGCTTGGAGAACTCCTCTTCGTCCACCCCCAAGACTATCTTTCCGAAGAGCTGGATGAAACGCCTGTAAGTGTCATACGCGAACCTCCTGTTCCCTGTCAGCTTCGCAAGGCCCTCTGCGACTGCATCGTTGAGACCGAGGTTCAGTATCGTGTCCATCATGCCCGGCATCGAGACGGCTGCACCGGAGCGTACAGAGACGAGCAGCGGGTTAGCCGGGTCTCCGAACTTCTTTCCGGTCCTCTGCTCGAGCGACGCCATGGCGGTAAAGACCGAGCCCATCAGCCCGTCGGGGAGCTTCTGGCCGTTCCTGTAGTATTCCTCGCAAACAGAGGTCGTGATGACGAACCCTGGCGGGATCGGCAGACCCAGTGCGGTCATCTCGCACAATCCGGCCCCCTTTCCACCAAGGAGCTTCTTGTCCGTGACTCCTTCGTCGAAGAAGTAGAGCCATTTGAGCGGGGAAGCGGCCATCTGCACGAATCGGCCTCCGACCTCATTCGTTATAAGTTTAGACGATTATTGTTCCAATCCATTCCTTAGAGACCGAACCCAGCCAGCGCCATCCTGAGGGCGGGTACGGCCTTGAGCTGCCGGGCCTGGGCCGGGGTGACCCACCTGGACTCGTCGTGCTCGGAGAGCGCCACCTTACCGCTCCTCGAACCGAGGAGGAATGGGATGGCTATGGCGCGACCATATTCGTCTCTGTACTCGATCAGGCTCCCGAGCCTGACCACTCCCACCGTGAGCCCCGACTCCTCCCGCGCTTCACGCACCATACAATCCTCGAGAGACTCGCCCTTCTCAAGGTGGCCGCCGACACAGTCCCACAACCCGGGGTAGGTGTCGTCGTCGGATTTCCGCTTCAGCACTAGGAGCCTTCCCTCGCGCATCAGGATTCCGGCGGTGAACAGCCTCATCTTCAATGGCTATCGAGACTCCGGGGAAACAAGTCGAGGAGCTACCCTCCTGAACTTCCCTGCTTGATAGACGGTGCTCCCTCCTTTGAACACGTGGTCCACAGCGTACCGCATCACCTCCCCGGCGAAGGGGGTGACCCTCCCCTTGGAGACGAAGTTATCGGGGTCGATCTTCCACTGCCTCTTGCTCATGATCACGAGGTCTGCGCGGTATCCCGGTGCGATCTTGCCCTTCTTGATCCCCAGATAGGCAGCGGGAGCCTCGCAATACATGCGGGTCACAAGGTCGACGTCCCTGGTCTTTGTAAGGAACAGCGGGAGAGCGAACTCCAAGGCCGGGAACCCGGGAGCGCCCTGGAACTTCTCCTCTACAGTGTGAGGGGCATGGTCGGTCGCGTAGAACTCGAAGGCGTGCTGGCGCATCAGGCGCCGCATCTTGCCGGAGTTCGAAAAGGAGCGGAGAGACGGGTTCACCTTTCTCGTAACCCCGATGCGCTCGTCGGCTAGGTCGTCGCTCATGAACAGGTGGTGAGGAGTGACCTCGGCCGTCAGCCTCCTGTGAGTCACTTTCGACCGTATCAGCTCCGAGGCGCCGTCGAAGGTAGAGACGTGCGCGAACCTGACATCGGAGGATGTGCCCACCTGCCGTAGCATCCTCCTTATCGCGACGCCCTCTGCGTATTGCGCAGCTTCCGTTCCTGTCAGCAGGCTGTCCTCCGCGTGGACGGCAAGCTTCATGCCCACCTTGGAAGCTTCCTTCAGCAGCTCGGGGAACCGAGCCAAGTCTGGCGGATAGAGCTTGATGGCGAACGCGCCTGCCCTGCGCAGGGAGGATACATCCTTCGTCGAGTCTGGAGCAGCGGCGTGGACCGCAAAGTCCGTGAATCCGTTCTCTTGCAGGAGTTTTACCCGCCTCGCCACGTTCGCAGCCGAGTCCAGCCTGGGTTCGGTGTTGGGCATGTCCGCGACGGTCGTGACCCCTCCGGCGAGGGCGCTCTTCGTGCCACTCTCGACCGTCTCCTTCCTCGCCTGGGACCAGTCGCGCAGATGGACGTGGAGGTCGGTTGCGGCAGGAAGCAGGAACTGCGAGTTCGCGAGGGTTATCTCTGCCTCGGCCTTCTCAAGCCGCTCGCGGGAGACCTTGGCGATCTTTCCGTCCTTGATGTAGACCCAGCCCTCGGTCATCCCTCCCGCATAGACCGTTCCGTGTATCGCCAGGTCGAACAATTCGCTACCCGAGCTGTGCCGAGATCTCTTGCTCAGAAAGTACGCGGCCACAGAACTTGCACTTGTAGCTGAGCGGGGACGAACTCGCCAAGGAGAATATCGACTGGACTGAATCCTTCTCCCGGACCGATATGCAGGTCGCGCCGGTGCAGCTGAGGATTCCCGTGACGACCTTCGGTGGGACGGCGTTCTTCTTGTCGGTGACGCGGTAGGACCGGATTATTACGACGCTCGCGAGCGGTGCGATCAGTGCCAGCTTCTGCACCTGCTCGTCAGTCAGCTCCACCCCTTCGACCTTCAGGATGTCTTTCCTGCCCAGCTTCGAGCTGCTCACGTTCATGACCAGTGCTACCGTCACTCCCCTGTTCTGCGGGTTCCCGAGCAGCCTGAGCACCGACAGAGACTTGCCGGCCGATACGTGGTCTATCACGGTGCCGTCGCTGATCTTCTGCACCAGCATCGTCTTCTTGTCGCTCATTTCTTCCGGTCTCCCAGCACCAGGTCAAGGAGTGCCATCCTCAAGGGGACACCCAGCCTCGCCTGCTCCATGTAGGCGGCGTTGGGGAGCGAGTCTACATCGTAGGCAAGTTCGTTGGTCCTCGGTAGAGGGTGCATCACGAGGGCGTCCTTGGCCCTGGCGAGCGTGCTCCTTGTGATTCTGTAGCTCCCCTTGACGCGCTCGTACTCGTTGGGGTCCGGGAACCTCTCCTTCTGGATGCGAGTCATGTAGATCACATCGACCTTGTCAAGGACATCCTCGACATCCTTGACCTGCTCGGTCTTCAGCTTGAGCCTGTCCAGGGTGTCCTTCACCTCCGTCCTCATCGTCAGACCCTCTGGAGAGACTAGGTACACAGCCTTCGGCTTGTACTTTGCGAGTCCATAGAGCAGGGAGGTCACGGTCCTCGCGTACCTGGCGTCGCCCAGGACCGCGTACCGTAGACCGTCGATGCGGCCCTTTAGCCGCTTTATCGTGAACAAATCTAGCATCGCCTGAGAAGGGTGGTGCTGGGACCCGTCGCCCCCGTTCACTATGGGGACCTTGCTTACCTCGGAAGCGAGCAGTGCGGCACCCTCGGAAGGATGACGCATGATTATCAGGTCTGAATAAGATTCTAGCATCCGTACCGTGTCTGGGAGGCTCTCCCCTTTCATCACCGACGACGAGTCAGGAGACAGGTCGATGACCTTGGCTCCGAGTTTGAGCGCCGCGGTGCTGAAGCTGAGCCTTGTTCTCGTGCTCGGCTCGAAGAAGGCCGTCGCGACTATGCGGTCTGGGAGGCTCTTCCTTACCGAGCCAGGCTTATCGGCAAAGTCGCTCGCGAGCTCGAAGAGCTGTTCAAAATCAGACCGGGAAAAGTCAAGGACACTGAGCACGTCTTTGCCCGACCAGGCTTCCCTGCTCATGCCATCGGCACCAAAGAGCTCCCGCGGCCATTGCATATTAACGATGCGATGCTCGCTAGCTCAGATGGACCTGAGGACGCCGCCATCTACTGGTATCGAGGCACCCGAGATGTACGAAGAGAGGTCGCTGCCAAGGAAAACTATCGCCCTTGCGAGCTCTTCCGTCGTCCCGATCCTCCCAAGAGGTATGTCGCGCTCAATCTCCGCGACATAGTCCTCGGGTTTGATGCCCCGGCGCTTCGCTGCGTCCTGCGCAATCTGGTCTATCCTCCCTGTCTTGATGTAGCCCGGGAGAATCCCGTTGACGCGGATTCCCTTAGGCCCGAGGTCCCTTGCAAGCGTCCGCACGAGGGAGAGCATCGAGACCCTGCAAACGCTTGAAAGCGCGATTCCCATGTTCGGTTCCTTGATTATCCACGACGAGAGTATTACCATCCTCCCCTTGGTCCCATCTTTGATCATCTGCTCAGCGACCAACTTTGAGAGGTAAGCAGGGCTCACCACGAGCAGGTCCGAGGCCGCCCTCCAGTCCTCATAAGAGAATTCAAGGAATTTGCCTGGCTTCGGTGACCCGGTAACGTAAGCGAGCGTGTCGATCCCTCCTAGTTGGGATACTGCTTCATGCACAATCTTCTCGATATCCGCCTTTTGCGCAAGGTTCCCCACAACGGTGTGTACCTCGCCGAGCGCCGCGAGCTTCGCCCTGGCCGCGTCGAGTTTCTCCTGGTTGGACGAATTAATGACGATGCGCGCGCCCTCCCTGAGGAAGGCCTCCGCGGCGCCGTAGCCGATTCCGGCGCTCGCCGCTGTCACGAGCACCCTTTGTCCTGCGAGACCAGAGTTCATTGGCATGCCGACGGCTCGTTCCACCGGACGCTAATAACCTATCTTGGGCTACGTTGAATGAATATTCAAAAAGTAGCGGGGCGATTCGCTTATCAAACTTATATGCGCCAAGACGGAAATTGGGCTATTGAACCCGATTGGGAAGGTGACCGCCGTCCTCCTCCTAGTCATCCTCGTTATGGGTGGTGTCGTCGCATATACCTATGTCAGCGCCCAGGACGAGCTTAACTCACAGTCCTCGACCATCCAGTCACAGTCATCCCTGCTCCAGGGTCAGGCCGTCACCATACAGAGCCAGTCCTCTGCGCTTTCCAAGTCGTCGAGCTCCGTGACGGCGCTGGAAGCCAACATCACGGCCACGGCCAAGCTGATCAGGGCGGACGACGCGAAGGTCGCCAGCCTGACCTCCACGATCTCGACCGACAACGCCACTATTGTGTCCTTGGAGAGCGGATATTCTATGGCCAACGCCTCGATAGCCACTCTCGAGAAGTCCGTCGCCCCGCTGCAAGCCCAAGTGACATCGCTGCAGAGTCAGGTCACCAGCCTCACGACACAGGTCTCTGGGCTGAAGACCCAGCTCGCCTCCCTGCAAGCGCAGGTCACGCAGCTGACGGCCGTCACTTCACTCTCCGATTCTAGCATCAAGATAAGCCAGCAGTTTGTGTCGGTTCCCGGCCAGGGCGACGAGGTAGCTGCGTCGTTCGAAGCGAACTACTCGGGGTACGTCTCCGTCGCCATGTCGTCGATAAGCAACATCGCCGTGATACAGGTAGGGGTCATCATCGTCTTCGGTCCAGCCGTCATCTCGGGCCAATATTCGTCAGAGCCCATAGGGCCGTACTCCTACAGTACGATACCCGATATGCTGGTCTTCCCTGTCACCCCGGGCTCCATCAGCATCTACATCTCGAACAGCGCAAACACATCTGAGAACGCCACGCTGACCATCACATACTACTACTGAGGCCCCTCAAACAGGGCTTTACAGGCGGACATAAGGCATAAATAACGTCGGGAGTCGCCTGAGCCAGAGAAAGTTGAGGAACCAAATCCGAGGCGGTTCAGTTTATCTTAAGGCCTCATTCGGTTTCTATTATTTCTAGAATCTTCTCTAGTTTTTCCTGGACATTGGTGATATCAGCTCAATGAGCAATAGAGAAGATAAGGAAACAATCGTTGTAAAATTCGGTGGCTCGGTCCTAGAGGACGAGAAGGCAATCGCCCAAGCGGCGGGACTAGTCCACGACACCATCGAGAGAGGCCTGAACGTGGTGGTCGTCGTGTCGGCGATGAAGGGAGTCACCGACCAACTGGTCGCCCTTTCGAAGAAGCTCAACCCCGACATGGACCCTGCGTTAGTTGACGAGCTGCTGTCTTCGGGCGAGAGGACGAGCGCGAGGCTGATGGCGACCGCCCTGGCTGGGCATGGAATCAGCTCGGTTGTAGTGGACCCCGACACCCCGTACTGGCCGATAGTCACGGACGCAAGGCACCTTGACGCCAACCCGATAATAGAGACGAGCCGCAAGAGGGCGCAGGAGAGGCTCATTCCGCTACTCAAAGAGGGGAAGGTCCCCGTGGTCTGCGGGTTCTTGGGTAAGACCGAGGACGGAAAGACAACCACGCTCGGGAGAGGGGGAAGCGACACGACGGCAGTAATCCTCGGCAACATCCTCGACGCGAAAGAGGTTGTGCTGATCAAGGACGTAGAAGGTGTCTACTCCAGCGACCCTGACAAGGTGAGGAACCCCCAATTCATAGAATCGCTCAACGGCGAGGAAGCTGAGATGCTGGCCGCAGGCGGTGCCAAGTTCCTCCACGTGAAGGCGCTGAGGTACCAGGGCAGCGGCAACAGGATCAGGGTTACGAGCCTGGAGAAGCTTGAATCCGGGACGGTCATCAAAGGAGACCTTGCTGCGATCAACCTCGAGGTGTTCCCTCAAGGGGTCTCGATGATCACTGTCGTGGGGCTCGACGCGAGGAAACTCGAGTCGGTTTCCCAGCTCACCCGCGCGGTAAGGGAGGACGGCGGCTCTTTGCTAGCTCTGTCGCTCGAGACCACATCGGCAATATTCTATGTAGCGGGCGGCAAGAACGTCCTGGACGAGGTCCATCACGTCCTAGTCAGCGAGAGCATCGGAAAGGCGGTGTCTTCATTTGACGGCTTATCGATGATCACCGTAAAGGGTACCTCACTCGAGACCGAGACGGGCATAATCCAGAGGATCACGCAGCCTCTTGCTCGCGAGAGCATCAACCTGTTCGGGATAGTCACTATCCGTTCATCGATCCGGGTCTTCGTCTCCTCGAACCAGGCAGAGAAAGCCCTGGAACTGATCAGGGACGCCATGGTGGTAAAGAAATGAAACGCATCAGTGCAGCGGTCCTAGGAGCTACCGGTGCAGTCGGGCAGCGGTACATCGAAATGTTCGGGAACCACCCGTTCATCAGCCTTGACGTCCTAATGGGAGGGGAGTCTGCGGGCAAGAAGTACGGCGAGGCAGCCCATTGGCTCTTCTCCGACCCGATCCCGGAGGAGTTCGCAAAAGCCACGGTCAAGACCGCCAAGCCGGAGTCAGCGAAAGGGTGCGACGTCGTGTTCTCGGCTCTGCCCTCCGAGGTAGCCAGGGACATCGAGGAGAGCTTCGCTAGGGCCGGGTTCACCGTCGTCAGCGAGGCGAGTTCGCACAGGATGGACCCGGAGGTGCCTCTTATGATTCCAGAGTTGAACGCCACTCATCTCGAGCTGCTGGACGTCCAGAAGAAGAAAAGAGGCTGGAAGGGGAGCATAGTCACCACGCCGAACTGCACGGTCACGGGGCTTGCTATGGTGATGAAACCGCTCATCGACAGCTTCGGCGCAGAGAAGGCGATTGTGACGACTATGCAGGCCCTGTCAGGCGCCGGCTACCCCGGAGTCCCGTCGCTGGCCATCACCGAGAATGTGATACCCTACATCAAGAACGAGGAGGAGAAGGTCGCGAAAGAGGCCAAGAAGATACTCGGGACCCTCAAGGGGGGCTCTATCCGGCCGCACGACATCCCGATGGGCGTCTCGTGCAACAGGGTGCCGGTCATCGACGGACACACGGAGACGCTGTACGCGGAGTTCTCGAGGAAGGTGGACCCGAAGCAGGTGTCTAAGACTCTGGCAGCGTTCCGTGGACCGCCCCAGATGCTCAAGCTTCAGACCGCGCCGGACAGACCGATAATCGTGAGGACGGAGAACGACAGGCCCCAGCCAAGGCTCGACAGGATGGCAGGCAGCGTACCCGGGATGTCCGTCAGCGTCGGGAGGATCAGGAATGGCATAGACGAGAGGTCTCTCCAGCTTACTCTGCTCTCGCACAACACGATCAGGGGCGCTGCAGGGACAGCAATCCTTACGGCAGAGCTGATGGAGAGGGAAGGATACATACGGTGATCATGGTTGGTAATTGGTAAAGACGTCCGCCTGTCGAGGATAACGCGAAAGGGGAGGATGCTCTGCATCCCTATGGACCACTCGCTGACCGTCGGGCCCATATCGGGCCTGGAGGACGCTGAGGCGACGATAAACCAGATAGCGAGAGGCGGGGCTACCGCGTTCCTGGTCCAGAAGGGGATCATAAAATCGCTCAGCAGGCCTGTCCCCATCGGGATGATAATCCAGCTCTCGGCAAGCACTAGTCTCGGGATGGCGCCGAACAGGAAGGTGTTGATCGGGAGCGTCCTCGAGAGCCTGAGGCTGGGCGTGGACGCAATCTCCATCCACGTGAACATCGGAGGGAAGGAGGAGCCAGAGATGCTGCAGCAGCTGGGCATGATCGCCGACGAGTGCGACGCCTATTCTGTGCCGTTCATCGCTATGATGTACCCGCGCGGAGAGAACATCAAGGACCCGTCCGACCCGGAAGTGGTGGCCCATGTCGCCAGGATAGGGGCGGAGGCGGGAGCGGACATTGTAAAGACCGTGTACACTGGCAATCCGGAGACCTTCAAGGAGGTCGTGAGGAAGTGCCCCGTCCCGGTCGTGCTCGCTGGAGGGTCGAAGGTGGAGTCCGACGAGGCGCTACTCAGGATGACGCAAGACGTGATGCAGGCGGGCGCGATGGGAGTGACCTACGGCAGGAACGTCTTCCAGCACAAGAACCCGTTGCTGATAACCAAGGCCCTGAAGATGGTCGTGATCGACAAGGCGAGCGTAGAAGAAGCGATGGAGGTCTTCAAGCCTGCCGCACCCTGACAAGGAAATAGTCATCGACGTCACTGACGCTGAAGACCTGCCGAAACTCCTCAAGGCTGTGAGGGAGGCGGGGATCGGGCGAGTGATCTCTAGGGGCGACACGGCGAAGGTCCCATCCCTGGACGGCATTACGCTCGTGCGCGTATCTGGCTCGGAAGCCGGTCCCGACACGGCCGCGTGGGTAGAGGTAGCAGGCGCAATGGACATGCAGAAAGCAGTAGACGCCTCGACCAAGGGTCATTCGTTCGTTGTTGTGCAGCCCGCCAACTGGAAGATAATCCCCCTCGAGAACCTGATAGCCGACTTCCACCGGTCCGGCAAGAGGATCTACGCGTACATGCGCACCAAAGGCGAGATGGAGATGGCGTTCTCGATCCTTGAGAAGGGCGTCGATGGGATAGTCGTGCCGGCGGACTCACTGGCCGCTGCCGCAGAGATTGCCTCAGGGCTCAAGAAGGACGACCGGTATTCGCTGCCCGTAGGAAAGGTCACCAGAATAGTCGATGTCGGCAATGGCGAACGAGCGTGTATCGACACGGCGTCGCAGCTGGCAGTCGGAGAGGGTATGCTCGTAGGCAGCAGGGCGAGTTTCTTCTTCCTGGTCCACAGTGAGACCGTCCCTTCGGAGTACATCCCGACGAGGGAGTTCAGGGTGAACGCAGGGGCCATCCACAGCTACGTGCTCGGAGAGGACGGCAAGACGAGGTACCTCTCAGAGCTGAAAGCGGCCGACAAGGTCAGGATGGTGAAGAACGACGGCGAGTCAAGACAGGTCGTCGTCGGAAGGGTCAAGATTGAGAGGCGGCCG
>Ga0302324_100005084_pt1 | contig 28860 bp, 23 predicted proteins | sample Palsa_T0_1_FD_201949 | JGI IMG/M metagenome (GOLD analysis project Ga0302324, IMG submission 201949) | Peat permafrost microbial communities from Stordalen Mire near Abisko, Sweden - Palsa_T0_1 | ecosystem: Environmental > Terrestrial > Soil > Palsa > Peat permafrost | place: Sweden: Abisko...
GGAGTCGAGCAGGTAGCGGCGGTCGTGGCCGGGCCGATCGGGAACGATCTCCTTGAGGGACGCCGGCTTGCCCAGGATCTTGAGCACGAGATCCGCGATCTCCATGATGGAGGCCTCCACCCCGCTCCCCACGTGGTAGGTCTCGCCCACCTTGCCCCGCTGGAGCACCGCCTCGATGGCCGTGCAGTGGTCGTAGACGTGGAGCCACTCGCGGCGGTTCTCGGTGGTGGCGTACAGCGTCAGGTTCCGGTCGTCCAGGGCGGAGGTGGTGAACACCGGGATGACCTTTTCGGGGAACTGGTACGGCCCGTAGTTGTTCGAGCAGTTGGTGATCGTCACCGGGAGCTCGTAGGTCTCGCCGTAGGCGCGCACGGCGTGGTCGGCCCCCGCCTTGCTGGCGTTGTACGGCGTGCGGGGGCGGTAGGGGGACTCCTCGGAGAAGACCTCCTCCGTGTCGAGAGCGAGATCGCCGTACACCTCGCAGGTGCTGATGTGGTGGAACCGGGCGACACCGACCTGCCGGGCCGCCTCCAGCATGGTCTGCGTCCCGAGCACGTTGGTGCGGAAGAACAGCCCGGGATTGAGCACGGCCAGGCTGTTGTGCGACTCGGCGGCGAAGTGGACGATGGTGTCGATCTCTTCGGCACGGAGCGTCTGCTCCGCACCCAGGCGATCGCAGATGTCGCCCTGCACGAACACGATCCGATCTTCGACGTCGGCCAGATTCGGTCGGTTGCCGGCATAGGTGAGGACGTCGTAGGCGACGACGTGATCTTCGGGATGCCGCTCCACCCAGTAGCGGACGAAGTTCGACCCGATGAAGCCGGCTCCTCCCGTCACGAGAAGGCGCATAAGGGCGAGAGTGTAGTCCCCCATTTCGTGCCCCCCGTGGCTCACGGGACGCCCCCGCCGTCCTTCTTCCCTAGAACGGTTCAGCCCCGGCGCAGGTGGACGACGTCCCCCGCCGACACCGTCCGGGGGCCCGAGGGCGTGCCCACCACCAGGTGGCCGGCGTCGTCGACCTCGAGGGCCACGCCGACCACCGCCTCGGCCGCCAACTCCACCCGGACCCGTCTTCCCAGGGTCGAACAGCGGCTCCGGAACTCCGCCGCCACCTCGCGCCGGCCGGTGGCGCTGTCCAACAGGGCCCGGCGGGAGGAGAGGGCACGGAGCAGCGCGGCCAGGATCAGCTCCCGGTCGAGGGGGGCCGCTCCCTGGTCACGCAGGCAGGTCCCCGCTCCGGGAGGACCGGGCCAGTCGACGTTGAGCCCGATGCCCACCACCACGGCGCAGCCCCCCGTTCCGTCCGGCTCGGCCTCCGCCAGCACACCGGCCAGCTTCGCCTCACCCACCAGGAGGTCGTTGGGCCATTTGAGCACCGGTCCCACGCCGGCCTCCCGGCGGCAGGCCTCGGCCGCCGCCAGGGCCATGGCGGCCGTACAGAGATGCAGCTCAGTGGGATCGAACTCCGGCCGGAAGAGCACCGAGGCCAGCAGGGAGGCTCCGGGGGGCGACTCCCACCGGCGGTCCATCCGGCCCCGGCCGGCGCTCTGGTGCTCCGCCACCGCCACCGTGCCCTCCCGCGCTCCCTGGCGCGCCTCGCGGCACAGATACCGGTTGGTGGAGTCGATCTCGTCGAACCGGCGCACGTCCCAGGTTCCGCCCCACATGGCAGACACCCTAGGGTCCATGCAATTGTGATGTCCTCTCCCGATTCGAAAGGCCTTCTGTGCTGAACAAGATCCTCATCGCCAACCGCGGCGAAATCGCTGTCCGCATCATTCGGACCTGCCGCGAGATGGGCATCGCCACGGTTGCCGTCTACTCCGACCTCGACCGTGAGGCTCTCCACGTGCGGATGGCCGATGAGGCCTACGCGCTGGGGGGCGAGACGGCTGCAGAGAGCTACCTGAACACGGCGGCCATCCTCGCCGCGATCGAGACGAGCGGGGCCGACGGCGTCCACCCGGGCTACGGCTTCTTCTCGGAGAACACGGACTTCGCGCGGGCCATCACCGGTCTCGGGGTGACCTTCATCGGCCCGCCCCCCGAGGCCATCGAGGTGATGGGCGACAAGATCAGTTCCCGTATCGCCGCCGAGAAGGCCGGGGTGGCCGGAGTCCCGGGCCGCTCCGAGCCGCTCACCTCCCCCGAGGAGGTCGTGGCGTTCGGGGAGGAGGTGGGCTGGCCCCTGGCCATCAAGGCCGCCTACGGGGGCGGGGGCCGCGGCATGAAGGTGGTGGAGTCCGCCTCCGAAGCCGCCGAGGCGATGGAGTCGGCCGCCCGCGAGGCCCAGGCCTACTTCGGCCGACCGGAGATCTACGTGGAGCGCTACCTCGGCTGGCCCCGGCACGTCGAGATGCAGGTACTGGGCGACACCCAGGGGACGACGCTGTGGCTGGGCGAGCGGGACTGCTCGGCCCAGCGGCGGCACCAGAAGCTCGTCGAAGAGAGCCCGGCGCCGGCCTTTCCCGACGAGGTGCGCCGGGCCATGGGGGAGGCCGCCGTCAAGGTGTCACGGGCCTGCGGCTACTACAATGCCGGCACCGTCGAATTCCTCTACCAGGACGGCGAGTTCTTCTTCTTGGAGATGAACACCCGCTTGCAGGTCGAGCATCCGGTGACCGAACTGGTGACCGGGCTCGACCTGGTCGCCTGGCAGATCCGCATCGCGTCGGGCGAGCCGCTCACCTTCGGCCAGGACGAGATCCAGCGCAACGGGCACGCCATCGAGGTCCGCATCAACGCCGAGGATCCGAGCGGGGGTCGCTTCACTCCCTCGCCGGGCACCATCACCACGTTCGTCGCCCCGGCGGGGCCCGGCGTCCGGCTGGACTCGGGCTACGAGTCGGGCGACACCGTCAGCCAGTTCTACGACAACCTGGTCGCCAAGCTCATCGTCTGGGCCCCCGATCGGGAGTCCGCTCGCCGCCGCATGCTGCGGGCGCTCTCCGAGACCAAGATCAGTGGGGTCGCCACCACCATTCCGGCCGATGTCGTCATCCTCAGCCACCCCGACTTCGCCGGGGCGACGCACTCCACCCGCTGGGTGGAGGACGTCCTCGACCTGAGCGGGCTGAGCGTCGACACCGCCGCCGCCCCTCCCCCGGCGCCGGTCGACGAGGCCGTCCCGACCGTGCAGCGAGAGGTCACCGCGGAGGTGGACGGTCGGCGCTACTCGCTCAAGCTCTGGCTTCCCGATCTGGGAACGGTCGCCCTTCCCCAGCCGACCGGCCGACCCAAGCGGGCGGCCCACGCCTCGGCCGGGGCCTCGGGTTCGGGCGAGGTGTCGGTGCCCATGCAGGGCACTATCGTCAAGGTGCTGGTGGCGGTGGGGGACAAGGTGGAGGTGGGCCAGACCGTCTGCCTCCTGGAAGCCATGAAGATGGAGAACGCAGTGAACGCCGAGAAGGACGGTGTGATCAAGGAGGTGCGGGTTGGTGCGGGGGATTCGGTCGGCGCGGGCGACATCGTCGCGGTGATTGAGTAACCGGTGTCCGCACCCGCCGTCAAGGAGGCAGCGGCCTCGGTCGTTGCACAACGCCTGCCCGACCTGCTCGCCCTCAGCCACACCGTCCATTCGACGCCCGAACTGTGCTTCGACGAGGTCAGGTCGGCCCGCGCCGTGGCCGAGGCGCTCCGGGCCGGTGGCCTCGCGGTCACCGAGGGCGTGTACGGCATCCCCACCGCACTCGAGTCCCGGTCGGGCGACGGCCCGCTGGTCATCGCCGTCTGCGCCGAGTACGACGCGCTCCCCGACGTCGGTCACGCCTGCGGCCACAACATCATCGCGGCCAGCGCGGTGGGGGCCGGGCTGGCCCTCGCCTCGGTGGCCGACCAGATCGGGCTGCAGGTCCGGGTGCTGGGCACGCCGGCCGAGGAGGGCGGCGGGGGCAAGGTCCTCATGCTCGAGCGGGGCGCCTTCCAGGGCGTCCACGCCGCCATGATGGTGCACCCGTGGCCGACCGAGCGCCTGACGGGCGCCTGCCTGGCGGTGGCCCATTTCGACGTGCACTTCACCGGCCGGGAGGCCCACGCGTCGGCCGCACCGTGGCGGGGCATCAACGCGCTCGATGCCATGACGGTCTCCCAGGTGGCCCTCGGGCTGCTGCGCCAGCAGCTCCCGCCCGGGGACCAGGTGCACGGGGTGGTCACCCAGGGCGGGCAGGCGGCCAACGTGATCCCCGCCACGGTCACCGGACGGTACATGGCCCGCTCGCGCACCATCGAGGGGCTCGCCGCGCTCGAGCAGCGGGTCCGCGCCTGCTTCGAGGCCGGTGCGCTGGCCACCGGCTGCACGGTGCGCTACGACAAGCTGTCACCCGACTACTCGCACATGGAGACCGATCCGGCGCTGGTGGCCGCCTACCGGATCAACGCCGAGTCACTGGGGCGCCAGTTCGAGGCCGACGATGCCGACGTTCCGCTCCCCACGTTCTCCACCGACATGGCCAACGTGTCGCTCGCCGTGCCGACCATCCATCCGCTCATCGGCATAGAGACCGGCGGCGCGGTGAACCACCAGCACGAGTTCGCGGCCGCCTGCATCACCCCGTCCGCCGACGCCGCCGTCCGCGACGGGGCGCTGGCCCTGGCCTGGACGGCCATTGACGCCGCCACCGACCCGGCGCTGCGGGAGCGGCTGCTCGGCGCATGAGGCGCCACCTCCCGCAGGCCCGGCGCGCGTGATCACCGAGCACGCGCTGCTCGAGGTGGTTCCCGGACAGGAGCCCGAGTTCGTAGAGGCCATGGAGCAGGCAACGGCGATCATCGCCGCCAGCCCCGGGTTCATCTCCCTGCGGGTGGAGCGCTGTGTCGAGCGGCCCAGCGGGTTCCTGCTCTTGGTGGAGTGGGACACGGTGGAGGCCCACACCGAGGGGTTCCGCAACTCGGAGGCCTACCAGGAGTGGCGCGCCCTGCTCCACCACTTCTACGACCCCGCCCCGGTGGTGGAGCACTTCGAAACCGTGGTGCGCGCCTAGGGGCTTCTCGACGGCGCCGGCGTGCCGACGGTCGGTCGTCTCATCCCCCCGGTTGGTAGACCCCGAACTCCCCGCGCAGCACGTCGGCCACCTCCCCCAGCGTGGCCATGGCGGCCAGCGCCGCCTTCATGGGCACCAGCAGGTTTCCCTCGCCCCGCGCCGTCTCGGCGACGTCGGACAGCGCCCGGTCGACCGCCGCCTGGTCGCGGTCGGCGCGGACCGCCCTCGTGCGCTCGATCTGCGTCTGCTGCAGGGCGACGTCGATGGGAAACACCTCGGCCGGCTCGCTCTCGGCGTCGGTGAAGCGGTTCACGCCGACGACGATCTTCTCCCCGTTGTCGACCGCCTTGGCGAAGCTGTACGCCGCCCGCTCGATCTCGTCCTGCATGTACCGGGCCTCAATGGCCGCCACGGCACCGCCCAGCGCGTCGATGCGGTCGAGGTACTCGTTGGCGGCCTCTTCGACCTCATCGGTGAGCGACTCGATGAAGTACGAACCGGCCAGCGGATCGACGGTGTCGGCGACCCCGGACTCGAAGCCCACGATCTGCTGCGTGCGCAGGGCGATCTTGGCCGCCCGCGTCGTGGGCAGTCCCAGCGCCTCGTCGAATCCGTTGGTGTGCAGGCTCTGGGTCCCACCCAGGGCGGCGGCGAGCGACTGGAGGGTGACGCGGACGATGTTGTTCTCGGGTTGCTGCGCCGTCAGGGTGGAGCCACCTGTCTGGGTGTGGAAACGCAGCATTTTGGAGCGCTCGTCCTTGGCCCCGAACCGCTCGGTCATGATGCGCGCCCACATGCGGCGCGCCGCCCGGTACTTGGCCACCTCTTCGAACAGGTTGTTGTGGGCGTTCCAGAAGAAGGACAGCCGGGGGGCGAAGGCGTCGATGTCCATGCCGGCGGCCATCGCCGCTTCGACGTAGGCGATCCCGTTGGCGAGGGTGAAGGCGATCTCCTGCACGGCCGTCGACCCCGCTTCGCGGATGTGGTACCCCGAAATGGAGATGGTGTTCCAGTTGGGGAGGTTGGCCGCACAGTACGAGAACGTGTCGACGATGAGCCGCATGGAGGGGCGGGGCGGGTAGATGTAGGTGCCGCGGGCGATGTACTCCTTCAGGATGTCGTTCTGGATGGTGCCGCGGATCTTGTCCCCCGGGACGCCCTGCTCCTCGGCCACCAGCTGGTAGAGGAGAAGGAGGATGGCGCCGGTGGCGTTGATGGTCATGGAGGTGGTGACCTTGTCCATCGGCAGATCGGACATGAGGAGCCGCATGTCGGCCAGCGAGTCGATGGCCACCCCGACCTTGCCGACCTCGCCCTCCGCCCGGGGATGGTCCGAGTCGTAGCCCATCTGCGTGGGCAGGTCGAAGGCGCAGGAGAGGCCCGTCTGGCCGGCCGCCAGCAGGAACTTGAACCTCTCGTTGGTCGACTCCGCCGAGCCGAACCCGGCGTACTGGCGCATGGTCCACAGCTTCGAGCGGTACATCTCGCGGTGCACGCCCCGGGTGTAGGGAAACGACCCCGGCTCACCGAGCTTGACCCCGGGATCCCATCCGTCGAGATCGCCCGCCCGGTAGACGGGACGGATGTCGATCCCCGAGTCGGTTCGGTGCTCTGGGCCGGGCTTTTGTTCGATCGTCATACCCATGAGACTACGGAGATCGGGACCGTCGAGGACATCTGCTGGGACCGTCCGGTCGACCGGACTGTCGACCGGACGGTCCCATGACCACACAAACGGCGAGCGGTCCCCTAAATTGGCGGCCATGTCGTCGCGGTGGCGCTGGTGCCTGGTCGTGGTGCTGGTCGCCACGGTGCTCAGTGGGTTCATGCCACGGGCGCTGCTGACCGGCAGCCACCCGGCGAGCGACCTGACCGCCCTCTCCGCCTCGGGGTCGCCGACCTTCCCCTCCGGCTGCACGGGGGAGGACTGCGGGCGGAGTGCGCCGGCGGCCCCCACCCCGGTGCTCACCATCGCGGCGGTGGTCGCCATGGCCGGCCTCGTGGTCAGCGTGGCCGCCGGGGTCACGACCAGGCGGATGAGGTCCCTCGTGCACGCCCTGCCGCGCGGTGCGGCCGTTGTCCTGTTCCGGCCACCACAGTTCTCCTAGTTCGTCCGTACCGTCCACTGGCGGCACGGACCCGCGGGCCGTCGCGTCGACGGCCGTTGCCCAACGAACTATCCGAGATGAGCCACGCGTGCCATCTCGCCCTACCTAGGAGAGAACCCACATGCCGAATTCCCCACAAGCTCCACGCGCCAAGTCCGGAAAGCCCGGGCCGCAAAAATCCACCAGCAACCGCTCCAACGCCGGCCGCAAGTACAGCGAGCGCCAGGCGGCCAAGGAACGCGCCGCCCGCGAGGCGCGCCGGGCCCGCAACCGCACGCTGGGAGTGGCCTCCGTCGTCCTGGTGGCCGTGATCGTCGTCGCCCTCGTCCTGGTCAAGGTGGCCGGCGGCGGTTCGAGTGCCGCCGGCACATCGCCGAAGGCGGGCACCCCGGTGCCGGCGGCCCAGATTGACAAGCTCACGTCCGTCCCCCAGAGCACCTTGGCCTCCGCCCCCACGAATGTCCTGGTGGTGTCGCCTCAGAAGATCAACGACCCGGCGCTGACGTCCAACGGCAAACCGGAGCTCCTCTTCATCGGGGCCGAGTTCTGCCCGATCTGCGCCGCCGAGCGGTGGCCCATGTACGTCGCCCTCTCGAAGTTCGGCACGTTCAGCCCGCCACCGGGGAAGATCCACTCCGCCGTGCGCGACGGCGATCTTGCGACGCTGACCTTCTACGGGACGACGTACACCAGCCCGTACCTGACCTTCACCTCGGTGGAGACCACGACCAACCAACCCGATGGCGACGCCTACGTGCCCCTGCAGACGCCGACCGCGGCCCAGCAGAAGCTCTGGCTGGCGCACACCAGCGGAACCTTCCCGTTCCTGGACTTCGGGGGGAAGTCGGTCCTCACCTCCGCCCAGTACAACCCGGGTGATCTCTCCGGCGTGTCCTTCGACAACATCGTCTCGGACATCGGCAACAACTCCACGGTCGTCGGCGCCGATGTCGACGCCGCCGCGAATGTCTTGATCAAGACCATCTGCACCTCGTTGACCGGCAACAAGCCGGCCGACGTGTGCAGCGCGACCGGCGATGGCTGAGCGGCCCCACCCCCGCTGGCCCGGGCTGGTCGGGACGGCGGCCTCTCTCGCCGGCCTGGGCGTGGCGGGGTACCTCACCTACGAGCATTTCACCGGGTCGAGCAGCCTCGTCTGCTCCGACAAGGGGATCGTCAACTGCCTGGCCGTCACCACCAGCACCTACTCCAAGGTGGCGGGCGTGCCCGTCTCGGTCCTCGGGCTGGTGTTCTTCGCGGTGATGCTCGTCCTCCAGCTGCCCGCCATGTGGGACCGGGAGGACCGGATCATCCGCAGTGCCCGGGTGGCGTGGTCGGTGGTCGGCCTGGGCACGGTCGTCTACCTGCTCTACACCGAGCTGTTCCGGATTGACGCCATCTGCCTGTGGTGCACGGCGGTGCACGTGCTGACCTTCGTGCTCTTCGTCTCGACGGTCCTCGCCACCCTCAGCACGGCGGACCTGGACGACGACGTGCGCATGGCCCGGCGCTGACGGACTGGGCCGACGACCTACACGTCGACGGCCCAGTCCGTCGATCCCCCCAGGAGCTTGGAGGTCTCGGCCGCCTCGGCGGCGTCGAGCTCCCGGTCGATGCGGGCGGCCCGGCGCTCCTCCAGGTGCATCCAGCTCAGGGCGACCGGGATCATCGGCCACAGCATGAGCGTGTCCCCCGCCACCCACATGAGGACCCCGCCGATATGCAGGTCGTCGACCAGGGAGGGCCCCCAGGTGCGATGGAAGGCGAGATACGCCGGGAAGATCTCGTGCACCTCCTGGTCGAGCGAGAGCCCGGTGAAGGTGTCGATGGGGATGGCGAGGAACAGGTAGGCGAACTTGAGGGCCGGATGCAGGCGGTAGCAGTTGGGGTCGCTGCCGAAGATCTGCCGCCAGAAGAGGTAGCCCAACCCGAGAAAGACCAGGTGCTCGACGTCGTCCACCGCCGGGTGCTCGATCGTGTAGTTGTACCAGACCGTCAGATGGGTCAGCGGGATCAGCACCGCGTAGGCCACGAAGGCCACCCCCGGGTGGCCGAAGAACTTGCCCGTACGGGAACGCAGCGCCCGGGTGACCAGCGCGTGGCGCGAGCCGGTCGTCGACCGCCAGGCCAGGTCGATCGGCGACGAGATGGCGAAGAGCGGGGCGGCCACCATGATCAACAGCAGGTGCTGGACCATGTGGTCCCAGAACAGCTCCTCGTCGTAGACGCCCACGAAGCTGAAGAGGGAGACGGCGGTCACCACCAGCCCGGCGATGAACGACGCCGTCTTCGCCGCCGACCAGGGATGGCGCGGGTGCAGCGCGTCGTTCCTCCGCACGCCCCACAGGTAGAGGGCCAGGGCGGCCAGGATCATGAGGACCGGGATGGCGTTGAACGTGGTGGAGAACAGCTGGCCCCCGCGCAGCGGTGGCAGCCGGACGACGCCCAACGGTGCGATCATGCCCGTGCACCGTACCGCCGACCCTCCGGGGAGGCCAGGTCGCCCCGTGGCCCCGTCGTCTGGGGGATCGCCCGAGTCGGGCGCTCCACCGGGGCGCTCCACTGGCCTACGGGACCGAGTGGCTGCCCCTCCCGCCGGGCCCGGACCGGACGAGCCGGCCCGGGCGGGCGTCGGTCAACTCCCCGTGATCGACCACCACCTCGCCGGCCACCATTGTGGCCACGTAGCCCTCGGACCTTTGGATCAGCCGCCCGGCTTGGGCCGGGAGGTCGGTGACCCTCTCGGGATACGACAGCGACAGTCGCTCGAAGTCGATGAGGTTCACATCGGCGCGCCGTCCCGTTTCGATGAGCCCCCGGTCCTTCAGCCCGTAGAGGTCGGCTCCGTCCTTGGTGAGGCGGCGCACCGCCAACTCGAGGGGGATGCGCGGCCCTCGGACTCGATCCCGCACCCAGTGGGTGAGCAGGTACGTCGTCATGCTGGCGTCGCACACGATCGCCGAGTGGGCACCCCCGTCCCCCAAGCCCTGGACGGTGCAGGGATCGGTGATCATGTCGTAGACGCCGTCGTAAGATCCGCCGGCGTAGTTGAGCAGCGGGAACAGCAGGAACTCCCTGCCCTGCGCACCGAGCATCAGGTCGTAGGTGACCTCCCAGGGGTCGCGGCCCGTCCGGGCCGCGACGGCGGCGACGCTGCGCTCGGCCGTCGGCTCGTAGTCGAGGGGGTCCCCCAGAGGGAACAGGCGCGCGAACGTGCCGGGGGTGATCCGATCGAGCGTGGTCGATCGGGAGTTGGCCGAGGGAGCCTGCGCCAGGATGGCGCTGCGGACCTCGGGATGGCGCAGCTGGACGATCCTTTCGGACAGGGGGAGGTGCGCCAGTCGCTGGTAGGCATCGGTGTAGCGGAACGGGTTGAGACGCGACTGGTGGCCGATCAGCGCCCCGAAGCACCGGCTCCCGACCTGTGGCCTCAAGACGGCGCCCGAGGCGTTCGCCACCCGGACCGCCTCGAACCAGGGGCGCCAGCCGTCCGGGTCGAATGAGCTCTGCATGACCAAGAAGGTGAGGGGCACCGGCGCGGAGGAGGCCAGCCGGATCATCCACTCCAGCTCACCGCCCATGGAGCCTTCGGGGTCGCCTCCTTCGATCCCCCCGATCCCGGCCGGCACGACCTGGAACACGCCGCGTCCCGCTTCGGCCAGGGCTCCGAAGATGACCTCCAGCTCCTTGTCGGCGGCGAAGGTACCCGGGACCGGCTTTCCATTGACGTCCCGGTGACCGCGGGTCCGCCCGGACGAGAAGCCCAGCGCCCCGGCTTCGAGGGCCCGGGTGACGATGGAGCGCATGGCCGCCAGATCGTCGCCGGTGGCGTCTTCGAGCGCGCGCTCGCCCATCACGTAGGTCCGGACCGCGGCGTGGGGGACCTGGGCGCCCACATCGAGGGCCCGCGGCGTGCGCTCCAGAGCCTTGAGGTACTCGGGGAATGACTCCCACTCCCAGCGGATCCCCTCGTAGAGTGCGGTGCCGGGGATGTCCTCGACACCCTCCATCACCTCGACCAGGCGCTGCTGGCCCTCCGGGAGGACCGGCGCGAAGCCGACCCCGCAGTTGCCGAGGATCGCCGTGGTCACCCCGTGCCAGCACGACGGTGTGAGATGCGGATCCCACGTCGCCTGGCCGTCGAAGTGGGTGTGGATGTCGACGAAGCCGGGCGTGACCAGAAGACCGTCGGCGTCGATGGTTCTGCGTCCCGGCGTGTCGACCGTTCCGACGTGGACGATGATGTCGCCGTCGATGGCAACGTCCGCCACGAACCCCGGACCCCCTGAACCGTCGACGACGGTTCCGCCCCGAATCACCAGGTCGTGCATGTGATCTCTCCTCCGCGCAGCGGTTCACTCTTCAATGGTCACTCTTCAATGGTTATCGCCTGCTCGGGGCACGCCGCCGCTCCACGGCGGGCCTGTCCCTCCTTCTCCGGCGGGACCTCACCGGGCTCGGTGACGTTGAAGCCGAGCTCGTCGAGGACGAACACCTCGGGCCCCTCGCGCCGGCAGATGGCGTGGCCGGTGCAGGCAGCGACGTCGACCCGGATCCGCATCTCAGGGCTCCGGCGGGGAACGGCGCGCACCCGGAGTGAACCGCGCCGGGATGGCCGCCCATCCCCCGATGGACGCCCAGTTCGGATACTCGATGATCCCCTCGTCGTCGACCGAGTAGTCGGGCAGGCGGTCGAGGACCTGGTTCATGATCTCGACGAACTGGGCACGGGCCAGGTGCGAGCCCGGACAACGGTGGATACCGACCCCGAACGCCAGGTGCCGGTTGGGGAAACGATCGATCACGAAGCCGCCGGCGGCCGGGAAGGCGCGCTCGTCGTGGCAAGCCGAGACCTCGCTCAACAGGACCCGGTCTCCCCGGGCCAGATGCTGACCGCCGAACTCGCAGTCCTTGGCCACGGTCCGGGCGTGGGAGCGGGCCGGGGGGTAGACGCGCAGAAACTCCTCCGTCGCCGCCGGAAGGAGGCCGCGGTCGCGCCGGAGCCTCTCCCGGTCATCGGGATGGCGGGCCAGATGGACGAATGCCGCGGAGGTCAGCGCCGTCGTCGTGTCCACCCCTCCGCCGATCACCAGCATCACGACAGCCTCGGCCTCCTCCTGCGCCATGGGACGACCGTCGACGTCGTGGCGGGCGATGAAGGACAGGGCGTCGTCCCGGGGGGACCCCCGGCGCAGGGCAACCTCCTCGGAGACCCGCGAGGCGACCCACCCCATATCGGCCACGGCGCGGGCGAACTCGGGGCTCACGCGGGGGAACGCGCCGATGCCGTGGAAGGCCCCCGAGATCCGGGGCCACTCGTGCTCGGGGAAACCGAGGTGCTCGAGGATCACCGCCGCGGGCACCGTGCAGGCAATGTCGTGCGCCATCTCGCAGTGGCCGCTCTCGATGAACTCATCGATGTAGTGGGACACCCAGTGCTCGATACGGGGCTGCAGCCGCTCGACCGCACCGGGCGAGAGGAGCTCGCTGAGTATCCGGCGCAGCGGATGCCACTGAGGTGGGTCGAGCTCCTCGGGATAGAGGGGAGGCAGTTTGTTCGGCGCGATGGTGAGCGAGCTCACCTCGGGATCGGTCCGCGCCGACGAGAACGTCTCCCAGTCCCGGAAGGCTGCGGCAACCGACGCGTAGTCCGACAGGACCCAGTGCCCCCCGTTACTCTCGGTCCACGCGACCGGGCACGTCCGACGGAGCGCGTCCCAGGCCCGGTCTGACTCCTGCAGGCTGCGGTGGCTGTAGTGGTCGAATGCGACGACGAGCGGGTCATTGCGTGCTCGCTCCATTCTCATCGCCCGCCGTTCGACGACGGGCGACGGCGGGTCACCTTCTCCGAGGGGGCCCCGAGAAGCTTGGTGAGCGCGCCGTAGACGAGGGCCCCGTAGGGCCACTGCGTCACCACCCGGCCGGAGTCGGCCTTGTAGTAGTTGTTGGACTTCACCCAGGCCGTCTTGGCGATGGCACCCTGGACCCAGCGGTTGTACCGGCGGTAGAAGGACGGTCGCACCTCGATGCTGGCCGCGTCAGTTCGGCGGAGCCTCTTGATCGACCGCACGGCGAACTCCGACTGCCGCTCGAGGTGCGAGACGATCTCTCCGCCGTTGGTGTTGGGTCCGTAGAGGATGTAGAAGTTCGGGAACTCGGGCACGGTGATGCCGACGAACGCCTGCGGCTCCCCCTTCCAAAAGTCCAAGAGGGTGACGCCGGTTCGGCCCACGACCTCGTAGGAGGCGAGGTACTTCGAAGGCTGGAATCCGGTCGCCATGACAAGCACGTCCGCCGGATGCTCGACGCCGCGCACATCGACCACGCCGGTGGCCGTCACCGACAGCACGGCGTGGGGGACGAGCGCCACGTTCTCCCTGAGCAGGGACGGGTAGAAGTCCTTGCTCAGAATCGGCCGCTTGCCCGGGTAGGGATAGCCCGGGGTCAAGGCGGACGCCAGATCGGGGCGATCCTTGAAGCTCGCGGCCAGATAGGCCCGGCACTGCTGCTCACGAAGGGCGTTGGTCTTGGTGCCGGGCCGATGGATGCTCCCGAACATCTGCCCCTTCTCGATCTGCCAGAAGAGGCGGAGCCGCTCCTTGCGGTGGGCCCACGGGCTCCGCAGCGTGGTGCGCTCGTCGTCGGTGAAGTCCCGATCCGGCTTGGGAATGACCCAGCCGGGCTCCCGCTGGAACACGGTGACCTGCCGGGCATCGCCGGCGATCGCGGGGACGAGCTGCGCCGCGGTCGAGCCGGTCCCCACCACGGCAACCCTCTTGTCGGCCAGATCCACAGGTTCCCACCGTGCCGTATGAAGCTTGGCCCCCCTGAACGCGTCCAGTCCGGGCCAGTCGGGATACGAAGGGACGTTGAGCATGCCGACCGCGCTGATCACCACCCGGTAGGTCTGACCGTACCCGTCGGCGGCGTGCAGGGCGTAGCCGTCGGCGTCCGGATCCCACACGACCCGCTCCACCGCCGTGTTGAAGCGGAAGTGCCGCCGCAGGCCGTAGTCGTCCACCACCTCTTCGAGGTATCGCTGCAGCTCGGCTTGCCTGGCGTGGGTCCGGGCCCAGTCGTTGGACCGGAACGAGTAGCAGTAGAGGTGAGAGTTGACATCCACCTCGGCCCCCGGGTAGCGGTTGTCCCACCAGGTCCCTCCCGGACCACTCGACTTCTCGAAGATCGTGAAGGTCTCGATCCCGGCCCTCTTCAGCTTGACGCCGGCGGCGATGCCACCGAAGCCGCCGCCGATGATGGCGATGGTGGGATCAGGCCGGGCCTTGGCCACGCGGCTCATCCCACGGGGTCCCTCGTGCGCGTGGCCTCGCCGAACGCATCGATGGGACTGTGCAGAGAGAGCCCACCATCGCAGTCGAGTACCTGGCCGGTCACCCACTCCAGATCGTGCAGCGCCAGGACGGCCTGCGCGATGTCCGCCGCCCGGCCCAACCGGCCGAGGGCGGTCCGCTCCGCGACGGCCCGCAACCACCCGCCATCGGTGGGAGCCCGGCCGAGCATCGGCGTCTCGGTCACACCCGGCCCGACTGCGTTGACCCGGATCCCCAAGGGTGCCCACTCGCACGCTGCCACCTTGACCAGCATGCTCAGGGCCGCCTTCGACGCGCAGTACGGGCCCATGGCCCGGTCGACCAGATGGGCGCTCACGCTCGACGTGGCGACCATCGAACCCGTGCGCTTCTCCTCGACCAGCGCACGGGCCACGGCTCGCATGACGAGCCAGGGACCTCGGGTGTTCACGGCCATCACGCGGTCCCACTCGTCGACCGGGCAGTCGAGGAGGAGGCCGGAGTGGCCGATGCCCGCCGTGACCGTCAACTGGTCTGGAACACCCACTCGCTCGAGTGTCTGGGCGAGCGCATCACGCACGGAGTCCGCATCCGAAACGTCGCATTCGACGTCGTGCGAACCGCCGATGTCCCAGACGAGCGGGGATGCGCCCCGCGCCCGGTACGACTCGACGATCGCCCGGCCAATCCCCGAACCCCCACCTACGACTACCGGAATCACCTGAGCCCCCTACTCCTCGGACTCGAGCCCCTGGAGGACCAAGGGCACGATCACCTGCGACACCCTCCCGATCGAGACCGTCGGATCGATCGCCAGCACATGGATGGCCGCCGTACAGGTGGCCCCGAGCACGGCAACGGCGCTCAGACCGGCGTCCTCGACCCGCCGGAGGCTGCCGTCGGACGCCCCTTCCGCCAGCAGGTCGCTCACCGGGTCCACGTACGACGACCGGATGCGGCTGGCGAGCTCCGACCGCCGAACCGCTCGGCCCAGATCGAAGTAGAGCGCCTGACTGGCCTTCGGGTACTTCTCGAAGACCGCCAGATGGGCCTCGAGGACCCGCACGAGACGCTCGGCGGCGGTGCCGTCGGTGGCCAGGCCCCCGGCGACGGCCACGCCGAGCTCGTCGAGAACCACGCCGAAGATGTAGGAGAGGATCTCCTCCTTGCCGTCGAAGTAGTAGTAGAGCGTGGCCTTCGGTATGCCGGTGACCGAGGAGAAGTCCTCGATCTTCGTGCTGTCCAGGCCGCGGTCCGCGATGAGATCCGCGGCCGCCATGAGCTTGAGTGCGGTCGTCGGCGGAACTTGACGCATGCGGAAACCCCCGAGTCTTCGGACTCGTAGTTTAAGGTCTCAGTTCAAAATTGCGCAAGGTCCGTCAATGGGCGTGGGGCATGCAGAGATCGTCGTACTCGGCAATGACGATCTCGCCGGCGTCGGGCCCGCAGGCCGGGCACGCCGGATCGCGCCGCACCTTGAACGTGCGGAACGACTGCTCCAGGGCGTCGTAGGCCAGCAGCCGGCCGATCAGAGGGTCGCCCAGCCCGAGCAGCATCTTGATGGCCTCAATGGCCTGAATCGATCCGATGATGCCCGGCAGCACACCGAGCACCCCGGCCTCGGCGCACGAGGGGGCCAGCTCGGCCGGAGGGGGCTCGGGTATGAGGCAGCGGTAGCACGGGCCGTTGTAGGGATCGAAGACCGTGGCCTGACCCTCGAAACGGAAGATCGAGCCGTGGACGACCGGGATCCTCTTGACCAGTGACGCATCGTTGACGAGGTACCTGGTGGGGAAGTTGTCCGTCCCGTCGACGATGACGTCGTAGCCGTCAATCACCTCGAGCACGTTGTCCGCCCCGAGCCGCACGTCGTAGGTCACGACGTTGACGTCGGGGTTGAGGGCGGTCAGCGTCTTCTTGGCCGAGTCGACCTTGCGGTCTCCGACCCGGTCCATGTTGTGCAGGATCTGGCGCTGCAGGTTCGACTCGTCGACCACGTCCATGTCGATGATGCCCAACGTGCCCACGCCGGCGGCCGCCAGGTAGAGCGCTGCGGGCGAGCCGAGCCCCCCGGCGCCCAACAGCAACACCTTGGAGTCGAGCAGCTTCAGTTGCCCCGTCTCGCCGATCTCCGGCAGCAGCAGGTGACGCTGGTAGCGGTTGCGCTGGGCGGGGCTCAGCGTGCGGGGGGCGACCCACGGCCGGCCGTCGTCCTTCCACTTGTTGAAGCCACCGATGAGCGACTGCACGTCGGTGTAGCCGAGCTCGCCGAGCGTCTTGGCGGCGAAGGCCGAGCGGACGCCCCCGGCGCAGTAGACCACGATCGGCCCTTCCTTGTCGGGAAGCTTGCCCTCCACCTGGAACTCAAGGTGGCCACGGGGCAGGTGCACGGCTCCGGGGATGGCGCCCTGCTCGTACTCGTCGGGCTCCCGCACATCGAGGAAGGTCGCGCCACCCTGGCCCAGGGTCGCCTCCGCGTCCGGTGGCTCCACCTCACGGATGGTTCTCTTCGCCTCGTTCAGAAGATCTCGCGGTGTTGGCACTCTCTACCTCCAGGCCGGCTGTACTGCAGCGAAAAGTAAAACACTACCAGCGGGGTCAACATTCCCCCGGTGGAAGGCCACCCCGCGCGGTCCTGCCTGAAAAGCTGTCATCGTGGAGTTCCACGAGGTCGTTCGACGCCGGGCCATGGTGCGCAGCTTCGCCACCGACCCCGTCGACCCTGCGGTGGTCGACACCATCGTGCAGGCGGCACTGCGGGCGCCGAGCGCCGGCAACACCCGGGGGACCGAGTGGGTCGTCCTCGCCGGGGAGGCGGAAACCTCCGGCTACTGGGAGGCCACGACCGACGAGGGGTGGCGGGCACTCAGTCCCCGGTGGGAGGGGCTCCGCCGAGCCCCGGTGATCCTCCTCTCCTACTCCTCGGCCGAGGCCTACGTCTCCCGTTACGCCGAGCCCGACAAGGCCGGCGCGCCTCCGGATCTCGGGGTCGACGCGGCGCGCTGGCCGGTCCCCTACTGGACCGGCGACGCCGCATTCGGGGTGATGACCGTGCTGCTGGCCGCCGTGGACGCCGGACTGGGAGCCTGCATCCTGGGCAACTTCCGGGGAGAGGCGGGACTGGCCCGAGCACTGGGCGTGCCCGGGACGTGGCGGCTGTTCTGCGCCGTACTCCTCGGGCACCCCGACGGGAACGACCACCCCTCCCGGTCGTTGACCCGCGCTGGACCCCAGACCAAGGGCCGGATCCATCGCCACTCCTGGTGAGCGCGAGACCTCCCGGGTTATGCCTAGACACTCAGATCGATCCGTGCTATGACGTCATACAACTGCAACACTGCAGGGGGTAGGGGGGCACGGTTCATGAGCACATTGCTACGTAAGGTCGTGTCGGGTATGGCGGCGGTGCTGTTGGGGGGCGGATTGGCCGCGGCGGCGGCCCTGGCTGGGCCGGGGGTGGCCGGGGCAAGCAGCTCGAGCACCCCGATCAAGATCGGTTTCATCTGCGCATGTACCGGGCCGTTGGCCTCCGGAGTTCTCGAAATACCGCCTGCCACCAAGGCGTGGGCCGACTCGGTGAACGCGTCGGGGGGTATTAACGGCCACAAGATCGACCTGATCGTCGATGATGACGCCAGCAGTCCGTCGAAGTCGACCTCCGAGGCCCAGACACTCGTCGGGACCGACCACGTGGTAGCCATCATCGATGCCACCTCGGAGGACTTCTCGTGGGCCTCCTACGTCCAATCGCAAGGCGTGCCCGTGGTTGGCATGACTACCTCCACCGAACCGATGTACATGAGCCCGGACTTCTACCCGGAGGGCCAGACCGAGGACTCCCTCTTCTTCGGCATCACCGCGGCGGTTCACCAGGCGGGCGGGAAGGACTTCGCCCTCTTCTACTGCGCCGAGGCCGTCCAGTGCCAGGAGGGCATCGCCCCGCTCGAGGCACAGGCGAAGACGGCCGGTGAGGACGTCGTGGCCGCGCTGGAGGTATCGGCGAGCGCTCCCAGCTACACGGCCCAGTGCCTCGCCGCCAAGCAGGCGGGTGCCACCGTCATCTTCACCGCCGACTCGCAGCAGGTCGACTCGAAGATCATTCAGGACTGCTACGCCCAGGGCTACAAGCCCAAAGTCGTGATTGACGGCGAAACCATTGCTCCCGCCATGTTGACCAGCGCGGCGCTCAACCAGGCGACCTACTTCACCGTGCCCAACCTCCCCTACTTCGCTAACACCTCGGCGATCAAGGCCATGGACACGGCCATCAACAAATACGAACCGGGAACCTTGAAGAACGTCAACTACAACGAGCTCGCCGCGGAAGGCTGGATGTCAGGAAAGCTGTTCCAGGCGGCGGCGGCAGCCGGTCACCTCGGAGTCGGTGGTGCGCCGACCACCGCCGAAGTGATCAAGGGGTTGGACTCCCTGAAAGGTGACACGCTCGACGGCCTGGCCCCGCCGCTTACCTACGCCGCCGGCAAGCCCCACCCGGTCGACTGCTGGTACTACGCGGTCTTGAAGGACGGCAAGTTCACGACCCCGTACGGCTTCAAGGACTTCTGCGCCGCCAAGTAGCCACACTCGGACTCCGGGTCCCTCGCGAGGCAACCGGAACAACGTCGCTGGGGTGTTCCGGAAAAGGCTGACGAGGCTTCCTAGACATTGACATCGATCCATGCTAAAAAGACATCCAACTGCAACAAACATCGAGCGTAAGAGGGGGGCACGGTTCATGGGCACGCTGCGACGTAAGGTCACCGCCGGTATGGCGGTGGTGCTTTTGTGGGGAGGGTTGGCCGCGACGGCAGCCCTGGCCGGACCGGGGGTCGCCGGGGCAAGCAGCGCTCCGGTCAAGATCGGGCTGCTCTGCGCCTGCACCGGACCGATATCGGCCGGCATCGAGGAGGTCCCGCCGGTCGCCAAGGCCTGGGTCGACTCGGTGAACGCGTCGGGAGGAATCAACGGCCACAAGATCGACCTGATCGTCGAGGACGACACCAGCAGCCCGTCGAAGTCGACCTCCGAGGCCCAGACACTCGTGGGGACCGACCACGTGGTGGCCATCATCGATGCCACCTCGGAGGACTTCTCGTGGGCCTCCTACGTCCAGGCGCAGGGTGTCCCGGTGGTTGGCTTGAACACGTCCACCGAGCCGTTCTACACCAACTCGGACTTCTATCCCGAGGGACAGACCGAGGACTCCCTCTTCTTCGGCATCACCGCCGCCGTCCACCAGGCGGGAGGCAAGGACTTCGCCCTCTTCTACTGTGCCGAGGCTGTCCAGTGCCAGGAGGGCATCGCCCCGCTGGAGTCACAGGCCAAGACGGCCGGTGAGGACGTCGTCGCCGCCCTCGAGGTGTCGGCGAGCGCACCCAACTACACGGCCCAGTGCCTGGCCGCCAAGCAGGCCGGTGCCACCGTCGCCTTCGTCGCCGACGTGCAGACCGTCGATGAGAAGATCATCCAGGACTGCTATGCCCAGGGCTACAAGCCCAAGGTCGTGGTCGACGGCGAGACCATCGGCCCGAGCATGGCCACCAGCACGGGGTTCAACGTGGCGACCTACTTCACCGTGCCCAACCTTCCCTACTTCGCCGACTCCTCGGCGATCAAGGCCATGGACTCGGCCGTCAAGAAGTACTCGGGCGCGAGCGTGTTGACCAACTCCAACTACAACGAGCTCGCCGCCGAAGCGTGGATGTCGGGCAAGGAGATTCAGGCGGCCGTGACCGCCGCCAAGGTAAGTGGCGCACCGACCTCCGCCGAAATAGTCAAGGGATTGGACTCCTTCCATGACCAGACGCTCGACGGGCTCGCCCCAAACCTCACCTACACCGCCGGCAAGCCCCACCCAGTGGACTGCTGGTACTACGCGCTGCTCAAGAACGGCAAGTACTCGACCCCGTACGGGCTCAAGACGTTCTGCGCCTCCTCGTAGCCGCTCCCCCGAAGGGGGAACTGAAGACGTCACAGGGACAACGACAGTGCGCCGGCTTGCGCCGGCGCACTGTCGTGTCCGGAGAATGCCGCTCGAGCGAGCCGGTCCACCTGGCCGGCGCCTCTCGGCGCTACCGTTTCGGGTGGTGAGCGCCGATCTCGAAGAACTGCTCAACGCGTTCAAGCGGCAGCATCCGTGCTGCAAGTCCGCCACGGTCCGGCTGGAGACGATCTGCATCGGCGGTGAGCCGAACTGCCTCCAGCGGGTCTCGACCTTCCTGACCTCCCACGACCTGCAGGCTCGGCGCACGCCGAACGGGTTGGAGTTGACGGCCGAGGACCTGGTGCGCGCCGTCGAGATCTACGACCGCGAGAGCTTGTGATCCGGCCCCTCCTGCCAGCGGGCCATGGCCCACAGCAGGTCTGAGAGGCGGTTGAGGTAGGGCAGGACGTAGGACCCCTCCACCGGATGGGGTACCGCCAGGCGCTCCGCCCGGCGCACGATCGTCCGGGCGAAGTCCAGCGCCGCCGCTCCACGGTTCTCGCCCGGGACGGTGAAGTCGCTCGGGATGTCCGGCCGCCCGCGGAGCTCGTCGATCGCCCCCTCCAGCGCCAGCACCATCTGCTCGGTCACCAGCGACGCCCCCGGCTTCAACTTGTGACGGTTCTCCGCCGCCGTGGCCACCTCGGCCATCAGGACGTAGAGCTCCCGCTCCAGGGCCACCAGCCGCTCGTTGAGCTCCGACCCGGGCGCTGATTCGGCCCGGGCCAGGCCCAGCGCCGCCTGGGCCTCGTCCACCGCTCCGTTGATCTCAATGGGCGCCGAGTCCTTGCGCACCCGTCCCCCGTAGTAGAGGCCCGTGGACCCGTCGTCGCCGGTCTTGGTGTAGATCTTCGGCGTCATCGGGGGCATGCTAGCGGGGGCGTCACGGAATGCCAGGTAGTCGCCGGTATCCTTGGTGTCATCATGTCGACCTCACCGGAACTGCTCGGTCGCCTCGACCCCGCCTCGTCCACCTATCTCCAGGCACTGCGCGAGAGGGTGGTCATCTTCGATGGCGCCATGGGCACCAACCTGCAGATCCTGGGGCTGAGCCCGGAGGACTTCGGCGGTCCCGACCTCGAGGGCTGCAACGAGTACCTCATCATCACCCGCCCGGACCTGATCGCCGAGGTCCACCGTTCCTTCTACGCGGTCGGCTGCGACGTGGTGGAGACCGGCACGTTCGGCTCGTCGCCGGTGACGCTGGCCGAGTACGGGCTGGCCGACCGCGCCCGTGAGATCAGCCGCGCCGGTGCCGAAATCGCCCGCTCGGTCGCCGACGAGTTCTCGACGCCCGGACGCCCCCGCTGGGTGGCGGGGAGCATGGGCCCGGGAACCAAGTTCCCCACCCTGGGCCAGATCTCCTATGCGGACCTGCGTGACGCCTACGAAGAGCAGGCGCTCGGTCTCCTCGAGGGGGGCGCCGACTTCCTGCTCATCGAGACCGTGTTCGACCTGCTCTCGGCCAAGTCGGCCATTAACGGTGCCCGGCGGGCCATGGTGGCACTCGACCGCGTCGTCCCCCTCCAGGTCCAGGTGACGATCGAGTTGACCGGGCGCATGCTGCCCGGCACGGAGATCGGCGCCGCCCTGACCGTACTGAGCGCCATGCAGGTCGACGTGGTCGGCCTCAACTGCGCCACCGGGCCGGTCGAGATGAGCGAGGCGCTGCGCCACCTCTCCTCGGCCAGCCTGGTCCCGATCTCCTGCATCCCCAACGCCGGCCTCCCCTCGGTGGTCAACGGCAAGATGCACTACGACCTGACCCCGGACGAGTTGGCCGACCACCTGCACCGCTTCGTCACCGAGTTCGGGGTCGCCGCCATCGGTGGTTGCTGCGGGACGACACCCGAGCATCTGGCCGCCGTGGTGCAGCGCTGCGCCGACGCCACCCCGGCCCTCCGCACGCCGGTCGAGGAGCCGTCGGCCGCCTCCATCTACACCGCGGTCCCCTTCCACCAGGACACGTCGTTCCTGGTGGTGGGCGAGCGCACCAACGCCAACGGCTCCAAACGGTTCCGCGAGGCGATGCTCGAAGGCGACTGGGACACCTGCGTCACCATGGCCCGGGACCAGATCAAGGAGGGCGCACACGTGATCGACGTGTGCGTCGACTACACCGGGGCCGACGGCGTGTCCGACATGACCGAGGTGGCCAGCCGGTTCGCCACCCAGGCCAGCGTGCCGCTCATGGTCGACTCGACCGAGGGCCCCGTGGCCCGCGCCGCCCTGGAGTGGATCGGCGGGCGTCCTATCCTCAACTCGGTCAACCTGGAAGAGGGCGACGGTGCCGGCACCCGGCTCGATACGTTCCTCCGTCTGGCCCGCGAGTTCGGCGCCGCGGTGGTGTGCACCTGCATCGACGAGGAGGGGCAGGCCCGCACCGCCGAGTGGAAGCTCCGTGCCGCGCGCAACATCCGCGACATCGCCGTCGAGCGCTACGGCCTCGCCCCCGAGGACCTCCTCTTCGACCCGTTGGCGCTCCCCCTCTCCACGGGCATGGAGGAGAGCCGCAACGACGGGATTCAGACCATTGAGGGCATCCGGGCCATCAAGACCGAGCTACCCGGCGTCTCGACCATCCTGGGACTGTCCAACGTCTCCTTCGGCCTCAATCCGGCGGCGCGCCAGGTCCTCAACTCGGTCTTCCTCCACGAGTGCGTCGAGGCCGGCCTCGACTCGGCCATCGTGCACGCGTCGAAGATCCTCCCGCTGTCCCGCATTGACGAGCGGGCGAAGGAGCTCAGCCTCGACCTGGTGTACGACCGGCGCACCGCGGACTACGACCCACTCCAGGAGCTGCTCGCCCTCTTCGATGGGGTCAAGGTCAACGCCGGCGCCGCCGACGAGCACCTCGACTGGCCCGTGGACCAGCGGCTGTCGCAACGCATCATTGACGGCAACCGCAACGGCCTGGAGACCGATCTCACCGAGGCCCTCGACTCCGGCCTGAGCGCCCTGGCCATCGTCAACGACGTGCTGCTCGAAGGCATGAAGGTGGTCGGCGAGCGTTTCGCCTCGGGCGAGATGCAGCTGCCCTTCGTCCTGCAGTCGGCCGAGACCATGAAGGCTGCGGTCGCCTTCCTCGAGCCCTTCATGGAAAAGGCCGATCAGGGCGGCAAGGGCACCGTGGTCCTGGCCACCGTGAAGGGGGACGTCCACGACATCGGCAAGAACCTGGTCGACATCATCTTGACCAACAACGGCTACGAGGTCGTCAACCTCGGCATAAAGATCGGCATCAACGAGATGATCGCCGCCGCCGAGGAGCACAAGGCCGACGCCATCGGGATGAGCGGGCTCCTGGTGAAGTCGACGTTGATCATGCGCGAGAACCTGGTCGAGCTCAACGAGCGCGACCTGGCTGACTACCCCATCATCTTGGGCGGCGCCGCGCTGACCCGCACCTACGTCGAGCGCGACCTGCGGGAGGTCTACGCCGGCCGCCTCTTCTACGGCCGCGACGCCTTCGAGGGGCTGCGCACCATGGACCGCCTGGTGGAGCTGAAGAAGACCGGGGAGGACGACCCGCTCTTCGGGCGGGAGATCTCCACCAAGAACGTGCCCAAGCGCAGCCGGCTCGACCCCCAGGACACCACGCCGGTCGAGGGCCAGCCGTCCCGGGCCGACATCGCATCGGACAACCAACTCTTCCCACCCCCCTTCGTCGGCAGCCGCATCGCCAAGGGCATCGCACTCGACGACATCGCCGAGTATCTCAACCTGACCGCGCTCTTCCGCAACCAGTGGGGGTTCAAGCCGGAGAACGGCGAGGACGACCCGGCGTTCAAGGACCGCGTGCGGGCCGTTCTGCGCGAGGAGTTGGCCAAGGCCAAGGAAGGTGATCTCCTCATCCCCCAGGTGGCGTACGGTCACTTCGCCGCTAACGCCGAGGGGAACGACCTCGTCATATGGAAAGACGAGTCACGCAACTCGGAGTGGATGCGGTTCGCCTTCCCACGACAGCGCAAAGAACCGTGGCTCTGCATCGCTGATTTCTTCCGTTTGAGCGAATCGGGCGAAGAGGACTTCGCCAGTTTCATGCTGTGCACCATCGGCCCCCGAGCCTCGCAAGAGGCGGCGCGGCTGCATGCCGAGAACGAATACCAGAGCTACCTGTTCCTCCACGGACTCAGTGTCGAGATGGCGGAGGCCACGGCCGAGTACTGGCACCACCGCATCCGTGAGGAGCTGGGCTTCGCCGACCAGGACGGGCCACCCCTCGACGTACTGCTCCGCCAGGGATACCGGGGCGGGCGCTACTCATGGGGCTACCCGGCCTGTCCCGACCTCACGGACAACGAAAAAGTGGTGGAACTTCTGGGCGGGGACCGCATCGGCGTGACGGTGAGCGAGGGATTCCAGATGCATCCCGAGCAGACCACCGATGCCATCATCTGCCACCATCCGGCAGCCAAGTACTTCGTGGCCTGAGGATCGGGATTGCCCTCTCTCTGAGGCGTTCGTCAGCGCAGCACGACCGGTTAGCCGTGGGCGCCCGCCGCCGCGGCGGCGTCGCGGGCGTGGTAGCTGGACCGGGTGAGCGGCGAGGCCTCCACGTGCACCACACCGAGCTCGGTTCCGACCTGCCGCAGGCGCTCGAACTCCGCCGGGGTCCAGTAGCGGGAGACCGGAAGGTGCGCGGCGCTCGGTCGCAGGTACTGGCCGATGGTGATGATCGACACGCCCACCGCTCGCAGATCGGCCATGGTGGCGGTGACCTCGTTCTCGTCCTCACCCAGTCCCACCATCAGCCCCGACTTGACGACCAGACCCGAGGCGGCCGCCCGGGCCAGCACGGCCAGGCTGCGGGCGTAGCCGGCCGAGGGCCGCACGGCACGCTGGAGGCGGGCCACGGTCTCGATGTTGTGGTTGAGCACGTCCGGCCGGGCGGCGAAGATCGCCTCGAGCGAGGTGGCATCGCCCCGGCAGTCCGAAATGAGCACCTCGACGGTCGTCTCCGGTGACCGCTCCCTGATGGCCACGATGGTCTGCGCCATGGCGCCCGCCCCGCCATCGGCCAGGTCGTCGCGGGCCACACAGGTCACGACGGCGTGTCCCAGCCCCATGCGCTCGATCGCCCGGGACACCCGATCGGGTTCGTCCGGGGCGAGCGGCAGGGGGTGGCGGGTGTCGACCTGGCAGAACCCACAGGCCCGGGTGCAGCGTTCCCCGTTGATCATGAAGGTGGCGGTTCCCTCCGACCAGCACTCGTAGATGTTGGGGCAGCCCGCCTCTTCGCACACCGTGGCCAGTCCCAGGTCGTGGACCGTCCTGCCCAGGGCGAGGTACTCCTTGCCCATGTGCACCGGCACCCGCAGCCACTCCGGCTTGCGGCGCGAGATCTGCAGGCCGGCCTCGGGCGTCACCCCCGCCTGCCGCAGGCGCCGGAGGAGCGGCCGCTCGACGGGCGTCGTGTCGCCGCCGATCGCCGGCCCGGTCATGACGTCCTGGCGGTCGACCGCTCCCGCACCGAACATGGCGACGGCGCGCGTGATGAGGGCCTCGGCCACCGAGGCGAGCGGCACCTCGAGCCCCTCGGCCCGCAGCGAGGTCACAGGACGGTCGGCGATCCCGCAGGGCACGATGTGCCCGAACATCGCCAGGTCACACTCGACATTGAGGGCGACACCATGGAGCGTGCGCCGCACGCCGGAGGGCGATCGGACCGTGCGCACGCCCACGGCGGCGATCTTGCGGGGTGTGGCGCCCTCGGCACCGATCCATACCCCCGGATAGCCGTCCAGCGGCCCGGCCCCGGCCAGGCCGACGTCACCCAACGTGTCGACGATCAACTGCTCCAGACGATGGACGTGGGCCGGTCCGGCCGAGGGGTGGTCCGGAACCGAGACGATGGGATAGGCCACCAGCTGTCCGGGACCGTGGTAGGTGACGTCGCCGCCACGGTCGGTCTGCTCGAGCGTGGCTCCGACCGACGCAGGGTCGGTCAGGACGTGCGCCGGGTCAGCGTGGACGCCCAGGGTGTAGACGGGCGGGTGCTGCAGCACCAGCAGGTAGTCGTCACCGGACCCTGTCGCCAGCGCGTGTTGGAGCGCAGCGGCCTCGTGGTAGGGCACCACCCCCAGGGTCCGGACGCGAAGCACGGAGCTAGAGCTCGGCGGCCCAGTCGCGGCCGCCCAGCAGGTCGGACACCCGGGCGAGGAAGGACGAGACGTAGGCGCCGTCGACCGCCCGATGATCCCAGCTCACCCCGAGGATCCCGGTCGAGTGGATGGCGATCGACTCGGATCCGTCGGCCTGGGTGACCACCACCGGGCGGCGGGCGATGCCGTCGGTGGCCAGGATCGCCACCTGTGGCTGGTTGATGATCGGCACCGTGAAGTAGGTGCCGAAGGGGCCGTCGTTCGTGATGGAGAACGTTCCTCCGGTGATGTCGTCGGCGTTCAGCTGGCGCCCCCGCGCCCGCTCGGCCAGATCGCGGATCCGGCGGGCGATGCCGCGCAGGGTCACCTCCTCGGCCCGATGGATGACGGGCACGATCAGCCCCTGGTGCGACAGATCCACGGCGATCCCCAGGTTGATCTCGGAGTGGACCACCAGGGAGTCATCGGCCACCGACGCGTTGAGCAGCGGGAAGTCCCGCAGGGCCTCCACGGTGGCCCGGGCGATGAAGGGCAGGTAGGTGAGCGAGAACCCCTCCTCCGCCTTGAACCGCTCCCCCCATGCCTTGCGCACCCGCTCCACGGTCTCGAAATCGACCTCGTTGGCGATGAACGCATGCGGCGACGTCGCCTTGGAGCGCACCATGTGCTCGGCGGTCCGGCGCCGCATGTTCGAGAAGGGCACCACCTGGTCGCCGGCGCGCCGGAACGCCGCCATCGTCGTCGAGGGCGCCGGCGCGGCCTGCACCACGGAGGCCGAAACGGTCGCCGGCGCGGCTTGTGGCGGGGGCGCGGCTGGGGGCGGCGCGGCTGGTGGTGGCGCGGCAGGCGGCGGTGGCGGGGCTGGCGGCGCGGCTGCTGGCGGGGCTGGCGCGGCTTGTGGCGGGGCCGGCGTCGCACCGTGACGCGTGTCGACGACCTTGAGCACGTCCTCGCGGGTGATCCGGCCACCGACCCCGGTGCCGGTCACCTCCGACGTGCAGAGCCCGTTGTCCGCCAACAGCTTCCGGACGATCGGGGAAAGCAGGAGCGACTCGGCCGTGCCGTCGCTGGCCGCGCCGTCGCTGGACACGGCGTCGCTGGACACGGCGTCGATGGGCGGCGTTGGCGCCGGGGCGGCATCCACGACCTCCGCCGGAGGCGGGGGCGGAGGTGGAGCGGCTGCTGCGGGGGGTGTCGCCGGGGCCGCGGCCTCAGGAGTCGGTGGCGCCGGGGCGGCGGCCGGAGGCGGGGGTGGAGCGGCTGCTGCGGGGGGTGTCGCCGGGGCCGCGGCCTCAGGAGTCGGTGGCGCCGCGCCCGCACTCTCGCCGATCACGGCGAGGCGCACACCGACCTCGACCGTCTCGCCCTCGGGAACGAGGATCTCGGTGACGACCCCGGCAGCCGGCGATGGGACCTCGGAGTCCACCTTGTCCGTAGATACCTCGAAGAGGGGTTCGTCGCGAGCGACCGTGTCGCCGACGGCCTTCATCCATCGCGTCACGGTTCCCTCGGTCACCGTCTCGCCCAACTGCGGCATCGTGACGTCAGCCAACGTGCAGACCCCTTCCCGTGAGCGCCAACATCGTCTCGCCGAACGATTCCGAGAGCGACGGGTGCGGCTGAATGAAATACGCCACCTCATCCGGCAGGGCCTCCCAGTTGAGCGCCAGGTACCCGGCACCCAGCTGCTCGGTCACCCACGGACCGGCCATGTGGACGCCGAGGATCTGCCCCGCGGAGCCGTCCGGTCTCTGCTCGGCCACGATCTTCACCACGCCTTCGGTGTCGCCGATGATCTGGGCGCGGCTGTTGCCGCCGAACGGGTCCTTCTTGGTGACGACGGCGATGCCCTTGGCCACGGCCTGGGCCTCGGTCATCCCACAGAAGGCCACCTCGGGATGGCAGTAGATGGCCCAGGGCACCTTGCCGTAGTCGACCGGTGATACCGGCTCCCCGAGCATGCCCTTGACCGCCACGATGGCCTCGGCAAACCCGACGTGGGCCAGTTGTGGGCTCCCGGCCACCACGTCGCCCACGGCCCAGACGCCCGGCACGGCGGTGCGTTGGTACTCGTCGGCGACGACGAAGCCCCGGGCGTCAATCTCGACGCCGACGCCCTCGGCCACCAGGTCGTCGCTTCGAGGACGGCGCCCCACCGAGACCACGATGGCCTCCACGTCGTAGGACGCACCGCCCGCCACCAGCGTCGTAAGGCCGCGGTCCGGGCTCGGCGTGTGGCTCTCGACATTGACCCCGGTGACGATGTCGATCCCCCGCCTCTTGAAGGAGCGCGCGATCAGGCGAACGATGTCCTCGTCGCACCCGGGCAGCAACGAGTCGAGGGCTTCGAGCACGGTCACCTTGGACCCGAGA
>Ga0302324_100005086_pt1 | contig 28853 bp, 29 predicted proteins | sample Palsa_T0_1_FD_201949 | JGI IMG/M metagenome (GOLD analysis project Ga0302324, IMG submission 201949) | Peat permafrost microbial communities from Stordalen Mire near Abisko, Sweden - Palsa_T0_1 | ecosystem: Environmental > Terrestrial > Soil > Palsa > Peat permafrost | place: Sweden: Abisko...
CCGCCCCCTCGCCCCACACCCCACTCCCCCGGTTTACAATCTCTCTAACAACACAAACTGTCCCCAATTTCTGTGTCTCACACGAAGGGTGCACTCCACTAGACTGTTTCTTAGCGAAGAATAAATGGGTATCCCGAACGCGGATAGTACCATACAGTGAGCCACTGTTGCCCAGCAACAAAATCAAAATTATAGTCGGCTTTAAGCCAAATCAATTTTTTGATCCTGACTGGGTTAAGAATCTGGGCGAACGCGCCCACCAGTGCGAAGACTTCAACCAACCGCCTAGCCATTGAATCGGCTGCGGATGCCAAACGGCACCACTGCCTACGAAGCTCGCAACTTCAGCACCTTCTCCGCATTCCTGTGGGCGAGCTTGGCATGATCCTCAGGGCTAAGAATCCCGGTAAGACTATCCAGAAACGCCCGCCCGTTCGTGTTGGGGCTGAAAGGATAATCGACCGAAAACATGACGCGATCGATGCCGATCACGTCCAACGCGCAGCGCAGCGGCGGCGGAGTGAAGTAGCCGCTGGTGGTGACGTAAATATTCGATTGAAAATATTCGGACACAGGCTGGCGCAGATGCGGCGCAGCGCGAGAAAGAACGCCGCTGCATCGAGCTAGCGCATAAGGAAGCCCCTCACCCATGTGGCCAATGATAAGCTGCAAATCCGGCAGCCGATCGAAGAGGCCGGAAACGATCAGGCGCAGCGTGTGCAGGCCGGTTTCGGCGTGCCATCCCCACCCGGCAATCGAGAGAAGCATGCCCAGTTCGCCAGGCAAGCCGGAGTAATAGGCCTCGCGAACCTTTTCCGGCGGCGGCGCGGGGTGCAAATAGACTGGAACGCGCAGCGCTGCCGCGGCCTCCCACACCGGCAGGAACCGAGGATCGTCGAGAAAAAGCCCGCCGGTCGTGCCGTCGAGCAAAGCCCCGCGGAATCCCAGCCGGGTGATGCAACGGTCTAGTTCTTGCGCCGCTTTTCCCGGATCTTGCAATGCAAGCGCGGCGAAACCCCCGAGCCGCTTGGGATTCGCGCTGATAGCCGCGGCCAGTTCGTCGTTCACGTCGCGTGTGAGAGGCGTGGCCACGTCCGCTGCGAGCGCATCCAGCCCCATCGAAGCCAGCGAAAGAACCTGAAAATCGATGGCTCCTTCGTCCATGGCAGCGATGCGGCCGGCGCCCAGGTCGAGGAGCTTGGGGCGAAGTTGAGCGATCGGCGCTGGAACGCTGTGGCCGGAGCCCTCGGTGGCCTTGACAAAAGATTCGGTGACGAAGTGCTCTTCTAATGTGACGGTGCGCATCAGGCTTTTAGATGCGACGGACGACAACTCGGCTCGCGGTTCGTTTCCGCGTGCCCGACTCGCGCAATCGTCACAGCTTGTCCGTTAGAATGAGGATAAGGTTGTGGGTCCTGCTTGATCGAATGCAGTTTACGGAACAATTCGACGTAGTCGTGGTGGGCGCCGGGCATGCCGGATGTGAGGCCGCGATGGCTGCGGCGCGCATGGGGCTGAAGACCGGCCTCTACACGTTGAACGTCGACTTGATCGCCCAGATGTCGTGCAATCCGGCGATCGGCGGCATCGCCAAGGGACACCTGGTTCGCGAAGTCGACGCGCTCGGCGGGATTATGGGCGAGGTCACGGACGCGGTCGGCATTCAGTTCCGTCTGTTGAACACTTCGCGGGGCCCGGCGGTGTGGTCGCCACGCGCGCAGTGCGACAAACAAGCCTACCGGCTCAAGATGAGCGAGGTGCTGGAGTCGCAGCCGAATCTTAAGATTAAGCAGGCAGAAGTGGCGGAGTTGATTCTTGAAGTACCGAGTATCGAGTACCGAGTACCGAGCGGGACCGATGACTCGGTACTCGGTACTCGCAACTCGGTACTAGGAGTCAAACTCCGCGACGGCCGCACCGTGGGCGCGCAGGCTGTGATCATCACCACCGGAACCTTCCTCAACGGCCTGATCCATTGCGGCGAGCAGCAGTATCCCGCTGGACGTTCCGGGGAACCAAACGCAGTTCTTCTCGGCGAAGCGTTGAAGAGGCTGGGATTGCGCGGCTGCCGTCTGAAGACCGGAACTCCGCCGCGCCTTGATGGACGCACCATCGACTGGTCGCGGTTCGCGGTGCAGCCGGGAGATGCCGACCCCACTCCCTTCAGCTTCCGCACCAGGCGCGTGGCCCACCACGACTCGCAAGTGCCCTGCTACATCGCGTGGACTACGCCCGAAACGCATCGCATTATCCGCGAGAACGTTCATCGCTCGCCGATGTATAGCGGGCAGATCCAATCGATCGGGCCGCGCTATTGTCCGTCGATCGAAGACAAGATCGTCAAGTTTCCCGACAAGGAGGTGCACCAGCTCTACCTCGAGCCCGAAGGCCTGAACACGCACGAAATCTACGTCAACGGAATGAGCACGTCGCTGCCGGTCGAAGTTCAGGTGGCGATCCTCAAATCGATTCCAGGTCTCGAAAGCGCCGACATGCTGCGCCCCGGGTATGCCATCGAATACGATTCGATCGACCCCACCGAACTGCAGCGCACGTTGGAAACAAAAAAGATTGCGCGGCTGTTCTTGGCCGGACAGATCAACGGCACATCCGGCTACGAAGAAGCCGCCTGCCAGGGCCTGATGGCGGGGATCAACGCGGCTTTGCAGGTAAAGGCGCAACCACCGCTGATTCTGGACCGCACCGAGGCTTACACCGCGATCCTGATCGACGACCTCATCTCCAAGGGAACAAACGAGCCTTACCGTATGTTCACCTCGCGTGCGGAATTCCGCCTGCACCTGCGCATCGACAACGCCGATCGCCGGCTCACGCCGCACGGACGCCGCGTGGGCTTGATCGCGGACGACGCTTGGGATGACTTTGAAGCCAAGCAGCAACGGCTGGAGAACCTAAAGAAGTTGCTGGAACGCACAAGGCTGACCTCCTCAATGCTGGAAAATTTTGGGCCTTGTCATTCCGAGGAGCAAAGCGACGAGGAATCCGTTGTCGCTGCCAGCGCAGCGGCTCGCGACTGGACCACGGCAATCGGTCAGACTTGCGCGCAATTGCTGAAGCGCCCCGAGGTCGTCATCGAGAAGCTGGCGCCGATTCTCCGCGAGCTGGAGCCTGCGTTCTTTGCCAGAGAAAAAGAAACGCACGCGAACCCATGCGAATCCGCAGGTGCGCTTTCTTCCCAGGTCCGCAACGAACTCAAGTCGGTGGAAACCGAGATCAAGTACGAGGGTTACCTCCTGCAACAGCAACGCGCTATGGAGCGGATGAAAAAATCGGAGCAGCGGTCGATCCCTGGCTGGTTCGACTACCGCTCGGTCAGCGGACTCTCGCGCGAGATGCAGGAAAAGCTCACTCACGTGCAGCCGCGCACGCTGGCCCAGGCCTCGCGCATCCCAGGAGTCACGCCGGCAGCCGTGTCGCTGGTCAACGTCTTCATTGAAATCCAGGCGCGGAGACGGGAACAGGCAGCCGCCCTCTAAAACCAAACTTACCTCAGCCCGTCGAAATTAACGCTGCGTTAACAATTCAATGTTACGCAGGCGTTAATATCTCCCGCATGCCGCAGGAGTCCCTCCGCATTGATGACCAGCCCGGATCGCAGCCAGGACATCGTATTCTGCGCCTGGACGGGGCTTTGGTCATGACCACGATGTTTGAGTTTCAGGCCATGGTGCGGGCCGACAAATCGCAGGCGCTGATCATTGATTTCACCAACGTCCCCTACGTGGATTCGGCGGGTATCGGTGCACTGGTGGGAGCATACGTTACGCGGCAGCATGGCGGACGCAGCCTGGCGCTGGTAGGCGTGAGCGACCGGGTTCACAACGCGCTGGCGGTCACTCGGGTCGAACAGTTCTTCCGCTTCTTCGATTCCGTCAGCGCGGCAGAGGAATCGTCTGCCGCATAGCCATTCCTGGCGCTCCTACTCAACACCGCTTGGGCGTTCGTTCACTAAGGGGTGATCTCATAAACGGTGCCGTAGCCATACCGGCTGCCGCCGTGGTACGTGGTACCGAAAAGGTCGCCGGAGCCGTCGAGCAGCAGTCCCTCTTCTGGTTCCGAACCGTCTTCGGCGCTTTCAAATGGGTGCAGGATGGTTTCTTTCCACGTGCCTCCGCCTTGCGGCGAAAGCTCATAGACGACGCCACAGTAGAATCCGCTGCAGCCGACCCCACCGTTTACAGCGGTGCCATAAACGTTTCCACTGCCGTCCACCACCAAGGTTCCCCCAGGAAATTCGCCATCTCTGCCGAAGTTGCTGCCGACTGAAAAGACGTGAATGACCGTTTCCGTCCACTCGCCCTTGGATGTCGGGCTCAATTCGAAGACCAGGCCGACGTCGGGATCACTGGCCCTGCGGTTGGGATCACCGGCCGTGCCGTAGAGATTCCCGCTGGAATCGAAGGTTAGGCGGGAATCGAGTGAAGCGCCCTGGTTTCCGTGAAAGTTGTGCAGGACTCTCAACTTCCAAGGACCGTTGGCTTGTAGCGATAATTCGTATACGGCGGCATAGTAAATGCCGCTGGCATAGCCGCTATAGGCCGGGCCATAGAGGTTACCCTTGCTATCGAAGGTGACGCCGGCAGACGGGGATCCGATGCCGTTGGTGGCGGGAAATGTGTAAAGGATCGTTTCTTTCCAGCTGCCCCCCCGGCTGCGGACTGAGTTCGAAAACTTCGCCGTCGGAAGTGACTGAATTCACAAGCGACGTTACGCCGTAGAGGTTGCCGGCGCCGTCAGTGGCCAGGTCGCTGTAAACAGAACCCTCACCGCTCCCAAAGGTGTAAATCGCGCTTTCGGACCATGCGCCGCTCGTTCCCTTGCTTAATTGGAAGACGAAACCGCCGCCGTTGTAACCGTCGTCGTTCTGGGCGACTCCGTACAGATTTCCTTGCTTGTTGAGAACCATGGTGCCGGCGATGGCGAAGGCCGGAGGAGAGGCGCAACTTGGAAACGAATAGAGGAGGCTCTCTGCCCATTTGGCGTCGGATCCCGGAGAAAGCTCGAACACGGTGCCGCAATTTGCCGTCCCGCCGAGGGTGGTGGTGCCATAGAGATTACCGGCAGCATCCGCTACCAGGCCTGAATAAGGATTGGCACCCAGAGTCTGGTTGAAGCGCAGAATCACACTCTCGCCCGCTCGAGCGATTGTGGCATTAAGTAAGAGCGCCAGCGCAACCGCCAAGATTTGCCCCGACATTGCCGCGAACCATTTGCTCCTCATACTCAGACCTCCTTATTGTCGTCGCTCTACCCAAGCCAGCGGCTTTAGTGGGTGTTGCTGGGCAAGTTTCGTGGTCGCCACAGTCTCAAAGTCGACGCGCCACCGGCAAGCATGCCCAGGGAAGCGGGCGTACTCTCCGGGGTGGCTTCGTCTATTGCAGCGGTCTCTTCCTCTGCCGCTTCTTCTTCTGCGGTACCGCTCGTCTGCCCGGTGAGAATTGGCTGGTTGGGCGTGCTCTCGTAGGCGTATCCATAAATGCTTGCATAATCCCACTGTCCCGGGTAGGGAAACTTGATGCGGGCCCAACCGTAATGCACTTCGCCGTTGATCAGGAATTTCAGACCGACATAAGCGAATTCAACGCTGGGCCAAGTTCCTAAGCTTCGGACGGTGCTGTTGTTAAAGGAGAGAAAGGCCATATAAAGGCCACCGGCCCCGAATTGTTGTTCTGGCCCTATTTTCTTACCAGACGCCACCGCAGCCGCGGTCCCCGCTTGTTGTCCCTGTACCACCCCGTTTCCGCCGCGACGCGGAACAATATTCAGGAAAAACTTGAGGTAGGTTGTTGAACCAAACGTTCCTCTCCCGTTAGAGAACCGTCCGAAGCTGAAGTCCGCCGCTCCATCGTTGTTAAGGTCAAGCGGCGTCAGCCAAGGGCCTCCGCCGAAGAAGGGCTGTGCGATGGCCGTGTTGCAGGGGGTGTAAATCACCTCGGCTTCGGCGGGCATAGAAAGCGACGCCAATCCCGCGCCAGCCGCCGTCGCATAGGCGAGGAGGGTTTTTTCCAGATGGCGGGGCAAACTAACGGCGGGCCGACTGGGGGCTCTTGAAAAACTCCTCAACTGCTGGGAAGACATGGGAATACCTCGCTGACTGTGCCTGGGGAAGGACTGCTTGGCAAGAACCCAAGCGTTATCGCCCATGTCGCAGAGTATGTCAAGACTTTTGAGCCGCCGGTAGTGGCTTTTCCATTGCCACAACACTCATTGGCCTGGTTAGGTCCCAGGAGTTTGACTGGCTTGCTCATCCCTCCTAAGATGAATTTCCCTGTCGACTTCCATGATCGGTCAGACCATCTCGCACTACCGCATCACCGGCCAGCTCGGCAGCGGCGGGATGGGGATTGTCTACGAAGCGCTGGACCTCGACCTGGGACGCCGGGTTGCGCTGAAATTTCTACCACCGCAGCTCTCCCGCGACCAAAACGCGTTGGACCGTTTTCTGCTTGAAGCTCGCACCGCCTCGGCACTGAACCATCCCAACATCTGCACGATTTATGCAGTCGAAAAGGTCGAGCTTGAGAAGGGGAACGCCCAGGTGTTCATCGCCATGGAGTTGCTGGAGGGCGAGACTCTGGACCGTCGCCTGAGCGCCAGCCTGATGCCCGTTGATCGTTTGCTGGATTGGGGCATTCAACTGGCGGATGCACTCGATGCCGCCCATGCAAAAGGCATCATCCATCGCGACATCAAGCCGGCAAACATCTTTATCACCCAGCGCGGGCAAGTGAAGGTGCTCGATTTCGGCTTGGCCAAGCTGACGCGTCCGGAGATGGCGATGGAAACCATCGGCGCGACGCAGGATTCGCCTGGGCCAGCACATCTCACGAGTCCGGGGGCGACCGTCGGCACCATCGCTTTCATGTCCCCGGAACAGGCGCGTGGCGAGGAATTGGATAACCGCACAGATTTGTTCTCGCTCGGCGTGGTCATGTACCAGATGGCCACCGGTCGATTGCCGTTCTCCGGCGCGACCTCTGCGGTGATCTTTCATGCCATTCTCGAACTCGATCCGGTCCCGGCGCAGCAGATCAATGCCACGCTGCCGCCTAAACTTGAGGAGATCATCGAAAAGACTCTGGAGAAGGATCGCGATCTGCGGTACCAGTCAGCCGCCGACCTGCGCGGCGATCTGAAGCGGCTGAAGCGCGACACGGAATCGGGGCGGAGGGCTGGGCAGTCTGTGTCGCAAAATGCGTCGGCGATCCCGGTCGTTCCGTCCGCCTCGGCGGTCGCCGCCGTATCTTTGGGTCGGCAGGCTTCCGGCAGCTCGGCTGTGGTCTCAGCCGTGCGACAAAACAAGCTGAGCGCCGGTCTGACGGCGGGAATCGCGCTGGTGCTGGTGGCAGCGGCGAGTTATGGAATCTACGCTTTCCTGACGCGTAGCCGTCACAGCCCGTTCCAGGATATTTCTGTGACGAAGGTGACCGAGACCGGCGACGCGCTCCTTGCGGCCATCTCCCCGGACGGCAAGTACATTCTTAGCCTGACCAGAAAAAACGGCCTGGCGAGTCTCTGGCTGAGGAATGTGCCAACCAACAGTAATACTCAGGTGCAGCCTCCGGCAGATGTGTATTACAACGGCCTGCGCTTTTCGCCGGACGGAAATTATTTCTACTTCGTGCGCAGCGATCCTGGAAATCCCGAGTTGAAGTTTCTGTATCGGTCGGCGCTGTTGGGGGGCGATCCGCAAAAGCTGGCGGCAGACGTGGATTCCAATATCACCTTTTCGCCGGACGGGAACAAAATCGCCTTCATGCGCTACGACAATCCGGAGGCGGGCAAGTACCGGCTGATCGTTCGTCCGGTCGAAGGCGGCGAGGGCGTAGAAACTGTGCTGGCGGGAGGATCGAACGGCCAGGGGCTTTACAACCCCGCGTGGTCTCCCGACGGAAAGATAATTGTGTGTAACGGGTTGCACTTCGGGAATGCGCTGGAGAGCCTGGTGGCTGTGGATGTGGAAAGTGGACGACAAAAGACTTTTTTTGGGAACACCGCGGAACTGCTGGAATCGCCCACCTGGTTGCCGGACGGCAGCGGATTGCTCGGGCTGCTGCGCGGACAGAGTACGAACTACCATCAAGCCCAAATCGCTTTCGTTTCTTTTCCGGAAGGAAAGCTGTCGCAGATCACGCACGATACAAATACCTACTCCAATGTCAGCGTAGCGGCAAATGGGCGCGCGCTGGCGACGGTCATGATTGAGGGGCGATGGAGCCTGTTGTTGATGCCCGCCTCCGATACTGGTGCGCAGGCTCATCCCGTCACCGCGGCGGAGGCGTTTACGAACTTCACCTGGACCCGCGACGGCCAGCTGATCGGCGACCAGGGAAGCACCTTGAACCGGATCGACCCGGCCACGGGCGCAAAGACCGTGATTGCCACGGAAGAAGGGAAACCGACCGGCAATCCCGCAGCCTGCAGCAACGGCGGCTATGTTGTGTTCGATCTCGGGTTTCACGGAGGCACGGGCGATAACAACGTGTGGCGCATCGATGCAGCGGGCGGCAATCTGAAGCAACTTACGACTGGAAGGAACGATCACAACTCCGTGTGCTCTTCCGACGGCCGCTGGGTGTACTACATCGAGCAAGGAGACGAAGGCAAGCTGGCCCGGGTTTCGATTGACGGCGGAAGCCCGCAGACCGTTTCGGACTTGCCGATTTCGGACAGCGAATTCGACCTCTCGCCGGACGGAAAGTTGGCCGCGTTTGCCACGCTCGAGCATTCCGGCGGGCACAAGGACAAGCTGATAGTGGTAAACGCCGATTCCGGCAAAGCCACAGTGCTGGAGTTTGAGCGCGTCCGCTTTGGGCTGGTGCGCTTCAGCCGCGACGGAAAGGCTGTGGTCTATCCCACCCGCGAAAATGGCGTGGACAACCTTTGGCTGCAGCCTCTGGATGGATCGAAGGGGAAGCAGATTACAAGTTTCACTTCCGAGCACATCTACGACTTCCACTCGTCGTTCGATGGAAAGCAGTTAGCCATGGTTCGCGGACACAACGACGCGGACGTCGTATTGATCCGCGACAACGACTGAGTCATTGAGGAATTGAGCGATTGAGCGACTGGGTCATTGGGTGATTGAAAAAACGACTTACGAGTTGCAAAGGCGAAAGTACCGCAGCTCTACGATTTTCAATCGCTCAATGACCCGATCACCTCAATCGCTCAATAAAAAGGCGGCCATCGCTGGCCGCCCCTTATTCGAATTGTTAGCTGGGAAGTGGTTTATGCACCCTTCACGTTCTCGGCCTGCCAGCCCTTCGGGCCTTTGACCACGTCGAACTGCACCTGCTGACCTTCCTGCAGGCTGCGGAAGCCGCTTGCCTGAATGGCCGAGAAGTGCACAAATACGTCCTCGCCGTTCTGGCGGCTGATAAAACCGTAGCCCTTGGCGTCGTTAAACCACTTCACTGTTCCTGTTTCCATGTGTTGCAATGTTCCTTTTTGTTGATGTAGCGCTGAAACTTTGGAAGGCTTCTTCAGCAGGCAGGTCACGCGCTGGTTGAGCGGAGAAACTGAGTACTGCGAAGGACTCTAAAGATCAAACGCAGGTAAATTCTAAGTGAACTTTCTAATAAAATCCACAATGTTCCGCAATATGTGCGCTTAAGTGCATACGTATCAGCGACTTCCGGACTATTCTCTCGATTGCTCCACGACCGGGATTTGCCAGCCAGCCAGCCAAAGATACATGATCTAGGAATGCGTTTCTCGAAACTCCTAATTCTGCTTGCGCTCGTTGCTCCCGCTTGGGCGGGGATCGTGGAAGATGTCCGCGGCGCCCTGGCGCAAAACAGTTTTCCCGCTGCCGAGGCCGACCTCCAGTCCTACCGCGGCAAGAACGGCTTCACAGCCGAATACGTTGAGGCCTACTCGTGGATGGGACGCGCAGCCCTCAGCGCTCACGACTACGATCAGGCCGCGTCCTACGCCAAGCAAACCAAAGCGCTCGCGCTCGAGCAACTCAAGCAGCGTCCGCTGGACGCCGAACCGCACCTGCCGATCGCCCTGGGAGCCGCGATCGAGGTTCAGTCGCAGACGCTGGCGGCTCGCGGCCAACGCACTCAAGCCATCGCAGTTCTGCAGAGCGCGCTGCGTACCTACGGCAGCACCTCGATCCGCGCACGCCTGCAGAAGAACCTGAACCTGCTCTCGCTCGAAGGAAACTCAGCACCCCCGCTCCGCTCGGACCAATTCCTGGGATCGAAACCGCCTGTGCTGGCCCAACTCAAAGGCTCGCCCGTCCTGCTTTTTTTCTGGGCGCACTGGTGTGGGGATTGCAAAGCCGAAGCGCCCATCATCACGCAACTGCGAGCGGAGTTCGCTCCCAAGGGGTTGACCGTAGTCGGCCCCACGAAACTCTACGGCTACACCGCGCAGGTCGAGCACGCCTCGCCCAGTGACGAACTCGCCTATATTGACGCGGTGCGTCACCGCTTCTATGGCGGACTGCTAGACATGCCAGTGCCCATCAGCAAGTACAACTTCGACGCCTATGGCGCCTCAACCACGCCCACGCTGGTCCTGCTCGATCGCGCGGGCAAGGTTGCGATGTACCATCCCGGGGCTTTGCCCTACGATCAACTGAAGGCGGAGATTGAGAAGGTGGTGCCACGCTGAGCAGGCGTCATCCCGAGCGGAGCCGCTTTTCAGGCGGAGCGAGGGATCTCCCGCACAACGAACACCTTCGTCCACGGGAGATCCCTCACCCGGCTGAACTACGCCGGGTTTCGGGAAGACTCCCCTCAAGAAGGGCCAGATTCAAACTGCGACTACCCGATCTTAGGCAGGTCCGATCATAGCGAATCATCGGGCTCACTCCACCTCCCGCAACTCCCCCGTCCCCACGTCGTACACAAACCCCCGCACCGGAATGTGCTTCGGAATCCACGGATGCGTTTTCACGCGGCGCACCTGCTCGCGGACGTTCTCTTCCAAATCCTCAAAAGCGTGGAAATGCGCCGGCGCGCCGGCATCTGTGCCCATCTTTTCTGCCAGCTTCTTCTTGAGTTCATATTCCCTCACCTTCAGCAATCCGCAATCGGTGTGGTTGATGATGATGAACTCCTGCGTGTCGAGCAGATGATGCGAGACAATCAGCGAACGCAGCGCATCGTCGGTGGCAATTCCGCCGGCGTTGCGAATCATGTGCGCGTCTCCGGGCTTCAATCCCAGGCAGCGTTCAAACAGGATTCTGGAATCCATGCAGGCCAGCACGGCCAACCTACGCCGCGGCCTCACAGCCAGATCTCCCAGGTTAAAGTTTTTTACAAATTGCGCGTTGGCTTGCAGCAGTTCGTCGGCGACTGACAATGTTCCTCTTTCCCAGGTTGTCCGGCCACAAGTGAGATTTGCCTGCTCCAATTCGGCCGCTGGTTGTTCTCCCAGTTTAACCGCTACAATCGCTCCGTGAATCTAGACGATACGATCGTCGCAATTGCAACTCCGCCCGGCCGCGGCGGCATTGGCGTGGTACGCATCGCAGGACCCCGCGCGTTGGCGATTACGGCCCCGATGTTGCGCCTGAAGTATGATCTTGAACCGCGACTAGCCACCTTCGGCGAACTAGTCGAACCATTTCTGGAACATGTGGGGACAGCCGCCCCTTCGGCAAGCTCAGGGCAGGCTCCCGGCTGTCCAGCCGAGCGAAGCTCGGCTCGCATCGACGAAGTGGTTGTGACTTACTTCGCCAAACCCCACTCCTACACCACCGATGACGTCGTCGAGATCGCAGCGCACGGATCTCCCGTGGTGCTCCGGCACATCGTCGAACTCTGCGTCGCTGCTGGAGCTCGCCTCGCCGAGCCCGGAGAGTTCACCATGCGCGCATTCCTCAACGGCCGCATCGATCTCACCCAGGCCGAGGCGGTTCGTGATCTCATCGACTCGCAGACTCTCTATCAGGCAAAGATCGCCGCCCAACAGCTCGAAGGCGCTCTCTCCCGCCGCTTGCAGCCGATTAAGCAAAAGCTGGTCGAGCTGATCGCCCTTTTAGAGGCGGGAATCGATTTTGCCGAAGACGACGTTTCTGTGCTGCCCAACGCAGCGATCCTCGCACGCATTGCCGCCGTCCGCCAGCCGCTGGCTCAGCTTGCCGCGACTTTCGCGTACGGCAAGATCGTACACCAGGGGATGACGCTCGCCATCGTCGGCCGACCGAACGTCGGGAAGTCAAGCTTGTTCAACCGTCTGGTCGAGCGTGAGCGCGCCATCGTCACGGCAACTCCGGGCACCACGCGCGATTTGGTCAGCGAAACCGTCGCTATCGGCGGAATTCCGATTCAGCTTGTCGACACAGCCGGAATCCGGCACGCCCTCGACGAGGCGGAATCGATCGGCATCCGTAAGTCCATAGAAGCCCTTGCGGACGCAGACCTGGTGCTGGTCGTGCTCGACGCTTCGCAGCCAGTCACCTCGGAAGACGAAGAACTGCTGCGGCACGCTGACGGCCGCCCGACCATCGTAGTTGGAAACAAGTGCGACCTGGCAGTCAGGGGTGAGGACCCAGTGGTCGGCGTTCCGGCGACAATAAACGCCACAAGCGTTCGTGCTTCCGCCCTGACTGGCGAAGGCATCGCCGAACTGCGCACCGAGATTCTGCGCCACATCGGCGGTGAAACCGGAGCGCAAGCCGAAGCCGGCTTTCTCACCAACGTTCGACATCAGGGCCTGATACAGGATTCGCTCGCAGCGCTCGATGCCGCTACTGCCGCCGTCCTCGGCAAAGTCCCCCACGAAATGCTGCTGCTCGACCTCTACAACGCTCTCCGCCCCCTCGATGCCGTCACCGGAGCGACCACTACCGACGACATCCTAAACCTGATCTTCAGTACCTTCTGCATCGGAAAGTAAACCGACTCGTGCGAGATGGAAGCCCCGCTCCGCCTGTGGCGAGGCGATCACTTTTCGATATCGAAGTAGATCTTGGTCGTGGCGCGGTAGTGGGCTATCTTTTTACCATCTAGTTCCATCTCTAATTCGGCAACCCGTGCCCACCTCAAGCCTCGAACGGTCTTTGCCGCTTCAGCTACCGCATTTTCCGCGGCCTTGGCAAAGCTCTGTTTCGAAGTTCCAACTATTTCGATTACTTTTTGCGTCATTGTGGTTCTCCTTTAACTTCTCAGCGTGGATTGTACCTCAGCTCTTCCCGTATCGGCCTTGCGGACGCTTGTAGAATCGCCAGGCGCGACTACGACACGGAATAGGATCAGCGATATCATCTTCGAGGCACGCTACGAGGTACCATTGGACATGGGCAGAACGCGCATGGAATGCTCCGGCTCGGACTCCGATCGGCTAGCTGCCTCCGCGATCCTCCTGCGACAAGAACCGGACGAGGAAGACGACGAAGAGGACGATGACGAGGACGAAGAGGAAGGCGGAGACGAGGACGAGGACGATCCAGATGACGGCTACTCGGAGTGAGCGTGTTCTTTAAATCCTCCGCTCTAAACCCTCCACTCAGGGCGCGCCCAGCTACGGCTGGGAAGATATACATTGCCGGCGTACTGATTTTGTTCGCGCTGGTTTACGTGGGCTCACTCTTTTCTCCCGGACTACAGGATGATGCGGACTCCACCCACGCCGAGGCCGCGCGAGAGATGTCCGTCACGCACGACTACGTGACGCTCAAGGTAAACGGCAACCGCTACCTCGAGAAAGCTCCGCTGATGTACTGGGCGGTTTCCTTCTGCTACCTCGGTTTCGGCGTCAATGAGTTCGCTACCCATCTGCCCGTTGTTCTTTCCATGCTGCTCCTCGTGCTGCTGGCCATGCGTTGGGGGCGGCGCGCGTTCGGCGACCGGGCTGCTATCTACGCCGGACTGTTCGTCGCCACAGCGGCGGGCTGTTATCTCTTCACTCGCATCCTGATCCCAGAAGCGATCCTTAGTTTCTTCATCGCTGCCTCGTTTTATTTCTTCGTCACAGCGCTGGAAGATCGCAGACCCTGGCGCTGGTACAGCGGCTATGCATGCATGGCGCTGGCCGTGCTCACCAAGGGTCTGCTGGCCATTGTCGTGGTCGGATTAGCTCTGCTGCTATATGTCGTGATCAGCGGGGAGTGGCGCCGCTGGCGCGAGTTCCATCTGTTCACCGGCACGTTGTTATTCCTGGCAATCGCCGCGCCCTGGCATTGGCTTGCCGGCATTCGCAATCCGCGATTTTTCTGGTTCTACTTCGTGAACGAACACTTTATGCGCTTCCTCGGCAAGCGCATCCCCAAGGACTACAACAAACAAACCGATTCGCTCTACTGGACGCTCCATCTGGTATGGCTGTTCCCGTGGAGTCTGTATCTGCCGGTGGCTCTGCGGCGGCCGGTCGCAAACTGGATGGCACGCCGCAAGCGCGGCGTCGACAAGACGCCACGAAAACCGTTGGACTTTAGATCCCGAACAGAATTAATCTGCCTCGCCTGGGCCGGAGTCACGCTCGCCTTCTTTTCGTTTTCTACCAACCAGGAGTACTACACATTCCCCGCCTACTTGCCAATCTTGTTGCTCATTGCAGTGAGGCTCGCGGATGAAGAAGAGTGGGGCTTGCAAAGTTGGCTGTTGTGGAGTTCAGGAGTACTTGCGCTCATCTGCATCGCAGTCTCGGTCGTCCTGGCCGCAGGCCTGTGGAACTCGCGTCACCTGCGGTTCGTTCCGGATATCGGCACCGTGCTGGCGAAGCCCGATCTGCAAGCCGAAACTCTTTCGATGGGGCATATCCTCGATCTGACCGGGGAGTCGTTCGCGGCACTGCGCCTTCCTGCGGCGTTGGCCGCCATCGTCCTCTTGATAGGTCCCGCATTCGCCTTCTGGCTCAGACGGCGCGGTTCGCACTTCGCTGCCACGTGGACCACCGCGGCAACGATGGCGGTCTTTCTGACTGCGGCGCACGTTGCTCTCGTGCGCTTTGATCCTTACTTAGGATCACGAAGCATGGCCCAGCAGATCGCTCCCGAACTCAGACCTACAGACCGCGTGATGATTTACGGCGATCAGTCATTTGGGTCGTCGCTGCTGTTCTACCTGCGGCGGCCAATTGAGCTGGTGAATGGGAATACGACCTCCATGTGGTGGGGATCCACTTATCCCGATGCCCCGCACATCTTCCTCGATGATCGGGATCTGCAGCGTGTGTGGAAGTCCCGGGAACGGGTTTTCCTTTTCGTGCCGCAACATGAGCGCGCCAAGGTGGAGGCGCTTTTGCCGGCACCGCTGCACGTCGCTAGCGAAGCGTCGGGCAAGGTTATCTTCACGAATCATCCATGATGCTTGCAGTTAGCAGTTAGCAGTTAGCACTCGGGGATTCAGCACACGGCCGCGCCGCCAATGGCCAATTGCTAGTTGCCAATTGCTGCTACCGGCGGGAAACTACGCCCACTCCCTGCTTCACAGTCGGCAGCGAGTAACCCGACTTGACGGCATCCCTGCGGAACATCTGGACCGTTTCCTGCGAGAACTCGTGCAGATCTTTGCCTACGAGTGGGAGCTTCTTCAGGACGTCAGTGGTTGCTGTAATCACATGGCAGCCGATCTCATCCGCCTGAAAAACGTTGAGCAGTTCTCGCGGACTGGCCCACATGAGTTGGGCCTTCGCTGCATTGGCCATGGCGACCGCTTCGCGCATCAGCGGCACCGGATCGCGGCCGGTGTCCGCGATACGGCCGGCAAACACGGAAACGTAGGCGGGAGCGCTGCCCTGCAATGCATTACAAACGCTCCGCACCTGCTCCAGCGTGAGCAGCGCGGTCACGTTCAACTGAATTCCTTCGTGAGAGAGATGCCGGATAAGGTCATAGGTCGGCACTCCCTTTGTGTTCATCACCGGAACCTTGACGAACACGTTCTTTCCCCAGGCCGCGATGTGACGCGCCTGCTCTTCCATCTCCGGCTCTTCATCGGCAAACACTTCGAATGAAATTGGACGGTCCTGAATGGTCGCCAGCAGGTCGAGCGCAAAGCCCTGATAGTCCGTAACTCCCGTGGCTCGCATCAGCGTGGGATTGGTGGTGAAGCCCTTGATATGGGGCTGGCGGTAAAGCTCCAGCATGCTGGCCTTGTCGGCGCCATCGGCAAAAATTTGTACGCGCAGCTCAGACACAGACTTCATGAAGGATGCGATCCTTTCGTCGTGGAACGGATGATCCAGTCAGCCGCTTCGCGGAGTGACCCTACGCGCAAGTCGGGAGCACGATCTGGAGGTCGCTCCGAATAACCGTAATCGACAAGAATAGTCTTACATCCAGCATTATAACCGGCTTCGATGTCTCGCCATCGGTCGCCGACCATGAAGCTGGCCGCCAGGTCGACGTTATGCTTTCGCGCCGCCTCTAGAAGCATTCCAGGCAGTGGCTTACGGCAGTCACAGTGGTCTTCATCGGTATGGGTGCAAACGAGAATGTCGTCGATGGGAAGACTGGCGGATAAAGACTGGTGCATTGCGTCCAATGCCGCGCGCGATTGCTTTCCTCGCCCAACGTCAGGCTGGTTCGTCACCACCAGCAATTGATATCCATGCGATTTCAGATCATGCAGCGCTTCTGGAACATCGGGAAGCACTTCCAACTCTTGCAGCGTCGGTGGGGGAAGAGGCTTGCCATCACGAACAAAAGCCCGATTGATCACTCCGTCGCGGTCAAGGAACACGGCGCGGTGCTTGCCGGACGATGCCATCGATTCCCATTTCGTGGCCTGCAACTTAAGCGCCGGATGCGAGACGAGCAAATGCCAAACCACTGCCTGAAACGCCTCGGTATGCGGCGTGATGTGCGCTGGGTTGACCGTGGGAATTAACACACAAGCATCCGCAACCTTTGCCGTGTAACCGCCGTTGCGGCCGACTATGCCAATGATCTTTGCGCCAACGGACTTCGCATACTTCAGCGCGGCCACCAGATTCGGGCTGACATTCTGCTCAACATTCCCGCCACCCACCGAGAGAATCAAGAGTGAATCGTTGGCCCGCAGCCGGCTGGTGCGTAACCAACTGTCGAAGATCGAACTCCAGCCTTCATCGTTCGTGCGCGCCGTAAGCTCGGATACGTTGTCGGTCGGGGCATAGGCTTCTATGCCCGCGATCTTGCGGAAGTCGTTGACCGCGTGTGAAGCATTGGCGGCGCTTCCGCCCACGCCGAGAATAAACAGACGTCCGCCTGCGGATCGAGTGCTGGCCAGAAGGCCGGCGGCCCTTTCAATACTCGCCACGTCCAGCTTCGCAATGATCTCGCTTGCCTCGGCGAGAAAATCTTCCGCAAACTTCCTGCCCGATTCCCGGCTGCTCATCTCCGCACATCTCCTCGTCGGCTCAGGAAGCTCGTCATCTCCTTCAGCCCTGCGGGCGAACCCATCTCGTAAAAGCGCTCGTGTACGTCCATGGCAGCCAGTTCGCCGGCCTGGAGCAACTCTGCGTAAACATCGGCGAGATCTGTGGCGCGCATTCTGCTAAATGCTTCCGCACGGAATACGCCTAGCCCGTAATCGATGTAGTGCATACGCGAAGTCCGGTTCTTCTTGCTATACGCCAAAATATCGCCGTCTTCAAATTCCACGTTGCTTGTATCCCACTGCCCGTTGTTACGGAATACTGTCATTAATCCCAACTTGCCGCACTGCGAAAATTCCTGCTCGATCACGGCGTAGTCACAGGCGAGGTAGGAATCGCCATACATGACGAAGAAACTCTCGCCTAGCTTAGGCAACGCTGCTCGAATTGCACCAGCCGTGCCCAGCAGCTTCGCGCCGTCATAAGAGTACTCAACCTTTACTCCGAACGCGCTGCCATCCCCGACCGCCTGCTCAATCATCTCACCCAAGTGACCGACGCACACTATTACATGTCGGATGCCCCTGCTTTGCAGCAAGCGTAACTGATGCGCCACAAAAGGCAGGCCATCGATCGGGATCAGCGACTTCGGAATCGTTTCTGTCAACGGTCCAAGACGAGTGGCCAGGCCGCCGGCAAGTATGGCTATGGGTAGCATGAGTTCTCTAAGAATGCGCCAGAACGGACGTGCCACTAAAGTCGAACTGCGACCGGACTTCGCGCAGCCCGGCGCTTCGCATGGCGGAGCGCAGGCGAGTCTTGTCCTCGCTATAAAGCAGCAGAAAACCGCCGCCGCCGGCGCCAATCAGTTTGCCGCCAAGCGCTCCATGGGTGCGCGCCAGATCGTACATTTCATCAATGAAGCTGCTGCTCATCCCCGGCGAGCGTTTCTTTTTATGCTCCCAGTGGACGTGCATGAGTTCGGCAAACTTGCGCAGATCGCCGGCCAGCAGCGCGTCCCGGCTTTCGAGGCCAAGCCGCTTGGTGAGGTGCAAATTCTCCAGCATGTCGCTGGCGTTCTCGCGAGTTCGCGTATCCTGATCGCGCAAAACCTCCGCCGCCGAGCGCAATGCTCCGGTGAAGAACAACAATAAATTGTCTTCAAGATTTGCCAGAGTTTCAGGAGCGATCTTCAGAGGCTCCGCAATGACTCGATCATCCGGCAGAAATTCGAAACAGGTGATGCCGCCGAATGCCGCAATGTATTGGTCCTGTTTGCCGATCGGCTCTTTCAGTAGATCGATTTCTATGTGGCAAGCCTGCTCCGCCAACTCCTGAGGCGGAACGAAGCTTCGCTTCATCGTGTGCAGCGCGCGCAACAATGCAGTCGTAAAACTACCGGACGAACCTAGCCCCGTACCGGCAGGAATATCCGAGAGACTGACGATTTCAAGATAGGGTCCAGTAACGCCGGTCATGCGCAAAGCTTCGCGAATGATGGGATGTTGAATTTCCTCCCAGCGCTCCACATCCTCGAGCTTCGAATACTTCAGGATGATTCGCGGACGAAAGGCTTCGTTGATGGTGATGTAAACGTACCGGTTGATGGCGGCGGACAGCACAAACCCGCCGTGCTTGCGATAATACGACGGAAGATCGGTGCCCCCTCCACCCAATGAGATTCGTAACGGACTGCGTGTGATGATCAAACGATAGATTCCCTAGTGGCGGGTAAAGTATAGCGTATCTAGGATTCGGCTCTTCATTGCTCCGCCTTCACCGGGGCTGCGTCCGCGCTCACGAATTTTATCGTGGCCAAGACCGCTTGCTTGATCGTCAATCGTGGCCGCCAACCCAGAGCTCGGATGCGCGAGCAGTCGAGCAGGATGAATGGACTGTCCCCCACCCAGCCGCGTTCGCCGCCTGAGTACGTGAGCTTCGGATGCAGCCCGAGGTGCTCGCAGATCCAGCCGATAGAGTCGTTGACCTCGCAATATTCGTCGGTGCCGAGGTTGAAGATGTTCACCCTGCCATCGGCTTTTTGGAGGGCGGTAAGAATAGCGTCGATGCAATCCTTCACATACAGGTACGACTTCCGCTGATGGCCGTTGCCCAGCACATGGAGATGTTCAGGATGCTCGGAAAGCTGCTGGAAAAAATCGAACACGTGCCCGTGCGAATAACGCTCTCCCAGAATCGATACGAACCGAAAAATATAGCCTTGCAAGCCGAACCCTTCGCAGTAGGCCTGAATCAAGCCTTCCGCAGCCAGCTTGGACGCGCCATAGAGCGAAGTCTGAACCGGAAAGGGACAAGTCTCGGGCGTAGGGAAAATTTCCGGCTCTCCGTAGACCGATCCCGTCGAAGAGAAAACGATCCGTTTGCAGCCGTGCTCGCGCATCGCTTCCAGCACATTCCAGGTCGCGATCGTATTCTGATCGAGGTCCTTGCGCGGATGTTCTGTGCCGAAGCGCACGTCGGCATTGGCCGCGAAGTGCACCACCAATTCCGCGCCCTCCATCGCTTCCGCAAGACTCTTGCGATCGAGCAGATCAGCCTGAAGGAAACTGAACCGGGGATGAGCAACGGCACCCTCCAGGAACCGGCGCTGGCCGGTCGATAGGTTATCGAACCCAAATACGCTGTGGCCGGCGGAAAGAAGGCGGTCAACCATATGACTGCCGATAAAACCAGCCGCACCCGTAACTAAGACACGCAAAATAGCCTCCGCCTGGAATCGAACCCTGAATGGCTCTCAAATTCCAATCTAAGCAGAATTGCTGCTCTTCTCTGCGACCTTCGCGAGTCCTCTACGCGCTTTGCGGTTATGAGCTTTTCCCCTGTGCTATCGACCATCCGAAGATGTCTGCCGCAGCGCGATTCGCGTTCCCTTCAACTCGAAGCGGCTGTCGCGCCAAACGTAGCGGAGCTTGAGATAGCTGGCAAACCACACCGCAAAGCCTAGCAAATCGCGCAAGGGATACAGCCAGGGCGCGCTCCGCACCTTCGGATCCCGAACTACCATCCAACCCACAAGCCACGCTTCGGCCAACCGGTTCAGCACTGCCAACCCCAGCAGGAGAGCTCCAACCCCCCAATGTCCCAACCCCGCAGCCGCGAGAAATCCTAGCAGGCCGTACGGTATCGCGAAGATCAGTCCACTTCCAAAGTGCCCTTTAGGACGCGAATAGCGCGTCGTCTGTGCCCAGCGCAACTGATTTTGCCACATGCGGGCGAACGATTTCTGGTTCACCACATGATCGATAACGTGGCCCGATAGCGCCACGCGGTAGCCCGCCTTTGCGATCAGGTTGCCGATCGCAAAGTCATAAGCAATGTAATCGCGCAGCGCAGTGTAACCGCCAATACTCGCCAGAGAATCCTTGCGCACCACGGTGGTCGGCCCTAATCCAAACTTCATTCCTTCGAGCATATTCGCCACCAGCACTCCGGCCGTCATTTCCACCGACATGCCTACGGCGGTGAGACCGGAGAAGAATCCCGCAGCATTCTTGCCGCGATACACGCACGTCACCATGCCGACCTTTGGGTCAAGCAACGGCGCAACTACTTCTCGAAGATAGTGTGGATCCACTTCTACGTCGCTGTCCGTCGTAACTAGAATCTCGTGCGCCGCTGCCTCCGCCATGCAATGAAACGAATAGACGACTGGATTGGGCCACGGCGTCCCGGTTACCAGAACCCGGGTCCGGATCTGCGGATAGCGGGCACATATTTCCCGCACCACGTCGAGCGCGGGATCATCCGCCTCGTCGGCGGCGAAAAGGATTTCGTATTCCGGATAGTCTTGCCGGAAGAAGCTTTCAATATTCTGCTTCAGTTGCGCTTCCAGACCGTGTACCGGCTTGAGCACCGAGACCGGAGGGAGATGCACATCGTCAGGTATGGCGCTGAATTGCTGTCGCGCGTCCTGGCGAAACCGGATGACTCCCAGCAGCGCAAGACCAAGGAATACGCCGGAAGACAACGTCCCCGCGACGGCCACGCCCAAAACGAAATATAGAATTACCCACATCAGTCCGCATCTTCCCCACTACCAGGGCCGCCGGCATTCATGGCTGGCAGCTCCGCTAATCCTTAAAAACAGCAAATCACACTATACATTTTCGCGCGGCACGGGCGGAAGACAGACGTCCGTTCCGCCAAGAAGAATCTAATCTCGCGACCGGCCAGAGGTCGGAGTGCGGCGGCACTTAGGGCTGGCCTCGGGTTCAACGCGCTCTGTCTCGGCACAACAATTGCTTCAACAATTTAAGAGTTTCTTGGGGCGGGATTATGAGTTTGCAGACGAGTCTTGCATAGGTCTGCATACCTAAGGAGCACAGCCATGCACATTCACCCCAACCAGATCAACCCCAACGCCCAACTGGATGCTCTTTATTCTGCAAAAAAACGGCAGCCAAGCGGGAAGCCGCGAATACCAGAAAGAAGCTTCTCGAGTTTGCCTCGGAACTGGCCGGCGAGTCCGATTCCGAAGAGGCGTGCGTGGTAAAACTGGGCGCTCGCGAAGAATCCCAGGCAGAGCCGAGGCAGCAGAACCCAACCGGACGCAAGAAACAGAAGCGCCAGTCGGATTCGAATGACGCCGACAACGTCATCTCGGACTGGGCATAGCCGGCTCGGCTTCGTGGCGCGATGGCTTCGCGCAATTATTTCGCGCAGTTACTTCGCGCACTTACTTCGAAAGCCCGGCCAGAGCTTCCCGGAACATCGCGTCAAACGAGTTGCTCTTCCCGTTCTTGACCACAGCCGCCAGAGTCTTCTCGGCCGCCGCCCGCTGGTAGCCGAGGTTCACCAGCGCCGACAAAACATCTTCTTCTGTTGCGCTCACAGGAATGGCAGGGGCGCTAGTCCCGACCGCCGGTGGCAACTTGTCGCGCAGTTCCAGCACCATGCGCTCCGCCGTTTTCCTGCCAATGCCGGGGATGCGCGTCAGCCGCGCCACGTCATTGCCGCGGATTGCGCCCGCCATCTCATCCGCCGCCATCCCGCTCAGAATGGTGATGGCCAGCTTCGCCCCGATGCCACTGACCGTCATGAGCTTCTCAAACAACTGCTTCTCGGCAGGGTGCAGGAATCCGTAAAGCGCGATCAGGTCCTCCCGTACGTGGGTGTGGATGAATAGCGCAACTTCGGAGCCGCTGGCGGGCAATTCGGAAAACGTGGGCACGCTGATGTTCACTTCGTAGCCGACGCCACCGGTCTCGACCACGACTTGATTCGGATGCTTGGTCAGCAATCTTCCGCGCAGGTGGGCAATCATGCTCAGGCCATTGTAGCCGCAGGCAGCCAGTTACGATCAGTTGCGGAAACAGCAAAAACGGCAGGGCCGACCCCCTGCCGTCTTTTCGTTAGCTTCAGATTCTCAGTTCTATCTACTTCTTGTTGACTGCTTTCTTGAGTTCGGCCCCAGGGGAAAATTTCGCGACCTTTCGGGCAGCGATTTTGATAGTGGCGCCGGTTTGCGGATTGCGCCCGTTCCGCGCCTTTCTCTGCGATATCGAGAAAGTGCCGAAACCTATCAAAGCCACCCGATCCCCTTTCCGCAAAGCACCGGTTATGCTGCTCACGGCAGTATCAATCGCAGTTGTTGCCTGCGCCTTGCTGATTTCGCAAGCGCCCGCGATCTTGTCAACCAGATCCGCTTTATTCATAGTCTCTCCTCGCAGGTCTCTTTCATACCCAGCACACACCGGGAGGACAAACGATCGTGTCTGAGCGGGGAAACCTGACGGGTGGTATTCTCCTCTCTCCACGCAGAATGTCAACTGTGAAAATCCGCGCCCGAAGCCTGTTTCGCACCCCCCAGTCCCGGATTGGGGCGGGCAGGGCGGCTTTTGAGTCTGGAACCACGGCTAGGAACCCCATCCCTGACGGCGCAGGCGGCTAATATAGAGCGCCTCCAGCGGCTTTTCCTCGGTCCTCCACAATGTCGGCCATAACTTCACAGCTTGTACACAGGCAACTCTGGTTTCGCACTTGCGGTAATGTGGCATCCGGGTGCAAAGTCGCATAAGAGGTTCCATTGAGCAGGATCGAAGAAGCAGCCTTGAAGTTGATCAGGAAACAAGCGGAAGTTTGTCCACTGTGCGAAGGCACCGGCTGGAAGACGCTTCCAGCCACCTCCAGCGCGCCCAGAGACCGCCGGGTGACGCGCTGCGATTGCCAGTTGCGGGCGCGTGCCGGAGCCTTGCTGGCGGCGGCGCGCGTTCCGCGAAGGTACGAACATTGTGAACTCGCCAGCTATACAACGGACTTTCCCGGGGCGAATCCGTCGCTGGCGTTCGCTCATCTCTCCGCTTCCAGGTTCGCGCAGGAATATGATCCCCGCGATGGCATGGGTCTTCTGATCATCGGCAAGATTGGCACCGGCAAGACTCACCTGGCGGTTGGAATTACCAAGGACCTGATCAATCGCGGCGTCCCGTGCCTGTTTTATGACTATCGCGAACTGCTGAAAGAAATCCAGAATTCCTATAACGCCACGGTTCAAACCACCGAACTGGACGTCCTTCGTCCCGTCTTTGAGACCGAGGTTCTGGTTCTCGACGAATTGGGTGCGGTGAAGCCTACCGAATGGGTTTGGGACACCGTGAGCCTCATCCTCAATACCCGCTACAACAACAACCGCACAACGATCATCACAACAAATTTTGAGGATCAGCCTGCGGCTGGCGCAAATGGCTCCGTTTCTCCAGCGAGAGCCGCCACGCGCGCGGAAACCCTCGGCGATCGCATCGGGGAGCGCATGCGTTCTCGCCTGCACGAAATGTGCCGCGTCATCAAGATGGAAGGCGAAGACTTCCGGCAGAAATTCCGCAGCGCCAGCTTTCGGTAAGTTCGGATTCAAAGAGAGTGCTACGTTTACGTTAAGATCTCTGGAATCAATGTGTCCCGAGGGCCAGGGTTAAGGAAGGCAATTGCGGATCACGCTAGTTTTTCCGGAATCCAATGATTTCCTCGGCCAGCGCGGCCTGCGGATCTTGCACAGCAAGCTCGCGCTCCTTGGTTAGTTCCTCCGACTCCAGGCTGGGTTTTGCATCTTTGAGGGCTAGCTTGTAGGCCGCAATCAATGCGTCACTCGCAGTTGTAGCAACGTCCGGCTCTACTCCCGTTCCCTGCCAGTTGCTGTGCGTGATGGGACTTCTAGCCTGACCGTTGGGAATGAAGGCAGAGAAACCATAGCCCAATGCGATCTCACCCGTGCTTGAATTGGCGGCTCCCCCCGTGTGCTCACCGACGACGGTGGCGCGATGCGTGTTCTTAAGATCATAAGCACACTGCTCAGCGGCGGAGTGGGTGTGAAGGCTGGTCAAGACAAATACGGGTTTACCGAGGTAACGCGGCCCTCCGACGTAGGGCATGGTCCACTGCTGCCGCTCCAGGGTTTGACCATTCCTGCGTCCCACAATTGACGACAGCTGGGTCGGTTCCTCGAAGAAGTAGCTCAATAATGCCGTAACAGTCCCACCGCTGCCGCCGCCGTTGCGACGCAAATCCAAGATGAGGGCGTCGGTGCCGCTGACCAGTTGCATGGCGGCGGCAAGCGCCGTTCCGGCATCGGAGTCAGGCGAGAAATAGGCCAGATCAACATAGCCAATATTTCCCGGCAAGCGGCGGCCGCTCCGAATGCCGTGCCCATTCGCGAGATCAAAAGCATGCGCGTGCTCTTTCTCCGCTGGAGTGGGCTCCTTTAGCACGCCGAGTTCCTCACCAAATGAGACGGTAAGATGATTATCGCGCCCTACGGCACGCAGGTCTTCGGTCAGTTTGGCGGCAAGAGCGTTGGAGTCACTTATGGCGCGATACTCAGATCGATGTGCCCGTATATGGCTCTGCAGGCTTTCTGCGATTTCTGGGAATACATAATCGGTGAGACCGGTTGCGAGGCGGTCCACGATCTCATCTGCCTGCTGCGGCGTGACTGTGGCGGGACGCTCCTCGGCCCGGCAGTAAAGCGCTAAGGGCAGAACAAGCGCTACAGCGCTCAGTTTAGTCATGCGTCCTGCTTTCTACGCTCACAAGTATACCTGCCGGGATGAGAGAATCAGATGACCATCAGGATAAAGCAGCTCACGCGTCTGCTGGCACGAGATCTCGAGCGCCTGCTGCTATTTTTTTATTGCCGGAGGAGTAATCATGCGCTGGTACCACTATGTCGCGTACTTCTTCGGGGGCGCGTTTCTCGCAAACGCTCTACCCCATCTCGGCAATGGAATTTCGGGGCATGCGTTCCAGAGCCCCTTCGCAACCCCACCCGGGGTGGGCCTGTCCTCTTCAGTGGTCAATGTCGTGTGGGGCCTCTTTAACCTCGCCGTCGGGTATCTGCTCGTTTGTCGCGTCGGCAGCTTCGATCTACGCAAGACCCGGCACGTGCTGGTTCTCGGGGCGGGCATCCTGATCATGTCGGTAATGCTGGCTCACGCATTCGGGCGATTCCACGGAGGGCTGTGAGCCTGCCTTTTCGATATGATCACCTCCCGCCTGGTGATTCGGCACTAGAATAATCTCGTGCTGACTGAGCGCCTGGAATTCGCCCCTGAACGCGATGCGCAAGTTTTCGCTGCCGTCCCCGCGGCTCCCGCCGTGTTCCTGTTGCGCGGCGACGACGCGCAAGCCGAGCCTTATGTCAGCAAGACTGCGAATCTTCGTCGACGCCTGCAACGTCTGCTCGGTCCTGTCGAAGAACGCACAAAGAAGCTCAATCTGCGCCATCGCGTGCGATCCATCGAATACGCGCCGACCGGCTCCGATTTCGAATCCGGATTCATGCTTTATCGAATCCTGCGCGAAGCTTTTCCTAAGACCTACGGCAACCGCATGCGCTTCCGCTTCGCGCCGCTGGTCAAGCTACACCTCGAGAACCAATATCCTCGCGCCTCCATTACCACGCGGCTCGGACGACTCAACGGCCGGTCGCTCTATTACGGTCCGTTCCAATCCCGCATGGCGGCCGAGAAGTTCATGAACGACTCGCTCGACTTCTTCAAGATGCGCCGCTGCGTCGACGATCTGCATCCTGACCCCAAGTTTCCTGGTTGTATCTATTCCGAGATGAAGATGTGCCTTGCTCCCTGCTTCAAGGGTTGCAGCGACGAAGAGTATTCCGCCGAAGTGGGCCGCGTGCAAGCCTATTTCGATTCCGCGGGAGAATCTCTGGCTCGTGAGTTTTCCGCTCAGCGTGACGCCGCGTCGGCGAATCTCGCATTCGAAGACGCCGCGGCCATCCACGTACGTCTGGAAAAGCTGAGGCCCGTCCTAAACCAGTTTCCCGAGATTGTCCGCCGCCTCGACCGCTTTTCAGCACTCATTGTTCAACCCAGCCATTTCGCTGACTCGGTCACCTTTTTTCGTGTGGAAAGCGGAGCCATCTCCGGACCTGCGGTCTTCTGCATCCAGCCCGCTGAGCACGCCAAATCTCAATCTATGGAATCGCGGGTGCAGGCAGTTCTCGATACGTTCCCGTCAATGAAAACACAGCCCGCTCTCGAAACCATGGAGCACTTAGCGTTGCTCAAACGCTGGTACTACCGCGGCAGCCGCGTCGGCGAGATATTTCTCGCGGATGGCAAAGGTGTTCTCCCCATGCGCCGCATCGTACGCGGCATTGGCCGCGTGCTCAGGGGCGAAGGACGGGAAGAGATCAATGAAGTGCATTTCACCACTGAGACACAGAGACACGGAGAAAACCAAAATCTCTGAACCTAAAGTCCAAGGATTTCTCTGTGCCAGAGCCTGCTCTGAGCGGAGCCGAAGGGTGACTCCGTGGTGAAGAATTTTTTTCAGGAAGGAAAAACATGGCGATCAAGGATCCCAACAGCAAACGACTGCGCGAGCACCTGCTTTACCTGCTCAATGGGGGCGGCGCCCACGCCCGGTTTGACGACATTGTAAAAGACATGCCGGAGAAGTTGCGCGGCGTGAAGCCCGACGGTCTGCCGCACTCCGCCTGGATGCTGCTCGAACATCTTCGCCTGGCGCAGTGGGACATTCTCGAGTTCAGCCGCAACTCCAAATACAAGGCTCCGGAGTGGCCAAAGGATTATTGGCCGAAGACGGAAGCCCCGCCGAGCGCAGCCGCATGGAACAAGAGCATTCAGCAATTCCGCAAGTATCTGAAAACCATGCAGGATCTGGTTGCATATCCCAAGACTGACCTCTACGCCCCCATCCCGTGGGGCGACGGCCAGACCATTCTGCGCGAGGCCCTGCTGGCGGCCGACCACAACGCCTATCACCTGGGGCAGTTCGTCGATCTCCGCCGGTTGTTGGGCGATTGGAAGGGGGTAGCGTAGCGCCGCAGTCCCGGCGGCTATCGCACGTCGCGCGGCCACTTACGGTCTGGACGCGGTACAAAGCCGCCGAGACGGCGGCGCTACGATGATCGAGCCGGCCCTTTTCGGGGCCGGCTCGATTGTTTGGTAGAACGATCCGATCTTAAATCGCCGTCACGGTGCCACGGTTATAGTGACGGGCGTCTCGTTGCTGAGTGATCCGGAAGTTCCGATCAGTTCTATGGTTGTAGTCCCAGTCGGTGCACGCCTGGTAGCGCTCCACGTAATGGTTACCTTCACGCTGCCGTTTGCTGGAGGCGTCACGGGGTTGGCCGAGGCCGTCGCCGAAACGTCTGTGGGGAATTCATTCACGCTCAACGTCACTGCAGAATGGAATCCACCCGTGCTGGTGATGGTAAGAGTGGTGGACACGCTGCCGTCGTCATCGATCGTGAAAGAAGACGGCGACAGAGACAGAGTGAAGTTCGGTGTTGACGAAGCAGTCACCGTTAAAGTAATCGTGGCGCTGTGGCTGGTTGAACCCGAGGTTCCGGTAATCGTCACCGTGGCCGTACCGACCGTTGCGCTTGAGGAAGCGGTCAGCGTGAGGGTTGAGGTCGCACTGCCGTTCGCCGGCGGAGTTACCGGGTTGGTGGAGAACGTGGCCGTCACGCCCGAAGGCAGACCGGACGCGCTCAGCGTGGTTGCGGAATTGAAACCGCCGGTGCTGGTGACGGTGATCGTGCTGGTTCCGCTGCTGCCCTGAGCTACGGTCACAGAGGTGGGCGAGGCGCTGACACTGAAGGCTGGCGTCGCCGTTGAATTGACCGTGAGAGCAAGAGTTGTGGTTGCGGTCAGGCTGCCGGAAGTTCCGGTGATGGTCACCGTAGCCGCTCCGGTGGTCGCCGTGGCGCTCGCCGTCAACGTCAGCACGCTGGTCCCGGTTGTGGGGTTCGTGCCGAACGTCGCCGTTACACCGCTAGGCAGACCGGACGCGGCCAGCGTTACGCTCCCCGTGAATCCGTCCACATCGTGCACTGTGATGGTGCTGGTGCCGCTGCTACCTTGGGTGATCGTCAGACTGCTGGGGGAATCCGAGAGCGTGAAGCTCGGCGTTGCAGACCCAGCCAACAGGTTGATGATCCCGGTCGTATTCGGACTGCCCCAGCCGGTGCACAGATCGTAGCCGGTTATTCCCGAATAGGTGCCGCAACTGCCGCTGGTAATGTCGTGGAAATAGGTGCCATAGCTTGAGGTCAGAGCTGCCGGGTAAATGAT
>Ga0302324_100005089_pt1 | contig 28846 bp, 26 predicted proteins | sample Palsa_T0_1_FD_201949 | JGI IMG/M metagenome (GOLD analysis project Ga0302324, IMG submission 201949) | Peat permafrost microbial communities from Stordalen Mire near Abisko, Sweden - Palsa_T0_1 | ecosystem: Environmental > Terrestrial > Soil > Palsa > Peat permafrost | place: Sweden: Abisko...
TCTGTTCCATAACAATCATGATGGCACCTTCACTGATGTTGCTCAGCAAGCCGGGGTTACCAATGACCGCTGGGGTTTCGGGGTTGCCGTCGGCGATTACGACAACGACGGATGGCCCGACCTGTATGTAACGAATTTTGGCAAGAATCGCCTCTATCACAATAATCACGATGGCACTTTCACCGACGTTGCCGAGAAAGCCGGGGTAACCCTGGGCAACTGGTCGACGGGCGCTACGTTCGGCGACTACGACGGCGATGGTCGGCTCGACCTGTTTGTCCCCGGCTACGTACACTACGATCTCGACCATCCGCCGGTGCCAGGCTCGCCAGTCGTCGCTTTTTCGACTTGCGAATTTCGAGGACTGAAAGTGATGTGCGGCCCCCGCGGATTGCAAGGCGAGCCCGATCATCTTTTTCATAACAATGGCGATGGCACCTTCACCGATGTCAGCCAACGGGCCGGGGTCGCCGACTCCAATCGCTACTACGGTCTCACCGCTGTATTTGCCGACGTAAACAACGATGGCAAAGTCGACCTGATGGTGGCGAATGACTCCACGCCAAACTACCTGTATGTGAACAAGGGCAACGGCACCTTCGAGGACGCCAGTTACGCGTCCGGCTATGCGTTGAACGAGAATGGCCGCGAGACCGCGTCGATGGGCATTGCGGTCGGAGACTACTTAAACAATGGATTGTTGGATATCTACAACACCGTTTTCTCGGACGACTATAACCCGCTTTACAAGAATGAGGGTGGCGCGAACTTTTCCGATGTCAGCTATCAGGCTGGGATCGCCGAGGTGACCATCCCATTTCTGGGTTGGGGAACGGGTTTTCTCGATTACGACAACGATGGCTGGAAGGACCTGTTGGCGGCGAACGGGCATGTGTATCCGGGAGTCGATCAGAGCGACTGGGGCACGACATTTGCCGAGCGTCCGCTGCTATTTCACAATTTACGGAATGGCAAGTTCGAGGTCGTCCCGCCCGTCAAGGGAACGGGGTTGGCCGCAGTGTTGACCGCCCGTGGCGCCGCGTTCGGAGATCTTTTCAACGATGGCAAAATTGATGTCGTCATCAACCAGCTGAATAACGTTCCGGCGCTTCTTCGCAACGTAAACTCCGATACGAACCACTGGGTCGGCCTCAAACTGGTGGGAGGACCGAAGAGCCCGCGCGACGCGATCGGCGCTACTGTTTATCTGACCACGGGTGGCATCCGCCAGAGGGGGGACGTCATCAGCGGCGGCAGTTACGCCTCTTCCAATGATTTCCGCTTGCACTTCGGGCTGGGGGAGGCGTTAAAGGTGGATCAGGTCGAGATCCGTTGGCCGAGTGGAACCGTGGAGCGGCTCGTCCTGCCGGCAGTCGACCGCTACTATTCTGTCGAAGAAGGGCGAGGCATCGTCGCCGGCGCTCTGGACCCAAAGCCGGCGAACGGACCGCCTTCCAGCCCAAATCCGAGATAGCCCCGGTTGAAGGACCTGCCGCGGTCTCTATTTTTGCCCCGACGCCCCCTTCAGTAACTCCCTGATCTTCGATCTTCCGAGCCGGTGTTCTGCGAATCTGTGGATTTCCCGATGTCATTTTTTGAAATCTACAAAAAACGGGAGATTTCAAGTAAACGTTCGCTAGAAGCGCACCCCCTGGCTCGAAAAATTTATTGACAATCGTAATTGATTAATACTACACTCCGCATCGTCTTGGTTTCTAAGCCCACTATCGCTCTTTCGCCCAGAATCTCTCGGGCGAAGACGGCCATTTGCTGGCTGGTTGTCCTGGCCGGTACTGGGACCCTGCTCGCCCAAAACACGGAGTTTGAGAAATCGTTTCAGCGCGGCACCGAAGCGACGCGCAGCGGTCAGTGGGACGAAGCGGCACAGGCCTTTACGAAAGCCACAACTCTTGACCCAGCCTCAGCGCCGGCCTATTTGAATCTGGGACTGTCGCGATTGCAACAAGGTCGCTTAGATGACGCCGAGACGGCTCTCAATCGTGCGGCCACTTTGGCGCCGAAGCTGCGCGGTGCCCATTTGTTTCTGGGCATAGCACGGTATCGCAAGAACGATTATCCGGGCGCCTCTGCGGCGTTGAAGCGCGAAGTTCAACTCGACCCACACAATGCTCAGGCTCTTATGTGGCTCGGAGTAGTGCAACTAGGCGCGGGCGACGCCGAAGCGGCCAGCGCCAGCCTTGATGAAGCCGCAAAACTGAAGCCAGGCGACGTCGACATTCTGTACCACCGAGGGCGCGCCCACATGCTCGTTTCGAAGGAAAGCTACGAGCAGATGTACCAGGCCGATCCGCAGTCCTGGCGAGTGCACCAGGCCCTGGCACAGTCATTCGTTGAGGCGGATCGCTTGGAAGACGCTGCCAAGGAGTGTGAGATCGCACTTCAGTTGCGGCCGCTTGAACCGGGCCTCCATGAGGAACTCGGGGATATTTACTGGAAGCAGAACCAACTCGAAAAGGCGGAAGCGACATTTAAAGAGGAATTGAAAATCGACGACCAAAGCCTTTCCTCCATTTATAAACTGGCGGTGGTGAGTCTGGAGCGCTCCAAGCCTGAAGTGACAGCCTCCTTGCTGCAGGATTTGCTGCATCGTTCGCCTGCGTATCCGGATGCGCAATATCAACTGGGAAGGGCTGAAGCCCAACTCGGCCAGGTGAACGCTGCGATTGAAAGCTTTAATGCGGTGCTGGCCGACAAGCGGCAGACCGACAGCGAGGCCAAGCGCCAATCGTATTATCAATTGGCCCAGCTCTACCGGAGAGCGCAGCGTCCCGAGGAATCCAAAGCTGCCCTGGATTCATTCATGCGGCTTAAGCAGGAAGCGGACGCGGCACAAGCGCAGAAGCTACAGGACAAATTGAAACGGTCGCCGGAGTCACAACAAGAAGCGCGGTGAAACGCTTTCTTGTCGGAGGCGAGTAAAAGTTTACGTGAGCTGGAATTATGAACTCGGTAACGACATAAAACTTAAGAGGTAAGCTCTAGCAAACGCTTACCCGTTTTTGCAACTCGGGTCTCAGGCAATGTTGCTGAACATTCGAGTGCTCGGGATCCGCCGGAACTCGGAGAAGTTAACCGCGAAGTTAATCTTTTCAGTTGTCTGGAGACGTGACATGCATCTGCAGCAAGCAGTTAAGGCACTCGCCAGCAGTCTATTGATGGCTTTCGCCATCCTGACTTTCTCTTCGCTAGCCGTCGGCCAGGCGAATCAAGGCGCCATCGCTGGCGTGGTGGAAGATTCCACCGGTGCCGTGGTGCCCAACGCAAGCTTGACCGCCACCGAGAAATCCACTGGCACTGTCTATCACGCGGTCACAACCAGCGCGGGTTCCTATCGCTTTCCGAACGTTCGCATTGGAATCTACGACCTCACCGTCAAGGCCACGGGCTTCAAATCGCCGACACTCACCGGAATTGAAGTTCAAATCGCGAGCACTGCCGCGGTCGACATCAAACTGACTGCGGGCGGAAGCAACGAAAACATTACGGTTGAAGCGGACGCCCCAACTTTGGAGTCGGAGACTTCAGACATTGGCACAGTGGTAGGGGCCAAGCAGATTCTCGACCTCCCACTGGCTCTCGGCAGCACGGTTCAGGCCATGCGGTCTCCTGAGGCGTTCGTCTTTCTGACGCCCGGAGCGGTCGGCCCCGGTTCCGACTCGGGCAATGGCGGCACCTTTGAATCCAAGATCACCGGCGGCCAGAATTACGCGACCGAGGTGCTTCTCGACGGCTCTGCCTCAACTCGCTCGGAAAACGGATCGTCCTTCGACGAAACTGCACCTTCCGTGGACGCGATTGGCGAGTTCAAAGTCATTACCTCCACCCTTCCGGCGGAGTTCGGCCGTACCACGGGTGGCGTCGAGAGTTTTAGCACCAAGGCTGGGACGAACAAATATCACGGCGAAATCTACGAGATTTTTCGCAACACGGCTCTTGACGCCAATAGCTGGGGCAACGACTACTCTTTATCTCAAAATCCCGCCGATCCCTCCATATTTAAGACGCCAGCAGACAGGCAGAACGACTACGGTGGAACCTTCGGTGGCCCGGTCGTAATCCCGCACCTCTACAATGGAAAGGACAAAACGTTCTTCTTCTTTTCGTGGGAACAGTACCGACAAACGAATGGCGGCACGACGACCACGTCTATTCCTACTACCGATGAACTTGCCGGCAATTTTAATGCGCAGCTCGGGGCGGGTCTGACCGACCCCCACGGCAATCCGATCATCAACCCCTGTACCGGCCTGCAAGTGTTCCAGGGGGAAATCTACGATCCTGCCACCACGCAGACGGTTGGCGGCGTAGAGTGCAGAACCGCTTTTATGAATGAACCGGGAAATACTGGGAACGCTATCCCGCAAAGCCGGTTCTCTGCCGTGGGCCAAACCCTTCTTTCCTACTATCCCACGCCACAAAATAGCAACTTGATCAATAACTACACGTTCGGTTACAGCTGGCCGCAACTCGACACGTCGATGACGGTTCGTATCGACCAGAACATCAGCTCGAAGAGCAAAGCTTACTTCACCTATAATTCCCGGACCAATAACCGCATTTCTACCACACCGGAATGGGCAGGGCCCGCGGGATATGGTCGAAACCAGACATTTACCACTCACTTCATCCGTTTCGGATACGACTACACCATTACTCCAACGATATTGAACCATTTCAACCTGGGCTACAACCGCACCAACAGCGCCAATATCGGCGCGGGCGTAGGTCTGGGTGGAGGCGCCGACTGGGATTCCAAACTCGGCATCACTGGAGCCAGTGGCCCCATGTTCCCGGCGATCAATGTGGAAGAAGCCTCGACCGCGAGCTTTGGCGACAACGTTGACGGGGATACGATCGACAACGGCTTTCGATTGAACGACGCCGTAACCTGGGTGAAGGGGCGCAACGAGTTCAAAATCGGCTACGAGCAGTGGTATCAACAGTACTCGCCGCTCAATTATCAGAACACCAGTGGAAGTTTTACCTTTGGTCGTGCCCAGACCGCTGCTGACCCGGTTACCGCCAGTCTCAGTGGAAACGGAATTGCCAGCATGCTGCTGGGAGAACTCAGTACCGCAAACGTCGAGGCCTATGCTACTCAGGCGAAGTGGTTGCGCAGCTACTTTGCGGGTTTCATTCAGGACAGTATAAAGGCGACCCCCACTTTGACTCTTAATGTCGGTTTCCGATATGAGATCGACGAGCCACAAAGGGAAGCGGGTGGAAATACTTCCAACATCAGCTTGACGGCTCCCAATCCAGGCGCCGGCAATCTGCCGGGCGTGCTGGTCTTTGCGGGAGCAGGGCCGGGAAGAAATGGCGATGTGAGCGAGCGTTGGGCCAACATCTGGAAGAAAGATTTCGGTCCGCGCTTCGGCTTTTCCTGGGCGCCGTCCGTGCTGAAAGGCAATACCATTTTCCGCGGCGGATACGGCATTCTCTACGGCAACCTGCAATATGCGGATTTTGGCGGCTTTAACCTCACCGGCTTCCAGGCCACCCCCTCTTTCAACAGCGTCAATGGCTTCGATCCCGCGCTTAAGATTGATTCGGGATTGCCGTCCTATCCCGCTCCTCCCAATCTTGACCCCACGCAGCTGAACTTCACGGGGCCGCAATACACCGATCCTTCCTACGGCCGTCCGCCGATGATTCAAAATTGGAGCTTCGAAGTCCAGCACCAATTGGCGTCCGATCTGATCATGAGCATTGCGTATGTCGGCGAGCATTCCGTAAGTCTTCGCTCCAACTATGACGCGGTGAACACGCTCAACCCGAAGTATTTCGCATTGGGAAGTTCGCTGTTCAACCAGATTGGAGCGCAGAGTGCCGTTCCACTTCCCTACCCAACGTTTCCAACAGGAGCTATTGTTGCCCAAGCGTTACTACCATTTCCTCAGTACTACGGTTTTAACACTGACGGAGCTTTAGAGAACCTCGGCCAATCGACCTACAATGCCCTGGAAGCCCAGCTAACCCGGCGCTTCCACAATGGCCTTAACCTGATGGCTTCCTATACATGGTCCAAGACGTTGACAGACGCCGACTCTGCACTACCGTTCTTTGCCACGTTGCACCAGGGCGGCGCTCCACAAAACGTCTTCGACAGGAGCAGCGATAAGGCCATCAGCAACCAGGACCTCCCCCAGAATTTTGTCCTCAGTTATATCTACGAACTTCCCTTTGGCCACAACAAGAAGTTCCTGTCACACGCAGGTGTTGCCGACAAAGCGGTTGGTGGATGGTCGATCAGTGGCATCCAGCGTTACGAGAGCGGCCAGCCGATCGCCTTCGCTTGCGCGACAGGAGTGCCCGCCTATAACGATTGCATCCGCTTCAATCAGGTGCCGGGACAGTCACTGTACAGCAGTGCCTGGTCAAGCGGGCACTTCAACCCAATCACGGATTCGGCGTTTAACCCCGCCGCATTGTCTGACCCGAATTCTCCAGGCAACCTCGCGGCTCGTGGTGGGGCCTATGCTTTCGGAACGATCGCGCGCGTCGACGGAGCGGTTCGAATGGCGCCTTATCTGAGCGAAGACTTCAACTTGCTCAAGCGAACGAAGATAACGGAAGGAAGTGATGTCCTCTTTCAGGCTAACTTCCTCAATGCCTTCAATCGACACGTTTGGAACAGGCCCGGCGATCTCAACCCCTATGATGGTGCCTTTGGACAGGTGAATTACGGCAACTTTTCAACCACTGGAGGTGGAGGCTATCTGCTAGAACCACGCAGAATACAACTCCAGCTCAAAGTCGAGTTCTAGCGTGCCAGCATAGTGAAGCCGTGCCTGGCTGTCCGGCCGCGGTAAGACGTACTACACTGGCACTACTGTGAGACTGACCGCCCGCTTCAGAAGACAACGTCTTTCCCACTGCCCTCGGGCAGCGTGGATTGGGCGCTGGGTTCCGAGGCGGGCGGTTTCGTCTTTGGCTCTTCTATTCGTCTCTTTCAGTCCATGTTTGGGACAAACCCGCGCATCGGAGACGAACTCCGTGCCCGTTGCCGCTACTGCCGGTAACTTCGTCGACATAACTCAAAAACTAGGCGTCCATTTCAAGCACGAAGCCTCGCCGACGTCCAAGAAATATCTGCTGGAAACCATGGGTTCGGGCGTCGCGCTCTTCGACTATGACAACGACGGTCGTCTCGACATCTTCTTCGCCAATGGCGCGCGCATTGACGATCCCACTCCCAAGGGCACGATTCCCCAGAAGGATGGTCCAAAATATTGGAATCGCCTCTACCACCAGAAACCGGATGGTTCCTTTGAAGACGTGACCGAAAAAGCCGGTGTCGCGGGAACCGGCTACTCCACCGGTGTCGCCGTGGGTGACTACGACAACGATGGTTACGACGATCTCTTTGTCGCGGGCTACGGACACAGCACTCTCTATCACAACAACGGCGATGGAACATTCACCGACGTAACAGCCAGCGCAGGCGTAGCGGGCTCAGGATGGGCCACCAGCGCGGCTTGGGTCGACTATGACAACGACGGACGCCTCGACTTGGTCGTCGCTCGCTACATGGAGTGGGATTTTGACGATATCTATTGTGGGCACCGCGAAGAAGGATTCCGTTCCTATTGCCATCCCGACCTGTTTAAACCTGCGTCGGTCTTGCTTTATCACAATGACGGGAATGGCAAGTTCACCGAGGTGGCACTGAAGGCGGGCATGGGCAAACTCGGCAAGGGTCTGGGCCTGGCGATTGCCGATTACGATCATGACGGCTGGATGGATATCCTGCTGGCGAACGATTCCATCCCGGAGTTTCTCTTCCACAACAAGGGCGACGGTACGTTCGAAGAAGTCGGGGTCGTCTCTGGTGTAGGACTGGATGGGAGCGGCGCTACCTTCGCAGGCATGGGTGTGGACTTCGAGGACTACAACAACGACGGATGGCCCGACGTGATCATCACCGACCTGGCCAACCAGAAATACGCCCTCTACAAAAACGCGGGAGATGGAACCTTCGACTATTCGACGCTGACGACGGGCTTAGGCGCGATCAGTCTGTTGCATTCGGCATGGGGTGTCCGTTTCATGGACTATGACAACGACGGATGGAAGGATCTGTTCATCGTTCAGTCGCACGTTATGGATACCATCCAGACGAACGAGCCGCACTTGCGTTATCGCGAATCTCCATTGTTGCTGTGGAACGACAAGGGCAACAAATTCGTCGATGTTTCAGAGCAGTCGGGGAAAGTTTTTCAGCAAAAATGGGCGGCGCGGGGTATGGCGATTGGAGACATCGACAATGACGGAAAGACGGACGTCGTTGTCACCGAAAACAATGGACCGGCGTGGATACTCCACAATGAAACCGCTACACATAATCATTGGATCACTCTGCAGTTGGTCGGGGTCAAGAGCAACCGGGACGGCATCGGCGCTCAAATCAAGATCACAACCGCGGCGGGCGACCAGTATGCTACGGTCACTACGGCCAGCAGTTATCAGTCCTCAGGCGACAAGCGAGCGCATTTCGGACTGGGCTCAGCGAATGTCGTGAAACAGGTTGAGATTCGTTGGCCGAGCGGCGTCATACAGGTGCTGAAAGATGTGTCTCCGGACCAGATTTTGACCGTCACCGAAGCGAGCTCTTCGGCCAAACAGAACCCCGCGATTCACTAGGTTGCATGATGAGGATCACAGCAAACATTTTTTTGATTTTCTCAGCGGCGGCTGTCCTTGTGCTCCAGATGTTCGCCCAATCGCCCTCCTTCGAACAGGCCATGCAGTTATTTCAGCAGCACCGCTGGGCAGAGGCAGCCGTCGCGTTTGCGCAATCTGAGCAGAACGCACCGGGCAAGACCGCCGCTCCTCTCTACCGAGGAAAGGCACTCGTGAATCTTGGGAAATTCGACGAAGCCGCCGCCGCGATCGAGACCTACCAGGGTACACATCCCCAGTCCGATGATGCCGCGTATCTGCTCGCCTATATACGGTTCCGCCAGAACCGGCCGAAAGAGTCGCTGAAGCTATTCACCGAGGCGGCTAGATTGCACAATCCAACGGCAGACGATCTAAAGGTCGTCGCCCTGGACTATGTATTGTTGGGCGATTACGACGATGCGGCTCGCTATCTGGAGGAATCTCTCGCGCTCGACCCGGAAAATGTCGAGGCTCGCTATCATCTGGGACGCGTGCGCTACCAGCAGAATCGCTTTGATCTCGCGATCGCCGCCTTTCATGAAGTTTTGCGGCGCGAACCCGGCAACGTTAAAGCCGAAGATAATCTGGGACTGAGTTTGGAAGCGAAGAACGAAGTCGAGGCAGCGCTCGCCGCATACCGTGAGGCCGTGAAGTTGACCGAGAATCTTCCGGTGCAGAATGAACAGCCCTATTTGAACCTGGGCGCGCTGCTGGCCAAATCCGGCCACACGGAGGAAGCAATCCCCATGCTGGTTCGCGCATCAGCCATCGCTCCAAGTTCCGGCAAGACGCACTACCAGCTGGCAAAAGCTTATTTCGATTTGAATCGTCTTGAGGATGCTTCGAAGGAAGCCAGGAAAGCTGTCGCTCTCGATCCGCGCGAAAGTGCAGATCACTACCTGTTGGGAAGAATCTATCAGCGTTCCGGCATGGGGGAGCTGGCAAAGGAACAATTCCGCATCACGGAACAGTTGATTCATTCGAAAAGCTCCAAAGGTGGCATGGCATCGGAAGAGCGCTAGGGCCATCCGTTGGTGGTTCAGCCGCAAGGCTTCAACTGCTTTCCGGATTTGTTCCGGCGCCGCCCTTACTCGCGGACGAGCGCCCTCAACTTGTCAGGCTCGGGAAAAAGTCAGATAAGTGAAGATCAACTACCCCTCCAGACCCAACTCATGAGCCCATGAACGAAGCATTGTGTGCCTGGCCGCCACGAGCCAAAATTCAGGAACTCACCACGCTAGTCGCAAAAGGGACAGGCCCTGTCGCGGCAGGATGACCTGCAGTCGGATAGCGCCTTCCTGAATTGTGGTCCACCTGGGCGAGTCCAGCGGCTGTAGTTGGCCGGCGTTATCGAGACGTCGGTACTCCTCCGCGGAAGGCGCTGCCGGCGATCCCATCTCCTTCCACACCGCGAACGCATTGCTGTGGGTTGAGTCAATACGGAAATGTTCCAGTAGAGCTCGCTTCGCGTTCACAGGCAAGCCGCTAACCACCAGATCGATTGTCGCATCGCGAACGGGAACATCGTCGTCGTTGTAGTTCCAGATCAGAATCTCGGCCTCGCGGGCTTGATCCCTGCGCGTGGCTATCGCATTTATGTCGGACTGCCCTCGAACCCCGGCCCGCACAATTTGCTCACTGGACAAAGCTCCAGAACTGGATGTCTTCACGCGCTCGTTCCCCATCAGCCCCATCATGCGAAAGGCGTTCAGGACGGCCTTGTCCACGCCACTCGTCGCTAACTCCCGAAAGCCAGCGAAGGGTGGCTGATCCTCAAATTCAAAGGCCCAGGTTACGGCTCCACGAAAATTGACGCCTTCCTGGCGCGCCAGCGCCATGATGTTATTCAGAACCTCAACCGTGTAGGCGCCATAAAGCGGTCCGTTGCGATACAGGTTTTGTGGATTCTTCTCGGCGGAACAGGCTGCGCAACCCTCTGGGTCTGATTCTCCGAGGATAATCGGAGTCCGCTGCCATTCTGGAAAAGAGGCTACGATCTTGAAGCCTTGCTCAATCGCAGAAAGTTGCCGGTTGATCCCCATCTGCACGTGGTCGCCTTGCCAGGTGGGAGATCCTTTCGGATGAAAGCTGATGAAATCGAGATGCGACCCAACCTTCCCATTCGCGTAATTCTTCTCGTGTGCGCAGTGGTCCAGAAACGCTCGCAGAAAGTCTGCCGCATTTGGATTACCTGGTCCTGTAGTCTCCGGTCCTCCGATTTGCGCCTCGGGAAGCGCGCGCAGGACCGCATCGGCGGTAACGTCATAAAGCCTGAAATATTCTTCTCGCGTGCCTTTCCAGTACCCAATGTCGGGTTCGTTCCAAACTTCCCACAACCAGGTTTTTACCTCGGCATCGCCATAACGCCGATGCAGGTGGTCGACAAATTGGAAAACCAATTCTGACCATTTCCGATAATCCTTCGGAGGATAAGCCCATCCCGTGTAAATGTCCCCCACGCGCGGGAAGTCGTGACGATAAGGTTCAGGATGCGTGGAAAGCGCCTCCGGCATGAAACCGATTTCGACCAGTGGCCGGATTCCGGCGGATTGAAATGTATCGAAAATTCGATCGAGAATTGCCCAGCTGTAAATCGCATGGCCGGATTCGTCCTCCGAGTACACACCGGTTGAACCCCACTTCAGGGACGCCGATCCATCACCGGAAGTCAGCAGATTATGAACCCGAACATACACCGGCCCGTCGCTCAGCGCGGTCAGTTCGCCGAGCAGTTTCTTCCCGTTCGCGGCATAGGTATAGTTCGGTTCGTCATACCCGAAATAGTTCCAGATGGGCGGCATCGTTCCCAGCGATTGATCCACTTGCACCCGGATGTTGACACTTTCTGAAGCTGGTTGCGACCAGCACAATGGCGTGACTAGAAGAAAAAAGAGGAGAGCCGGAAATGAGCGCATTGTCTGAATCGTGAATCCAACTTTTCTTGCAGAGACGGGATCTGCTCCGCCTCTGGAGCCACGGTAAAGCTGGACGCCTCTACTCTCCAATCCGCGCGTGGGAGCGGATCAGACGCGTAGTAATCGTTTACTTGAAACTAAGGGAATCTAGACCATCCCGATGGCCGCTGTCAATTGCAACTTTCTGATTGGCGAATCCTATCGGGAATTTTGCCCGGGCGGGACCTGCAATCGTGGAACGGGCGGCTGATGCATATTTCAGAGCCAGGGCGCAGGCGCAAGATTTCCAAGGCACCGGAGATCGACGCTCACTGGATTCGCGGGCCGGTGTTTTCCTCGTGAGTTTTCCCCAACTGCGTTCCAGACCGGGCGAGCGCGGTGGAGCGCCTGAGTACAAGATTGGTAGTCAGATCGTATTCGCTGCGTTCAAGGGAAGGCGACTCGCGTTGCACCTCGTGCAACAGTGCTTGAAAGGCAATCTTCGCTAGCTCCCTTTGTGACATTTGCACCGTCGTCAGCGGTGGAATTGTGAACTCGGCCAGTCGGATGTCATCGAACCCGATTACGGAGAGATCATTCGGTATCTTGATGTTCTGATCGTATGCTTCCCGCATCACTCCGATAGCTGTCATGTCATTGGAACAGAGCACTCCCGTTGGCCGGTTGCCCGACTGTTCAAATTCAACCAGCGCTCGCATCCCGCCATCCATTTGGTGATTGCCCTCGACAATCAGGTCGGGAGAGAGCCCGATCTCTGTCATGGATGTCATGAAAGCCATCTTTCTCGCCACAGCGGATTTCAAATGCGACGGACCCGCAATGAAAGCGATACGCGTGTGGCGAAGCGCGGCGAGGTGTTGCACTGCCTGGCGAATTCCGTTTAAATAATTGATCCGTATATTGACGATGCCCGGAGCATTCGGCCCCACATCGACGAATACCAAGGGAACCTTACGGAAACGGAGATGGTCGAGCAGAGTGTCTTCCATGCCAAACGTCAGAATGGCCACTCCATCGACGCGGCGCTCTATCATCCGGCGGACCGACGATTCCATCCGCTTGGGATCATGCACGGTTGAGGTCACCAGGATTTCGTAATTGTTTTCTACCGCGAGATTCTCAAAGGTCTGCACGATTTCCGGGAAGAACGGATTGGTGATTTCAGAAACGATCAGTCCGAAAAGCCGGCTGCGTCCCGAAACCAGAGCCCGAGCCTGGGTATTAGGAAAATAGCCCAGTTCGTCGACGACTTTCCAGACTCGCTTGGCAAGCTGAGGATCGACCGTGGGCACGCGATTAATCGCTCTGGACACAGTGGCGGTGGAAACCTTCGCTCTTCGCGCGATTTCACGAATATCCATCGAAGTTTACTTCGAAACAGGCTCGCGACAAGAGTGGAGTTTACCATACGCTCGCGATTCAATCGGGAGCGCGAGACTCGCTCTAGAAGACGTTTGCGGCCGCCGGAGGGACGACTACGCCGCCCATTGAACAACCGTATAGCAGAGCGTGAATTCGTCGATAGTGGTGAGCATGGGCGCGAAGCAAGAGCTTCAAGCAAGAGTGGTCTCAGTTTGGTAAAATCGTGGTACGCGGCAGGCGCGTAGCTCAGTTGGTTAGAGCGCTACCTTGACACGGTAGAGGTCAGGAGTTCGAGTCTCCTCGTGCCTACCATTTCTTTTTCCAGTGAGCATGGGCTTTTCAGCCCTTCCCGCCGCTCTTGGGCAGATTGACTTCATTGCTTTAGCACCCGTCCTACACCCGTTATTGCTCAGCGTTAGTTTTCGGCATGATCCGCTCAAGCATGGAGCCTTGGGCTGCAATCTTCTCGTCGGTCATCACGTGCCCGTATGTATCGAGCATCGAGATTTTCGACCAGCGGAGAAGATTCTTAATCAAAACTGGGTTGTTGCCTTGCGCCAACAGGAACGACGCCAGAGTGTGACGGAAGCAGTGGAATCCGAAACGCTTAAGCACGTTCCCTGCCATGTCATACGTTATGCCGTTGACTATCTTGATGACCCCCGCCGTGATGGCCGCAGGTCTGAGGTAGTCTTCGACGATCATGTTCCCAGTACGGGGCTTCTTTCCATGTAATTTGAAACTGGCAAAGACAAAGTCGTCAGGCTTGTTGTATGGAGTCTCCGCCTGCCACGCCTTGAGCACTTCGGCCAACGCCGGATGCATGGGCACGGTGGACTTCGACGCCTGCGTTTTGGTGCCTGTGCCCATTTGCCCATAAGTCCAAGAATTCTTGATACGAATAGAATTCTGGTCGTACAGAACAGACCTCCATTTCAAAGCAAGCGCCTCAGAAATTCGAACGCCCGTTGCGGCGACCACTATTAGAAGCGTGTACTCTGGCTGGACGAGCAAATCGAGAACAGCCATTGTCTGCTCCGGCTTTAAGATGAACGCCTCGTAATCGGTCTTGTTTGACCACCGCACGAACGTCACTGGGTTGCTTGCCCTTAGCTGCCCCTTGGCATTTGGTACGACAGTCTGAGGGATAAGTTCCTCGAACTGAGCATGCCTGTAAACAGTACCCATCACGGTCTTGATTTTGCCGAGCGTGGAATTCTCAAGACCGTCGTCTCCACACTCCTCGAAGGTTTGGGATTGAAGCCAACCCAAGATTTCCTTGGACTTGATCTCAACCGCCACTTTATCCCCGAACCGAGGGATCAGGTAATCCTCCGCAATGTGTCTGTGGAGGTACTCGGTTCCATGATTCGTGAATTTGTGGTGCTCAAGGTAATGCGAAGCAATGAGACCAAACGTAAGCGGTTCGCCAGAGTCGGGCTCATTGACGAGCACGTTGAGACCTCGGCGTTCAACCTCTGCCCAAGCGCCCGACTTCGATAACTCGGCGACCAAACCCACTACCCGCCCACGCTCCGTCCGTGCGCCGTCACTGGAGCGAACTGCGGTGTAGCCGTACACCCATTTTCCTTTCTTCTTCCTCAAAAATCCCCGTTGATATCTAGCCATTAGAGTTTCCTCCTCTGGCTGCGGGAACTGCCGCTGATCATTGTATTGGAACTGTCCTTCGAGTGCTGCAAGTCCGCATTCGTGGGTTTAGGCGTCCGGGATGCAATGGCGAGGTCTACTTCCGTGACCTTGAACCGCCAAATTTTTCTCTGCCTACCGAAGCAGACGGGATGGGCGGGAAGCTGATTCTTGCGTGCCATATCCAAGACCTGACGGCGAGTAATCTTCAAGTGCTCTGCAATTTCATCAGGTGTAACAAATGGTTCCGGCGTCATGGCTACTCTGCCATCCAAGCGGCGCGGTGATTTTCAGTATTGCAATTCATAGTTTGGTGTTCCTCGTGATCGGCGACCGTGCCTTCGTCCTGCATTCGGAGTGGCAGCGAGCACTGAATCGTGGTTCGGAGTGCTTCGGGTGCCTTGTGTGTTTAGTACTGAGTGGATAGCAGACGCACAGAGAATATCGATTGCGAGAGAGCCGAGTCTTTATTGTCAGCCGCTTGTGGGCGGCTATCGGGCTCGGAGAAAGTCCGCAGCGGGGCCGCTGCCGACCGCATGAAGGGCCGCAGACACAATTCGCAGGGCTGCCCGGTACGAGTCCAGAGATTCGGCCGCCCGATCTTCACCTCGACTTATTTTTCCGTTTTTTCCCGCATTTTTGATGTGAGAGTCCTTTCGAAGCGTGATCCGGAGATTGATTCCCTTCGATTCTGGGTACTTTTCTGCGCCCGCGTAATGTTCCGTGCTGTGTTTAGGCGGCTGCGCCCGATGCCGCGTCTTAAATCGCCAATCTAGTCGCCCATGTGAATCGTGGCCGTTCCGATAAGCGATTTACTTTGTGCCACTTGTGGCAGAGCCGTTCGTTCCAGCCAGCAATTACGCGGCTATTTTTTCAGACTTGATCTATGCAATTCTTGCGCGGGAGAATTTTCTTATGGGATGCCCACCGAAGAATTGCGGGAGCGCAAGGCGCTGACCGATGCCATCGTCAAGAACCTAGAGACGATCAACGAGGATGGAAACGATCTGGACGAATTGGATTCACCGCAACCTAAGCTCTCATTCGAAGCGAAAAGGTGCGGACGGACTAGCGACAGGAAACCGCCCCATTTTTTACAAGGACAAATTGTTTATGGCAACGAGATTCATGAGCGCATTCAAGCGTGGGATTCCAGCCGAAGTGCGGATGGACATACACAAGGAAGGCGGGGTGTTCGTCCTTGACAGCATCTTTGCCCCAGAGCAAGGCAACGGTCATGGCACCAAGGCGATGAAATGGCTGTGCGGATTGGCTGACAAGCACGGCGTCATTCTTATGGGCTGGGCTGAACCAAACAGTGGAAGCAAGATGCCAATGGAAGTTCTGTTTGATTGGTACAGGGGGTTCGGGTTCTATGTCTTGCCGTATCATGACCGTTTCTGCGTCGGTCGCCGCCGTGTGTATGTGAACATAATTCGAATACCGCAAATCTAGAAGGCAACGGCGGCTAGTGGCTGATGCAGCGGAAGGGAATGCGTGTGATATATGGCCCGCCGATTCAACAATAAGGACGCAGCAACAGAACGAGAACGGCTCAACAAAGCCGAGACTATCAAATTGGGCAGCACGCAGCGCCAGTTTTCGGATGTCGTTAAGCGCCTCGCGGAAGTCGGCATCCCGGTCGAAGTCGGCGGCAAGGTGGTCAACTGGCGCGTCACCGAAGAGGACATCCGGGAAATGGGCGAGCAGATGGCGCAATTGAAATCCGACCTGCTGCTTCGGTGTCCGCTGACCGAGGAGCAACGCAGGTCGGCAAGCGCGGACCTCAACTGGACGATTCCGCTGACCGATCCGGAACGTGATGCCGAGTGGCGGGACATGATGCTTACACTTTGTACGATGTGGGAACAGGGCTCGCGGACTTGGGACGCGGAATGGAGCCTCACCTTGGAGCCGTGGCGCGGACGGACAATCCCGGACGCGCACAAATGGGGGCAGCGGGCGTGGAGAGGGTGCGAGTGTATCCACTGTCGTCAAGCGAAAAAATAAATGGATGAGCATACAAGCGATACGTCTCTGAACGTTGCTGCTTGGATTCGAGCACACGGGTGATTCGGCGGCTGTGTTTCACGATCCTCGGATATTTCAGAACTCTGAGCTGGCCCGATGCAGCCGCCGAAACTTGTCAGTTGTTGTTGGTGTCTGCTCGGCGCACGCAGAAATAAGGGCGAGACAATAACTGCTCGCAAAACGCTTGCACGTCCCCATTTTCCATGCGTATTTCGTCCGCTCTCCAGCCCAACTCACTCTCCATGAAGCGGATTGCGCCCACCGCAACGTCCTCAAACTCTTGTTCCGTCCGCCCATCTTTGGGCGGGCCGACGGTGTACCAATGTGCGTTATGGGGGTCTTCCGCGTGAATGAAACGATACTTGAACATTAGTTGATCGGTTTCGTTACGGTATAAGGTCGCCAAATAATCGAAGTCGTCCTCGACGGACAGATGCCAGATAGCAATGGTCTTTTCGTTGATTGTAATCATTTACTGCAACGCTCCTCGGCTTTTTCAAAAATGTCTTACGTTATTTTTGATGGGAGGGTATGGAGGAAGGGCCGATTTGGGCCACGGAAAATTAAAACTACGGGAGTGGTGGCTTCACCGGGCAAAAGGTCAAATCGGAATTCATCCGTCTCCTCATTGGAAGAAATTGAGGTAGGACAATCGCGGCGACCCACGGGATCGCCGCCTTTTGTTTTTTGACGCGGGTTCCGATCTATAAGGAGAGCGCACCCGTTTGTGATGACGGATGTCTGTCCAGCGGAGCCGCAGCGGGAGGCGAGGTTTGGCATTCCTCGCTTGTCCAAATGACCTCCTCGCTCTTCTTGCCGCCGCGCTTGCCTTCCAGCCCTTTAATCGTTCGGAAGGTCCGGAATGGCAACCACGCGGCTCCCGCGTTTTCACATACGACTGTTCGCCCGGTCCGTGAGCGGCACCAGTCCCCTAGTGCCGGATAATCGATGTCGTGGAATCTGTAGGCCCTTCCCGCAACTTCGTAAGGTGGATCGATGAACCATGTGGCAGGGGCGTCCGGGATGGTCTCGTAGGACGCCTGCGAGATTGTCCAGTGGCGAATGTCGGGAACTTGCTGGGCAATGCGCTCAATCACTGCTGGCGACCAGTAGGTGCAGCCCGGCTGCCTCGATTGATAGTCCCGCATCCACTTGCTCGGCGACTTAGATGGCTGCACCGTGCCTTTATTCAACCAAAATCCGATTAGCCACTTGGGCTCTTGTGGCAACCTAAGTTCGTCAATGTGGTCAAACTGCACTGGTAGGCGTCGAATTTCGTCTGGCGACACGTGGATCAAATAATCCCAGACTGCGCAGATAATCGGGTCAGCGTCGTAAAGATAAATTTGATGATTGGGATAACGAAGAGAGTACCCAGCGGAGCCAGCGAAAGGTTCGATGATGGTTGGGTGTGCGGGTTTGGGATAGTGCGGTGCGACTCGAAATTTGCTGCCATAGAAAGAAAACATCGGCTTCATCATGAAGCCAAATACTGCGAAGGCCGCAATCGTCGTTAGCTAGCAATGGAGGGTCGTTCTTTCAGCATTCGGCAGGTGAGTTAGAAGGGCCGGATTGCTGCGCGGGAACTGCTCCGTTGCGAGGCCCGAATGGTCACGACGGCTTCGTCTACATGATCTCGCGGATCGCGACTGACCTCTTGAAGAGAGATCGCCGATCTATACCCGGCTCGGTTTTTCCTTTTTTTACCGCATTTCTTGATGTCGGCTTTCCTTCAATCCATATTCCCCAAGCGAGCGATAAGTGTTCGGCTCGGATTGCGTGGCCCCAGCGGCCCTATGCACGAACTGAGAATCTAAAAATGCGTGAGACTAGTGGCGCAGCATCGCGATCAAGCGGTTCGAAGACAGAGCGCGGGTGTACTTCCGAGTATCAATCTCGCGGGCCGCGTTTCGGCCCTTTCAGTGTTTGCATCCATCTACTCCTTTGTAACGGGCAATCATGCGGAATGAGAAGAGGAACGTGCGAAAGCACCGAGAGACCCAATCATCCCCATAAAAACTGGAGAAATAACTAATGCGCGGAAAAGAAATGCAATCGAACGCGGCAGATGAAACACCAATAATGAAACCTTTGCTCTGGGATGTGGCAGGACTACTTCAAGTGATCGATGACCCTGAGCGCGGTTATACCGAGTCTGCATTGACCGCATTCTGCAACGAGGACGGCAGTCAGGCGACGATTGGAGAGGTAAGAGCCTACTTGGTGGACTGTCAACGCAGGGGTGTCACGTTCCTGCCGGAGTAAGTCGTTAGTACAGCGCCGCACGAGGCCCCAGCGGCCCTTCACACACTTTCAGGAATCTATGAGATTGGAGGCGGTAATTATTTATGCAAGAAAATAACGCGATACACAGCAGTTCGCCCGCAGCACAAGCTTCTGACCTTCCGCAGGACATTATTGAGAGCAGCGATCCCGTCGAGCACACGATGGGGAAACTCGAACGCGGGGAACCGCTCCCCAACATCGCTGGTGCCCAAATGGCTGAACCGAAATTGACACGAGACGAAGTAATCGCCGCATTAATCGTTCACGGAGACGAGTGGAAAATCTTCTGGATCGACTTTCCTGACCATCTGGAAAGCGAGCTGACAAACCTTGAGGAACAATGGGAAATCGAGCCCGTTGGTGAGGATTTGGAGAAAGCAATAGTCGCCAAAGCTTTCAGGAGATATTGCGAAAGCGACACGAGAGAGGTGGACTTCAACGAAACGCTTGGCGAAGTGATTCGTGAACTGACTTTCTGCAAGGGACTGCTATGAACGAAGACATGGTGCCCGCGAGGTCCCCGCAGCACGGCTCTCTGCAAACTTCCACCATGTACGAGATTGGAGGCTCTAATTAGTTATGACTGTCACGCGACTCATCAAAGCCTTGCAGAAATACGAAGCGCAGTATGGGCATCTGCCCGTTCACATGGGATGCGACTACCGGGGCGAAGACCCAGATCGCCTCTACATTGAGGCTCGTCAGTGTGAGCCGTCCTGTACCTGTGGCGACCCCACATCCATCTGGATTTTTGGAACACCATCAAAGCTAAAGCTCTAACTCCGACCGAGCGGGCCTTCAGTATTGGAGTGTCGTAAGAGGTGGAAGCTAAAGATGACAACGGGCGGCTGGGAAGCCGCCCACAGCCAAATACACAATGAGGAATGACTTTTATGCGCTACATGACACATGAGCACGGCGTTGAAGACGGCAAGCGGTCAGTTGAAAACAATGCTGAATTTGACTGGACTCTGGTCGATTACAAGAAAAACCTCACCCAAGAATTGCTGGAGTACAAAGAGGGCGCAACCGCTGCTGAGAAGAGCGAATACAGCACAGGTTATATGCGGGGCGTGGAAGAGGCGTTGGATGAAATGGTTTACCAAGGGATGTTACCAGCAGCCGAAGTAGATGAAGAAGCCTAACCAATCACGGGGCGAGGTGAAACGGCGAACCTTGCAGATCAAGGAAACGAACGCACGCCCCTCTTTTGTCATTTCCGGCAAAGTTCATTCTCGCCGGGCGTCCCTCTCGCACCATTTCGTAACGACGATTAAGCGGCCTGAGTATTGATATGCAGTTGTTCAACTCGTAGACGCGACAAAAAAGACTTCCCGCATTTCGGTGCGGGCATAAAACTCTTCCGTCTATGAAAAAGCCCGTTCAATCCTGAAGATTGGACGGGCCTTTTAATTGTGGTCTTCCCAGTCAGATTCATCCCGCTCTCGCCACCGCACCATTGCATACGTCCCCGAAATTGTGAAATCAAAAATGCAGTAAGGGGTTTGTCCTTGGCCGACTTCCCAACTAGGCAATTCGGCGAAAAGGGATGAATAAACGAAACAAGGGATTCCCGCTTTCCCGCTCGGGCCGCAGTATCAAGAAAGTGAGCACGGCTCCAACCGTGCCCCTGAACAGGAAAACATTTTTATGCCGGAAGATACTGACCATGTAGTTGTTGACCATAGCCAATTAACCTTCAAAGACCGTGCACTACCACTGATAAAGAGGGGCATCTACGTAACACCTTTGTTACCGAGGGACAAAAAGCCATTTCTTCCCAACTGGCAACTCACAGCCAGCGGCAACCGGAAGCAAATTGAAGAGTGGGATCGAGAATACCCGGATGCCAATGTCGGATGCGTGGCCACGATGGGCCGCTGTTATCTCGATGACGACAGCGGCGACCTGAAAGAACGTATCGAGGCGGAAACGGGGAAGAGTTTTCCCGTGACCTACACGGTGCAGACTTCCATTAAGAAGACAGGGCTTCCCGGCTTTCACTACTACTTCAAGACCACGGTGCGAGCGCACATTTCCGGCAATCAGAAGTGCGGTGACCTGTTTGATTTTCAGTGTGAATCCAAGCAAGTAGTGGGGCCTTATTCCATCCACCCCAGTGGATGGATTTACGTACCCGTCGATCCCAAGGCTCGCATCGTGGACATTCCCGATTGGTTGTGCGAATGGCTGGAAGAGAACGGGCAAGGGCAAGCTAAGCCCCGAACGGGCGCGATTGAAGGCAGCTTGGAGCCTGCGTGGTTGTGCGAAGCCTTGGACGCCTACGAGGTGAAGTACGAGGAATACGAGGAGAACTGCTTCGATGTGGAGTGCCCGTGGATCGACGAGCATACAACGGGTAAGAGCGATCATGATTCCACGGTTAGCTGCCTGAATGGAATCCTCGGGTTCTCCTGCCTGCACGCGCACTGCGGGGATCGGCACTGGAAGGAGTTCCGCGATTTCTACGATAGTGATCGCACCGTCTACAGATTCCCCGTCGAAATTGAGAGCGATGACTGGAACTGGATGGAAGCAGATGACGGACTGGAGCAAACTACCGGCGCTGATCCGGTAACACGAGTCCTCAACGAGGTGGAAGCGGCAACGAAAGCGACCATCGAAGCCGTATCGCCTGCGGCGCCTCTTGATCTGACCATGCCGGAGGATGCCATGTACGGCAAGTTGGCGGAACATGCGCGGGCTCTGGGCACTCCCTTGGGACATGCCTACCCTGCGGTGCTTGTGGTGTTTTCCAGCATTCCGGTTATGGACTACATGTGCGGCACCCGCATAGGAATCTACGCGGCGATCATCGCCCCCGTGGGTGCGGGGAAGAATACTTCCTTGGATCGGGCAACCAAGCTCTTTGGTCTGGAACGAGGAAAAGATTGGGCTATCACCACGGCATCCAGCGACCGGGGGCTAATGCAGAAGATCGGCTCGAAGACCACAGGCAAGGGTGCGAAACGGGAAACGGTAGCGGGTCCAAAGAAGCTGCTCCTGCGGACACCCGAGATGAGCGCCACGTTGAAAAAGGCGGCTATCGAAAGCTCAACTCTTTCAGACATGCTGTGCGAGGTGTGGGACTCCGGTTTGTGGGAATGCAGCGACAAACTGGGTATTCAGGAATGCGATTGCCGATTGAGTTGGGCAGGAGGCGTACCAGTCTCAGAGGAAGACCCCGACTCGTTTTCCGCGCTGTTCAGCAAGTTCACAAGCTATGGACTGATGAGCCGAATGATATTGGGGTATAGTCCGCTGCGATTCATCTATCGAGATGAGATCGATGACCACTGGACTCCCCCAAACACAGGGACGAAAGCGATCAACTCGGACCCGATGGAGGCGTTTGTTGAGGCATTGGATAACTCGGTCGTTGGCCCCTGCGTCGAGGGCTGGGAGCCGGAGGCGCAAAAGATGTTGCGCGATTGGAAGCGACCGGATTTGGACGGTCGCATCAAGTACAACCTTAAGAAGGTCGCGTTGCTGAGCGCATCTGCCAACCGAGATAAGATGGTCACCCCCGCGTGTCTCGCTGCTGCCATCAAGTTCATGGATTGGCAACTGAAGTTACGGGAAGTCTTCCGTCCCAGCGAAGCGATTGGCACACCGGAATCCACTCTGGCTGAAATCATGATGCGGAAATTCCGGATCATGCAGGGTTGCAGCGAGGATAGGACTCAAATCCTATGGCGCAAGGTAGCCCATGACATGAAATGGTTACGCCATGGCCCCGCATTGCTGAAACGCACTATCGAATCGTTGGTCGCCGTGGGAGAGTTGGGTTGGGGCACGAAGGAAAACAGCGAAGGCCAATTGGTAAAGGATGAGCGCCGGGTCATTGTCAGGTTCGCGCAAGGGAAATAGCGCCCCCGTTTTCGCAAAAAGGGGATGGGGCAAAAAGTTTGACCCCATCCTCCGCGCCTTTAAACGCCTCGCAGTCCGGAAAACGAATCCCCGGAGGCAGACTTTCTTCCCTACGCCGAAGCATTTAATTTTGCCTTTAATAAAGAGAAAGAGAGAGAATATTATTATTATTATTGGATAAGGGATGGCTATAGAACTAGTCATTCCTTAGAGATACTGTAATGTCATACACATTTTCACGCGAAGCCTCTCCCCTCGGCACCACCGACTAGTTTCCGGCCGATTTCTCCGTTCGAATCTTCACTACAGTATTAATAAGTATGACCCGAAAAGAATTCCAAGACCTGATCTACGAATCACCGCAGGCTGCGACCGTTTTCCTCGACTTTCTAATCCGCGTGGGCTTGGCGACCCGCCAATGTGAATACACAAATGGTCGCCGGAGCGATGTGTATCTCCTCACTGAAGTTGTCAGGCAGGGATTGGGAGTGCCATCAGAGCAACTTCGCCGTTAAAGACCAACTGACAAACTCGTTCCCCTTGCGACATCGTTTGCGGAATCAGGTTCGGCGTTAGCGGCGAGTGTTTGAATGCTATGTTTCCCTTCAGTAGGAGGGAAGATTACACATGGCATTGACCGATTCAGAAAGAGCAGAGTTCATCGCGTTGACGCAGGACTCTTACGACCCCGACCTGTGGGACGAGTCCGACCTCCCATTCCTACGGAAAGCCAAACAGCAGATTGAAGAGGAACAGCCACGAGAAGATGGCGATCACTCCCGTCGCGCAACCGTCAGTGACAGAAGATGAAGAAGCGGTGTCGGACCGGAGCCGGCCGACCGACGATGAACTATTCGAGAACTATTGCAGGATAATTCAGCGACTTTCAAAACCCCATATTGAGGGGCATAGATCAGCACCCAGTCTTGTGTCGCATGTCAATGAATTGCGGTAAGCACTGGGAAAATCGAGGGCTGCTTCCTCTTGTGCTCGGCTCCGTATTCTCGCGTAGAGCGGAGGTCGGCAATATTTTTGTGGAGGAAATACAAAATGAACGCAAGACCACAGGTGAGAGAAATCCTAATCAGCAAGAAAATGAGCCGTTGGTGTCTAGTTGCTCGGCATCCTTGTGTCGATCCTCGTTGCCCGACTGCTAGGGCCAGAAAGAATTACGCCCGTCTCTGTGCCCGGTATCCTTCGACAATGAAACATCTGGGCCTCCACGAGTTCTCGGCCTTCGAATAGGGGTTGGATCGGCGTGCCAGAAACTCGACGGTTGCTCGACGGGCGTGATTCAGAAACGCATTTTTACCCGGACTTCTTCCTTGATTGCTTATGGACAGAACAACGTTGATTCCTTGCTAAATTCAGGCATCGCGGGGGCGCTTGTTCCCAAAGCCGAAATGCTTCGAGGTACGCAGGTCTCCGAATTCTGATTCCGGCCACGAACAATCATTAGCACTTTCGCGGTTGAACTAGCTCAATAACAATCCTACACATGCCCCGAATCCCGTACCCCGGAGGCAAAGCCCGTCTCGCCAAGCAAATCGTCTCGTTCCTGCCCCCTGAAGGTCGCATTTACCTTGAGCCGTTTTGTGGAAGAGCCAACCTGTTCTGGGAGGCAACCGAGCAAGGACTGAAATTCAAAAAGTGGTGGCTCAACGACCTCGCCACCGCACCTTTCCTAGAGGCGATCCGTACCCACGGAGCCACGATACAGATTCCGCCACGGAGCCGGGCTGAATTCGAGCGGCAACGCGAGGCATACAGAGCTGGCGATCCGACCGCCTCTCTGCTCGCTCCGCATTTGAGTTTTTCTGGTGGACTCTACGAGTCAGGATGCAAGGGTGGCTCCGGAGGCGGGGATGATGGCGGCGGTGTTTCTTCCTCTGGCTACCAGCGCACTCTGCGCGAGTGCCACAAGATACTTGCTCGCACACGACCTAAGATAACGGCCCTCGACTGGAGGCGGCTGGGGCTAGAAAAACTAACGGAAGACGACGTGGTGGTGATTGATCCACCGTATCCCGGCGCACGAGTAAAGGCCTATTCCGATGACGGCATCGATTATGAAGCGTTAGTGGAGACGCTGCTGAGGGCCAAATTCAAATGGCTTTTCTGCGGATACCCGCACCCGCTCCTACACCGCCTTGGCAAACCGATATGGGCACGAGATATGCAACTTCTCTGCGTTCGCATCAAAGCAGGACCGGAGGATAGAAACGAATGCTTGTGGGCTAACTACTCGCCGCAGGTCGATAAGGCTCGGCGAGCGTTGCCGCCCAGCGTGAAGGGACAACTGCGCTCCATCGCGGATGCAGCATCTCTCTCATTTAATGCTCTTGATGCGTGGATCGATCAAGGGCTGAATATCGTCGCGAAGGATTTCTCGGTTCTGGTGCCCTATTTTTTGGAAATGCATCGAAGGCTTTCTGCGCCGGGAAAACGTACCGATCTTCGGGGCGGTGCTCCCTCCGGCCTAACGTGGACTGCATGGGTGGAATCAAAGCGGCACAAACTGGGACGTTCCCTGCGGACTATTCAACACCTTTTACGCGGAAAAACCGAAGCATCCAAAGAACGGCAGATGCTACTCGCGCAACGTCGCGCAAGTTTGCGTTCGGAACCAATTTCGTCAATACCTGACACCCCGATGGAGATGGCTACCGAGATATCGCGACTCGTGCTGGAAATGCGGGACAACAGCCGGAATGAAAGGCAACGGAAGCAACGGCTCGAATTGCTTGCTGAGCATTTCTTGCGGATCACCGAACAGAGTAGGGAAATTGGTTCTATTGCGCCAATCCAAACTGCCAATCGCGCACCGCATCGCGTGACTTTGACGATGTGAAGTGTGCTGCCGACTAAGGTCGCAGGCGATTCGCTTTGGTACGTCGTCCCCTCTTGTTGGCTCCGGTATCCCACATTCGCCAAATCTGCTCGGTCTCCACCCTTTTGTTTGGCAGAACCCAGAACACTTCGATCCGAAGTTGCTTGAGTGCTGGCAGAATCTTCTGAACAAATTTAACGTGCCGTTCGTTCTTGGGAAGCGCGATTCCGGAGATCAAACCGATAGAGCAATCCCGAGCGGCACAATAGAAAGCCTTCGATACATGATCCCATGCCTGCCCGGAATCGAAAGCTTTCCCGAAACGACCGCTACCCGCTTTTGAACTCGTTTCACCTTTCGCCTCTATCGACACGTGCTGCTTGCCGTCTGGGGTAAGCGCTTGAATATCAATTCCGCGCTCAGTCTCCGACAAGAATCGGGTAACGCGGAACCGATTCTTTTTGAGAAAACGGCAAACACTAGCGATGACTTCGGACTCTGTAAGCATGCGAGGAGCTTCCTTGTCTTCGTGCTTCATGGCGGCACCATGTCCTACTACGCGGGCGGATTGGCGATAGCAATTGGAACTCTGACTGCTCCTTGCCAGTAGGCGCTGCTTTGCTGTCGTTCGCCTCGGACTGAAGGCTTTAACGTCTGCAAAGTGGACGATTGGATGTATCTGCGAACCGCTAATTTTCGTCACCCGCACTGCACAGGAGATTATCGAGGGAATGTTTTTCCAAGGACACCTGTAGACGTAAACAATTTTCCCCGCTGCCCTTTCCTTCTTGCACTCGTTCGCAACGTGTGGGGTCGTGCTAATACTTTGAACTCGCTCATCATCACGCCAGTGGTTTCGGTACTGAGGTCTTCGATATTTGTGAGTCTTATCATCCCGATGATGGAGAATGACATACAGAGCATCGCTCATTTGAAGACTCCAACGTATACAGTCGCAAGATCAGGATCGACTCCGCGCTAGCGTTCGATTAGCCGTCACTCCCGATCCTCGAACTGCGGTTCACAGTCTAATCAAACGTTTTGAGTAGCTTCTTCCTCTCGCGCAGCCTGACTCTGGTTCTCCATCTTGGACTTCCAACCAGCAGCGATACGTTGGGCAACAGTCGTTAGCGATTGGGCATAGTCGGAAGCAGACCTGCGACCATCAACCCAGATTTCGCCGGAGCCATCCGGCTTCGATACAAAGCTCGACCCCATCCCTTCTGCCAATGTCCGCAGGTTATCCGGTTCGACAACGCCGGTGGCGCGGGCGTGCAGTAGGATTTGAATTTTTCCGTTTCGACCTTTCGGTGCGTACAGCGAAAGGTAAGCGCGGTTGCTTAGCCCCTCGCGCAGATAGAACGAGTAACCAGTCGGGTTCGGCCATTGATAATAAGGCGTATCGTCAAGCCCCGCTTTCGTTGCTGAGACGAGCGCATCGTAAGTCTGTCGTATACCCAAATCCGCAAGAGCTTTGTCGAGACTGGCTTGATTCCCAGCCTTCGTTGCCCCCCGGTCTCCCCCAATAGTCTTAGGACGCTGCACTTCAACCTGCCGCGCCAGCAGCGTTTCGTCGCCGAGACTAAAACCGTAGAAGGTTATAAGTGATATGTCTAGTTCGTATTGTGCGAGAAACTGCACCATCCGCTTAGCTCTTTCATCAACTCCCAAGCCCACAAGCATGATTCGAGGAGAGCCGATCTCGGTGACTGGTTGCTCGGGGTACTCAGTTTCGTACCATTGGCGGAAGTCATCGATCTTTTCGATCCCGTTCTGCTCAAGATCATTGTGAGGCGACCCACCCCGGCCCATGACAAAGCGCTCTTTCGCGGGGGTAGCGTATTGAACGTTCGGCGACGGGTGCGGAAGGCAAGCAATCGCATCGAGCGTCTAGGAAACTAAGGGCAATGGCCAAGAAAAGAAAAGCGACAATGCTCCCCTCGACAGACCCGGACCTTCATTACCCGGTCAGCATGCCTCAGGCAGAAAGAGAAAGTCTTGCGGGAGACGCAAGACTCGCGGAAGAAAGGAACAAGCGGAGAAACAAGCGAAAGGTTTCTAAGCAGATTAGTCCTCTAACAACGCTTTGAGCGTGAAGGGAATCGCCCGCGATTCCCGTTCTATCTTAAAGGGCGGGCTTTACGATGGGGCAGCCGCTCAAGACCATCCTGCCCCATTCTCTACTCGTTAGATCGATGGTTAACCGGCCATCCTGTGCTTGCATTCGTGCCGGTCGAACTGCTCCTGAAGGTGCGCTCGAGCGTCTTTGGTTCGGGTCAACGCCGTCATCGGAACCCTAAACTCTTTACTGCAAGAACTGCACACTCCCATTGCGGGCGTGCTGGAGAGCCATTTGGTCACCCGAAGATTCCGCTTTGCGACCGTGCTTTCCTTATCAGCCTTATTTGCGGCGGCTCGTACGGCTCTCGCCTTCGACGCTTCGGCCTTGGCATCTGCGACCGAAATCGTTGGAAATTCTGGCTCGTCGTTCATACTCAGTGATTTTTGGATGAACTCAGTTCGCTTCTGGTTGCCGCAGTAATACAGCGGCTATCTTTTGTGCTAGGCCTCAGTCGTCTCTTACACACCTCCGCCGCCCCGTTCGCACAGTCGGCTCACCGCCCCGTTAAACGACAAACGGCTCAGCTCAGAAGCCAACCAATCATGCCAGCGCCAGCAATCACCCAAGCTGAGTTGACTCGGAACCGCAGCACGACAATCGAACTTGCAATCAGGATAGTGAAGGTGCGCCAGTCCACGATGGCTGCTCGGCCTAGTTGCCAAGCGACGACCGCCATCAGAGCCAAAGACCCTACCACTACTCCGTCCAACGTTGCTGCTGCCCAGACAGAGCGCCGGAGCTTTGGCAGCAGCCTTCCGCTTAACGCAACGAGCGCAAATCCCGGTAAGAAGATGCCGAGCGTTGCGAGGAATGCGCCGGGAATTTCGGCAACCAAATAGCCGATAAAGGTAGCGGTCGTGAAGACAGGACCGGGAGTGAATTGCCCAATGGCTACCGCATCAATGAGTTGCTTTTCAGTGAGCCAGTGCAGACGCTCGATAAACTCCGTCCTCAGGAAGGCGAGTAGCACATATCCACTTCCGAAGACTATCGCCCCGATTTTCAAGAACGAGAGAAACAGTCGAAGCATGCTGACCGGAACAGCCACCGCCGCTGTTCCGAGTAGCAACCCAAATCTCCCGAATGCCGGAATAGCAG
>Ga0302324_100005090_pt1 | contig 28844 bp, 25 predicted proteins | sample Palsa_T0_1_FD_201949 | JGI IMG/M metagenome (GOLD analysis project Ga0302324, IMG submission 201949) | Peat permafrost microbial communities from Stordalen Mire near Abisko, Sweden - Palsa_T0_1 | ecosystem: Environmental > Terrestrial > Soil > Palsa > Peat permafrost | place: Sweden: Abisko...
AGCGCGTTCAGCTCGGGCGTGCTGGCGGAGACCCGGACCGGAAGCGTCCGGTTATCGGCGACCACGTCGACCCGGCCGATGTCCCGCTGCGCCAGCAGCGGCGCCGCCAGGGCGAGGAAAAGGAAAAGGACTTTCTTCATGAAGCTCTATTTCTATTTGCGCATGACCCGCGCATAACAACTCTTATTTGCTCCCGTGACCGCCGACGAAATCAAAGAGCACCTCAAGCAGGTCAGATATCCCGGCTTTAGCCGCGACATCGTCTCCTTCGGGCTCGTGCGCTCCGCCTCGCTCGAAGCGGGCACGGCCCGGGTTTCCCTCGCGATCACGACCAACGACCCGAAGGTGCCGCGCCAGCTCCAGGCCGAGGTGGACCGGTGCCTGCGCGCGCTGCCCGGGGTGACGGATACCGTGATCGACATCGCCGTCCAGGCGGTGAAGTCGCCCGCCGCCGCCGGCGGCGGCAACCTGGCCGGGTCCGGCGGCGCGGCCAAGGCGATCCGGCATGCGATCGCGATTGCTTCGGGCAAGGGCGGCGTCGGCAAGAGCACCTTCGCCGTCAACCTCGCCTGCGCCTTCGCCCAAGTCCTGACCGCGCGGAACCGCCCGGGCCGGGTCGGCCTGCTCGATTGCGATATCTTCGGCCCGAGCGTGCCGCTGATGATGGGGCTGCAGGGCCGGCCCGAGATCGAGGGCGAGGGCCCGGGCGCAATGCTCATCCCGATGGACCGGCACGGCGTGAAGGTCATGAGCATGGGCTTTCTGGTCGACGACGACACCCCGGTCGTCTGGCGCGGCCCGATGATCATGAAGACGATCCAGCAGTTCGTGCAGAATGTGAAGTGGGGCGAGCTCGACGTGCTCGTCGTCGACCTGCCTCCCGGCACCGGCGACGCGCAGCTTTCGCTGGCCCAGACGCTGCCGCTCGACGGCGCCGTCATCGTGACGACGCCGCAGCCGGCCGCGGCCAATGTCGCGCGCAAGGGCGGCCTGATGTTCCGGAAGGTCAACGTGCCCCTCCTCGGCGTGGCCGAGAACATGAGCCATTTCGTCGACCCCGCCGGCGTGAAGCACGCGCTCTTCGGCGCGGGCGGCGGCCTGGTCACCGCCGAGAAGCTCGGCACGGGCCTGCTGGGGCAGGTACCGCTTCTGCCCGCGATCCGGGAGGGGGGAGACGCGGGCCGGCCCGTGGTGGTCGGCGCACCGGAGAGCGAGGCCGCCCTGGTCTTCCGCGGCATGGCCGCAAGGCTCCTCGTCCAGCTCGAAAGCCCGGCCGGCCCGGTCCGATCGTAACAATCCAGTGAAATTGCCGGCATTGACAGCCTTCGCTGCGTCGTGCTCATCTGTTGGGACCATCGCCAGCTGCATGACCTCTATGACCCGAGAGACCGATTCCTCGTCGCACGAATTCGTCAAGCAATCGAGCCTCTACCAGGAATTCCTCGCGGAGCGGGAGGAAATCCTGAAGCACAAATGGCTCGAGTCCGAGCGGCTCGGCTATGACATCGGCTTTGAGCGCGCCCTGCTCGACTGGATCCGCAAGCACCGCGAGGGCTGGCGGGCGGCCCGGCGCCAGCAGATGGCGCCCGTGGCCGGCGAAAAGAAATAAGAAGGGGTCAGGCCGCTAGTTGTTAATTCGTCAATAGCGCCGGCTAGAACCAGCCGTAGTCGACGAATTAACAACTAGCGGCCTGACCCCTTTTGCTTACTTGATCTCTTTGTGGAGCGTGTGGCGCTTGAGGAAGGGATTGTACTTCTTCTTCTCAATGCGCTCGGTCACGGTCTTCTTGTTGCGCCGCGTGAGATAGCGGGACACGGGCTTGCCCTCTTTGCGGGCTTCGGTGCATTCGAGGGTGACGACTTCTTGCATAGTACCCGCCACTTTGCCGGACGCCGCCCACACTCGCAACCCCAATTTTACCCGCTCCGCTTGTTTTCGGTCAGGGGCATCATGACCCCGCGGCGGAAGAGCGTCACCTGGCCCGTGCTGGACGAGACCACCAGGGCGATGCATTCCGCCGCCACGGAGATCGCCGCCGCCGCGGCGTGACGGGAACCCAGCCCGCTCGGCAGGGCAAACTTGTATGTCGCGGCCTGGACGAGCGCGCCGGCCGATTCGACCACCCCGTCGCCGCGGATGATGAACGCGCCATCGATCGAGGAAAACTCCTTCACCGTCTCGTCCATGAAGGGGTTGAGGATGTTGCGATCCTCCTCCTTGTAGCCGAAAAAGGGATTGAGCACGAGCGGCTTGGTCAGGCCCAGGACCTTGGTGGTGTCGCCGACGACGAAGAGGCTGCCCACCGGCCGGCCCTCGCGGCCCTCCACCGCCAACTCGGTCGCCACGGCAATGACGCGCTCCAGGACCTCGGGCTTGACGTCCGCGGGCAGGAGGTCGGCCGCCGAGCCGATCAGCAGCGTCTGGAATTCCCTTTCGATGTCGACGACCACCAGGGTGTCAAACTGGTTGCTGCCCATGATGCCGCCCACGCAGCAGACGCGGTCGTTGAAGGAGATGACCCCGCGGGTCAGGGCCACCAGGATCGCGCTGCGGAGCTGGGCCAGGCGCTGGTTCGAGAAGGACCGGACCTGGATCGTCTCGGCGAACTCGGCATCGTCCTCGCCGGGCTCGATCGGATTGCGGGTGACAAGGATGGTCTTGAGCTTCGAGGGCAGCGCCCCGGGCTGGATGCCGCCGATGAAGGTGTCGCCGAAGACGAGGATGGCGCTGCAGCCGGCGCCGCGGGCCACGCACTCGGCCTCGCGGAACATCAGGCGGTTGATCCGGTTCTGCTGGGCCTGCACCGGGCGGATGCCGCCAAAGCCGCCGACCAGCCGCTCGTAGAGGGTGTCGAGATCCGGCGCCTGCACGAGGCTGTCCACCAGCTCCTGTTCGCGCACCTGCCGGGCGATGGAGGCGAGCACCTGCAGGTAATCGCGGGCCTTCTCCCCGGCCAGGAGCATGACGATCAGGTGCACGCGCTCGTCGGCCACCGCGCCATCGTGGCGGATGCCGGCCACGCTGCGGCCGATGGCCAGCACATAGCGCCGGCTCGTCTTCACCCGGACGTGCGGCAGCGCCACGCCCAGGCCCAGGTAGGTCGTCATCGTGCTCTCGCGCGCCAGCAGGCCCTTGAGCAGCGCCTCGCGCCGGAGATCCGGAAACTTGGCGATGGCGACGTCCAGCAGCTCGGCCAGCGCGCCCGGAAGGGTCAGGCTCCGCAGGTCGACGATCCGACTGCGCGCGATGATCTTGTCGAGGCGCATGACCGGTCAGGAACTATTTTTCCCACTCGAGCGCGCCCTTCCGGATCTCGTAGAATAGTCCGAGCACCAGCACCCCGAAGAAAAAGAGGATCGGGCCCAGGATGGCGATGTGGTAGGCGAGAAACTCGCGGTAGACAAAGGTCCAGGGGATGAGGATCACGACCTCGAGGTCGAAGAGCATGAAGAGGAGCGCCGTGAGGTAGAACTTGACCGAAAAGCGGGTGTGGACCGGCCCCGGGGTGGGCACGCCGCACTCGTAGGCCGAGTCCTTGATCTTCGAGTGGCGGGCCCGCTGCCCCAGCAGATGGCTGGCCCCGATGATGGCCGCGGTGATCGCGCCGGCGAGCAGGGCCTGCAGGAGAAAGGGCAGATAGGCGGTCGTCATATTTTTAGTTAACCCGGATGATGCGGGCGCTCGCGATGCGCGTCGAGCCGACGTTGAGCGACTCGGCGTCCTCCAGCGTGCGGATGTCGTCGGAGATGGGATCGAAGCCCTCCTTGCGCCGCGCCCGGTTGATGCGGTCGCGCATGAGCGCATCCATCATCACCGGATCGTTGCTCAGCCAGACCCGCGGCTCGGATTTGGTGTAGAGGGAATTGAAATACGGGCCGCCGATGTACTGGTACTCCTGCAGGCTCGCGATCGTGCACATCCAGGTCTCGCGCAGCTCGGGAATCGCGCTCATTTCCGCGACGGCTCCGGGGGCGGTGGCGGGAGAGCGGAAGAAGCGCGCGGTGTTCGAGGCGTTCCAGAGCGTGGCGTTGACCAGCGCGCCGTTCACGCCGAGCACGGGATGGTCGGTGTAGACCGGCAGGTTGATCCAGAAGTCGGCCTCGAGAAAGAGGATCGTGTCGAGGAAGCTCTTGCGGTCCTCGTCCTTCGTGGAGCTGTTGTTGGCGTCGCGGGTCTGCTGCGCCGCGAAGACCGGGTCGAAGCGCTCCGGGAGCGGGCTGTCGTAGAACCACACCGGATCGTAGAAGCGGCCGGACTCGAGCACGTAGATGGGGTGGCCCTCGAACGGGGTCTTGCCGGTCACCAGCGAGGGCAGGTAGCCGGTCATGCGCGCGCGCAGCGAGTTGAGGACGACGATAAAGACGTTCTTTTTCTCGAAGCCCCGGCGCTCGAGCGCCGCGCTGACGGCCAGAACCATGAAGGTGGGGGTCTGGAGGCCGGGGCCGGAATCCGTATAGACCTTGAGCCCGACCTTTTTCTTCACCCCGGGGACGAGCTTCCGGCCGTTCGCCTTTTCGAAACTCGCGATCAGGTCCTCAATCGCGGTGTCGTAGCTGGCCTGGTCGAAGGCGGGCAGTTCGGCCTCCCAAACCGGATCGTGGCCGTTCAGGGGCACCGCCATCGGAGTCACCGCGGGCGGCTCCGCGGCGGGGGCGGCCGCGGCCGGCGGCGGCGGAACCGTCTGGGCAGGCGCGACCGGAACCGCCAGCCCGAGACAAAGGGCCGGCAGGAGAACAGGAGACCAAAAACGCATAAGAAGGAGAGGAGGAGTGCCGCGGCCGCTCAAGGAATTGCTGCTGGGCTTTGTGGGCCAGCCGCGAAACTTGACAGTATACCGAACCGGTTGAAAGTGCAAAGACGCCGCCGGTGCCCTGTAAGTTCCATGCCTGTTATCAAACCCACCTGCGTCCGCGACCTGAAGTTGCGCGTCAATATCGCCGACGTGGTGTCCCGGGTGGCGACCCTTAAGCGCGCCGGGGGCTCCCGGCTCAAGGGCCTGTGCCCGTTCCATGCGGAAAAGACGCCCTCGTTCAACGTGAATCCGGACCGGGGCTCGTACAAGTGCTTCGGCTGCGGCAAGGCGGGCGACGTCATCGAGTTCGTGCGCGAGACCGAGCAGCTTTCCTTCACCGAGGCGGTCGAGGCGCTGGGCCAGCGCTTCGGCATCGTGATCGAGTATGAGGACAACGCCGGACCCACGCGCCAGGAGCGCTCCCTGCGGCAGGAAATCTTCGACCTGCACGAGCAGGCGGCGGATTTCTACCACGAAGCCTTCCAGGCCCGCCAGCCGGCGGGCGACTTCATGCGGGCCTATTGGAGCGAAGAGCGGCGTTTTCCGCCGGAGCTGGCCGTGGAGTTCAAGATCGGCGCGGCCGCGGCCGAGGACGCCGGCCTGGGCGCGCGCCTGCTCAAGCGGGGCTATTCGGAGGACGCCCTGCGGCAATGCGGCCTGTTTTTCATCCGCGAAGGCGCGCTGATCACCGCGGGAGCGCTGCGGCCGCGCTTCCGCGGCCGCCTGATGATACCGATCCGCGACCACCAGGGCCGCGTCGTGGCCTTCACCGCCCGGCAGACGGCGCTCACCCCGGCCGACGATCCCGCCCGCGAGGCCAAATATGTCAATTCGCCCGAGACACCCATCTTCACCAAGGGGCACCTGCTGTTCAACCTGGACCGCGCGCGCAGCGCCGTCGGCGAGGGGCGGCCGTTTGTCCTGGTGGAAGGCCAGCTCGACGCCCTGCGCTGCTGGCAGGTCGGCCTGAAGACGACCGTCGCGCCCCAGGGCACCGCGCTGACCGAGAATCAGCTCGGCCTGATGCGCCGCTACCATACGCAGCTGGAATGCTTTTTTGACAGCGACGACGCCGGACAGAAGGCCGCCCTACGGCTGCTGCCGCTGGCGCTGAAGGCCGGGATGGAGGTGCGTTTCCTGGGGGTCGGCGGCGCGGCGAAGGTCGATCCCGATGTCCTTTTCCTCGAACGCGGGCTCGCCGCCTACGAGGAATTGCAGCGCAAAGCGCTTGGCGCCATGGGTTTCGCCTGCCGCGCCCTGCTGCCGGAGCCCGAAAAAGCCTCCCCCGAGCAAAAGAGCCGGGCCGCCCAGGCCGTGCTGGAGATCATCGCCTCCGCCGAGAGCGAGGTCACGCGCTCGGAGTTCGTCGCCGCCGCCGCCGGCCATCTGCGCCTGCAGCCGGCGGCCCTGCAGCGGGACTTCGAACGGGTGCGGACCCGGGCCGCGGACACCGCCGCCCGTTCGATGATCCGGCGGGAGGCGGCGGAAGGCGGCAGCCCGGCCCATCCCTTCCCGGGCGGCCCGAGCGCCCCGCCGGTCGGGATCACACCGGAGCACCACCTCCTGATGCTCTGCCTGCACTTCGAGAACCTGGGAAAGCCCCTCAGCGGAGCGCTGCCGCCCGCTTGGATTGACACCCGCCACCCCGCGGGCGTACTCCTCGACCGCTTCCTGGCCGCCTTCGAGCATGATGGCTGGCCTGGACGGGATCACCTGGACGAACTGCTCGAGACCTCTGAAGAGAAGGCGTTGGCCGCCTCGCTGCTCTTCGATGCCCCGGACATAGACGATCCGGTCAAGGTCGCGCAAGAGGGGCTGCGCCAGTTGCAGGCCCGGATGCTCGAACCGCGCCTCCGACAAATAGAACTTGCTTTAGCCACAGGGTCATCGGACATTAATACTGACCCAAATTCACTCCTGAAGGAACGCTCCGAACTGCAACGCAAGCTGCGCCAGACGCCAGCCCTGACCGTTGCGGGTTGAGGCGTTTTTTCGTCTTTAATCGAAACCATCCCTATGCCGCGCAAAGCCAAGCGTGCCGACACCGCAACTCCCGAGGCCGTTGAAGCCGCCATCGCCCGCGTCCGCGCGCCCGAGGCCGTAGCCGCCGACGGAGCGGAAACCGCCGCGCCGGGCGGCATCAACGAGAAGATCCGCCAGCTCATCCGCCTTTCCAAGGAGCAGGGCTACCTGACCTTCGACGACATCAACGAGGCGCTGCCCGAGTCCGTCGAGAACCAGGAGGAAATCGACAACGTCCTCTCAATCCTGCAAAACCTCGAGATCGAGATCCTCGAGCCCGACCAGGTCGAGGACTACAAGCAGCGGCAGGAGGAAGCCGAAGAGGAGGAATCGCGCACCTCGCAGAGCGACATCCTCGACGATCCCGTCCGGATGTACCTGAAGCAGATGGGCCAGGTGCCGCTGCTGACGCGCGAACAGGAGGTCGAGATCTCCAAGCGGATCGAGACGGCCGAGCTCCGGGCCCAGGAGGTGCTCTTTCACGCCTCTGCCATCGGGACCTACATCGCGAAGCTCGGCGCCAAGCTGCTCAACCGCGAGGAGCGCTTCGACCGGATCGTGATCGACAAGAAGATCGAGAGCCGGGACGCCTATTTCAAGTCGCTGCCCAAGCTGGTCGAGTCCGCCGAGAAGGCGGCCGCCGGCGTGGCCGAGGCCTGGGACGAGGCGAACAACGCCAAGACCGAGCCCGAGAAGAAGAAGGTGATGGCGAAGTTCAAGAAGCGCGAAACCGCGCTCCGCGCCCTTTTCCCCAAGTTCTACTTCAAGCTGAAGGTCTACGAGGAATATCTCGAGCAGCTCCGCCCCACCCTGGAGCTGATCGGCTCGTACCACGCCCAGCTCGAGCGCGCGCGCCATCCCAAGACGAAGAAGGACGCCGCCATCAATCCGCGGACGATCCATACGCGCCTGCGGCACCTCGAGATCGAGCAGCGGGTCGCGCCCGCCCAGCTGGTCGAGATCGTCAACCAGACGATGGTCCACGTCCGCGAGGCGCACCGAGCCAAGACCGAGATGGTCGAGGCCAACCTGCGCCTGGTCATCTCCATCGCGAAGAAGTACACGAACCGCGGCCTCTCCTTCCTCGACCTGATCCAGGAGGGCAACATGGGCCTTATGAAGGCGGTGGAGAAGTTCGAATACCGCCGCGGCTACAAGTTCTCGACCTATGCCACGTGGTGGATCCGCCAGGCCATCACCCGCTCGATCGCCGACCAGGCGCGCACGATCCGCATCCCCGTGCACATGATCGAGACGCTGAACAAGGTCATGCAGGTGCAGAAGCAGCTGCTGCAGGAATACGGCCACGAGCCCACGCCCGACGAGGTCGCCGACGAGATGAACCTCCCGGTCGAGCGCGTGCAGCAGATCATGAAGATGGCGCAGCAGCCGATCTCGCTGCAGTCGCCGGTCGGCGACGGCGACGACACCAGCTTTGGCGACTTCATCGAGGACAAGTCGGCGGAAAATCCGTACGACATGACGGCCTATTCGCTGCTGCGCGAAAAGATCATCGACGTCCTGGATACCCTGACCGAGCGCGAGCGGCGCGTGCTGTCCCTGCGCTTCGGCCTGATCGACGGCTACAGCCGCACGCTCGAGGAGGTCGGCAAGCAGTTCAAGGTGACGCGCGAGCGCATCCGCCAGATCGAGGCCAAGGCCCTGCGCAAGATGCGCCATCCCACGCGCATCCGGCAGCTGCACGGCTTCTTCAACGCCGAGCAGGTCGACAACGCCCAGAACCTGCTGAAGATGGCCGCCACCGCCCGGCAGCCCGGGCCGCTCGCACCCTTTCCCAAGGCCTGAGCGGCGCCGCCCCAACCCGCTTTACCGCTTTACAGCGCGGGGATTCGGAATACCTTCACCTCATGGCTTACTTAACCTTGGCGGCCTGGTTGGGCGGATCGGAATTGCTGATCATTTTGGCGATTCTCCTCCTGCTTTTCGGTGGCTCCAAGCTGCCCTCCCTCGCCAAGGGACTCGGCCAGTCGGTGCGGGAATTCAAGAAGGCCTCGACCACCGATGACGAGGTCAAGCCCGACGAGACGAAGAAGGCCGTGACGCCTCCGGCGCCTCCCGGCGGCTCGAACTGAGTTTCCCCTTTCCCTCGTTGACAGTCCGGTGGACGGACGGTTGGCTCCGCATGCGGAAATGTCAGCCCTCATGTCCTAATCCATCATGGCCAACTTCCTCGGTTACTTTTCCAACGACATCGGCATCGATTTGGGAACGGCCAATACGCTGGTGTATGTGAAGGATAAGGGAATCGTTTTGCGGGAGCCTTCCGTGGTCGCGCTCGACACCGTCACCCGCAAGGTCCGCGCGGTCGGCGACGAGGCCAAGCGCATGCTGGGCCGCACGCCGGGCAACATCACCGCCATCCGTCCGATGAAGGACGGCGTCATCGCCGATTTCGACGTCACCGAGGCCATGCTGCGCTACTTCATCCAGAAGGCCAGCCACAGCTTCCGCGCGCCACCGCGGGTCGTGATCGCCATTCCCTCCGGCATCACGGCCGTGGAAAAGCGCGCGGTGATGGACTCCGCCACGCATGCCGGCGCCCGCAAGGTCATCACGATCCCGGAGCCCATGGCGGCGGCGATCGGCGTCGGCCTGCCGATCGACGAGCCGGCCGCAAACATGATCGTCGACATCGGCGGCGGCACGACGGAGATCGCGATCATCTCCCTCAACGGCATCGTGTTTTCCAAGTCGATCCGTGTGGCGGGCGACGAGCTGGACACGGCGATCATCAACTACATGAAGCGCGCCTACAACCTGCTGGTGGGCGAACGCACCGCGGAGGAAATCAAGATCCGCGTCGGCTCGGCCTTCCCGCTCGACGAGGAGCTGACGATGGAGGTGAAGGGCCGGGATTCGGTGGCCGGCCTGCCCAAGACCATCCACGTCACCTCGCAGGAGATTCGCGAGGCCCTGGCGGACACCATCGCCGCGATCGTCGATGCCGTCCGGACCACCCTGGAGCGCTGCCCCCCGGAGCTTTCCGCCGACTTGGTCGACCGCGGCTTTGTCATGGCCGGCGGCGGCGCGATGATCCGCGGCATCGACCGCCTGCTCAGCGAAAAAACCGGCCTGCCCGTGATCGTCGCCAACGATCCCCTTTCGGCGGTGGCCAACGGCACCGGCGCGGTGCTCAACGACCTGTCCTGGCTGATGCAGAACGTCTGAGGGTTGAGGGGTGACCGGCCCGCCGTGCCCGCGCAACGCTTCGACCAGGCCAGGCCCTTTGCCACCCTCGGCGTGGTCCTGGCCGCGTGGCTGCTCCTGCCGGTCGCGGCGAAGAGCCTCGCGCGCGCGAGCTTTTTCGAATTCACCGCGCCGATCATGGCCGGCGCCTCCTACGTCAGGGACCTGCAGGAATACTGGGCGCTGCGCGCCCACAGCAAATTGCAGCTGATCGAGGCCGGGCGCGACCTCGCCCGGGTCAACGCCTCCTACGACCAGACCGTCCAGCGCAACGCCGAACTGGAGGCGGAGATCCGGCGCCTGGAGCCGCTGCTCCGCCTGCCGCCGGTCCCGGGCTACCGCCTCGAGACCGCGCGGGTGGCGCAGCGCGACCTGGCCTCGGGCTGGTGGCAGAGGCTGGTCATCCGCAAGGGGCGGAACTATGGCATCCCCATGGGCGCGCCGGTCGTCTTTGGGGGCGGCGTGGTCGGCCGCATCGCGCAGGTGCACGCCTACGAGGCGGAAGTTGAGCTCATCAGCAACCCGGGCGTGCGGATGGCCGCGACGGTCGAGGACGACCCCGACCACCGTCCCGTCAGCTACGAGGGCGGGGACAACCCGACGTTCGGCCGGCCCCGCGGCATCGTCGAGTTCCTGCCCCTCGACATATTCGCCCAGGCCTCGGCGCCGCATCGCCTGGTCACTTCGGGACTGGGCGGCGTCTTCCCCCCCGGGCTCGTCCTCGGGCAGCTGGTCAAGATCGTGCCGAGCAGCGACGGCCTCTTCAACACCGGCGTGGTTGAGCTCGACCCCCGGCTTTCGCTCCTGACGGAGGTCACGGTGCTGGTGCCCGAGCCCGCCGCGGCCGCCTCGCCCTGATGCGTCCCGCCCTGGCCACCTTTCTCACCGTCCTCCTGCTCTGGGCCCTGGTCGCCCAGGCCAACCACGCGCTCGCGGCCTCGCACGTCTACCTCTTCGTCGGAGGGCTGCTGGTCGCCCAGGCCGCGCTGGAGCTGCCCCTTCACTTCGGGATGGCGGTGTCCCTGCTGGCCGGTTGCGTCTGCGACGCGAACGCGCTCGTCCCCTTCGGCACGCATGCCCTGCTCTTCGCCGGCGCCCACGCGGTCCTCTTCAATCTCCGCGACCGGATGCCGCACGATGAGACGGCCGGCCGCGTGGTGATTGCGCTTTTCGCCAATCTCGCGCTTTTTCTGGCGTTGTCCTTCCTCGAAATCGACCGCTCCCCGGCTCCCGCCGCCAGCTGGCTCCGTCTGTTCGCCGACCTGGCCTGCTCCCAGATTTTCCTCGCGCTGGTCGCACCGTGGTTCTTCGCGCTGCAAAGCCGCGCGATCGAGCTGGCGCGGCCCGCGTCGGCCTAGCCCATGGCCTCGCCCGAACCCGATCCCGTCGACCGCTCCGGCCGACTCGTGGAATCGCACCACGGCTACGATCCGCGGATCGTCTCCCTGTATTTTCTGATCGGCGCCCTGCTGCTCGTCCTCGCCGGCGGCCTCGCCTACCAGCAGCTTTTCCGCAACGGCACCTATTTCTGGCGCGAACGCCAGCAGAACGAGCGGCGCGTGGTCATGCCCGGGCCGCGCGGCACGATCTACGACCGGGACGGCATCCCGCTGGTGACCAACCGGGCGCTCTTCGCCTTGGCGATCGACCTCGCCCGGCTCCAGCCGGACTTTCGCCGCGAATTTATCCGCATCCGCAAGAACTACCGCGACAGCGGCGACCACGATCTCCCCACCTCGGACGACATGGAGGAGATCGCCCGCGCCAGCGTGGTGCAGACCTACCTCGATCAGGCCGACGCCATCCTGGGCCGGAAGGGCCGCGTCGATCCCGCCTCGCTGCGGCAGCATTTCAAGCGCCAGCGGCTGCTGCCCTACCCCCTGATGACCGACCTCGAGCAGGATGAATTCGCCCGGCTGACGGAACATCTGCCGGTCGGCTCGCCCCTCCAGGTCTACGCCACGAGCGCACGGTACTATCCGTACGGCTCCGCGGCTTCCCACGTGCTCGGCTACGTGGGGGTCGACCCGGACGTGGACGCCGAGGACTTCAACGGTGAGGACCTGCACACCATCAAGCTGAAGGGATTCATCGGCCGCGACGGCTTGGAGAAGCGCTTCGACGCCGAGCTGCAGGGCAAGGCGGGGGGCGAGATCTTCCGCGTCGATCCGGCCGGCTTCAAAGTCAACCCGCCCCTGGAGAAGCGGCTTCCCGTGCAGGGCGGGAACCTGACCACTTCGCTCGACATCGAGCTGCAACTCGCCGCGGAGCGGGCGCTGGGCGAGCGCCAGGGCTCGGCCGTGGCCCTCGACGTGCGCACCGGCGAGGTCCTGGCTCTGGCCAGCAAGCCGGACTACGACCTGAATGCCTTCTCCCCGCGGCTCCTGCCCGCAACCGTCGCGGACATCGAAAAGCGCGGGGCCTGGACGAACCTCGCGATCGCGGGGCTTCTGCCCCCGGGCTCGACCTTCAAGACCGTCATGACGCTCGCCGGCCTGCGCAATGGGACGCTGGATCCGGCCGACACTTCGATCGACTGTGAGGGATCCATCCTGATCGGCAACCGCCTCTTCCGGTGCGACAACGGCCTGGGCCACCATGGCAATCTCGACCTGCGGGAAGCCATCGCCCAGAGTTGCGACGTTTATTTCTATTCGCATGGCATCGGTCGCGGCGTGCCCGCTATCGGCGTCGATGCCATCGTCGCGGAAGCGCGACGTTTCCACCTGGACCGGCCGACGGGGATCGAGCTGCCCAACGAAGCGCGGGGCGGCGACGGCGCGGGACGAATTCTGGTGGCCGGCCCTGGATGGAAAAAAAAGAATAGGGGAGAAAGCTGGACCGACGGCGACACGGCCAACCTGTCGATCGGACAGGGATTCCTGCTGTTCACTCCGCTGCAGATGGCGTGCTATACCGCTTCGCTGGCGCGCGGCGAAACCACGACCGTGCCGACCCTGGTCCACGATCCCCATCGGCCGGCCCAGCACACCGAGCCGATCGGCCTAAGCCACGAGCAAATGGCCGTGCTCTTGGACGGCATGGAGCGATGCACGCTTCCTCCCGCCCCACGTACCGCCTATCTGCTCTCGACGGTCGAGGCCTACCAAGTCCCCGGCGTGCGCATCTGCGGAAAGACGGGGACGGCGCAGCTCACGGGCAACTTCGACGAGGCCTGGTTCATTTGTTTCGCTCCACGCGAGAATCCCGAGATCGCCGTCGCGGTGGCGATTCGGGGCGAACGGCCCTATGGAGGCGGCCTGGAGGCCGCCCCCGTCGCCGCCCTCATCCTCAAGAAATATTTCGCCGACAAGGCCCACGCGGCGTCCGTCGCCGCCGTACCCTGAATCAGGCGAGGATCTCGAGCATCCGCGTGAAGAGGCGGTTGACCTTATCCTGGTTCGATTTGACGAGGTCCTTGAACACCGCGAAGTCGATGGCCGTGCCCTCGAGGCCGTTGGCGTAGTTGTCGATGATCGCGAGGCTGTTGTACCGCAGGCCGATCTCCGCGCAGAGATCGGCCTCGTGCGCGGCGGTCATGCCGATAACATCGCCCCAGGCCTGGACGATCCGGATCTCCGCCTTGGTCTCGAAGCGGGGTCCCCGCATCTGGACGTAGACCTTGCCGGTGGGAATGGTGAACTCCGGCGCGAGCTTTTCCAAGAGCAGCGGAATGAGGTTGTTGGCGATGCCCGGGGCCCCGCCCTTCAGCTCGGTGTCGAAAAAGGTCGCCGGCCCCTGCTGGAGACCCACGTAGTCGCCGCAGGAGACCAGCGTGCCGGGCGGCAGCTCCTTCTTCAGGGAGCCAACGGAGTTCAGCGAGACGATGTCCTGGAAGCCGAGGTCGGCGAGCGCGCGAATGTTGGCGCGGGTGTTGATCGCGTGCGGCGGGAGGGGAAAGCCGGAGCCGTGCCGGTTGATCAGGACGTGGTCCCCGCGGCTCTTGTAGCGGACCGGCCCGTGGGCGGTCGCGATCGTCCTCGTCTCCCAGGCGGAGAAGAGGGTCGAATTGACGATGCTGGTGCCGCTGATGAACGCTACCTTCATCCCACCCAGCTAAACTTCTGGATGCGGCCCGCAAGCTCGATGTCCTTGGCCGTCACCACGTCGCCCGCGTCGTGGCTGCTCAGGCGGATCGTGAGGCGGTCGTACACGTTGGTCCAATCCGGATGGTGATTCATCAACTCGGCCTCGAAGGCGGCGTGCACCATGAAGGAAAAGGCCTCGCGGAAGCTGTGGAATTTGAAGGTCTTCACCAGCGCGTCGCGCTGGAATTTCCAGCCCGGCAGTTTTTCCAACGCCGCCGCAATCTTCGCCTTCGCCATGGGTTTGCTCATGTCCCCAGCCTACGTCAGCAAAGCAAAAGTCGCAAGGGGCCGCCACCACTCACAACTTGTCATTTTCCGCCCCGCCGCCCTAATGGGCGCGTTTCCATGTCGTCGAAAATCGCACCGGCCCGCCCGGAGCCGGCCGAACGGGCCCTGGTTCCCGCGCACATCGCCATCATCATGGATGGCAACGGCCGCTGGGCCAAGCAGCGGGGCCTGCCGCGGATCGAGGGTCATCGCCGGGGGGTGGAGACGGTGCGCACCGTGACCTTCGCCGCGCGCGACCTCGGCGTCCGCCAGCTCACGCTCTATGCGTTTTCCGCCGAAAACTGGAACCGTCCGGCCCACGAGGTCGGGGCCCTGATGGGATTGCTCGAATTCTACCTGAAAAAGGAGCTGGCCACCTTCGTGCGCGACCGGGTCCGCCTCCGCACGATCGGCCGGACCGAGGAGCTGCCGGCCGGCGTGCAGCGGCTCCTGCGCGAGACGGTCGAGCGGACGAAGGGGTTCAGCGACTACACGCTCGTGCTGGCGCTCAACTACGGCGCGCGCACGGAGGTGGTCGACGCCGCCCGCGCCTACGCTGCGGCGGTCGCCGCCGGCACGGAAAAATTGAACGACCGGTCCTGGGCCACCTTCAGCCGCTATCTCTACACCGCGGAGATGCCCGATCCCGACCTGGTCATCCGCACCTCGGGCGAAACGCGCATCAGCAACTTCCTGCTCATGCAGGCGGCGTACGCCGAATTCATCTTCACGCCCGTCCTCTGGCCCGATTTTTCCAAGGCCGACCTCGCCGCCGCCATTGCCGAGTATGCCCAGCGCGAGCGCCGGTACGGTCTGACGAGCGAGCAGGTCCGCCCAGCCGCCACGGCCAAATAATCCTCACGCCGTGGCCAAACGCGCGCTCAGCAGCACCGTTCTCTGGACGATCGTCCTCGCGACCCTGTGGTTCTTCCGGTCCACCGGCGCCGTCGTCATCATCGCGCTGATCACCGGCTTTACCCTGCTCGAGTTCTACCGGCTGCTGGCCGCCGCGGGCGACGCGCCGTTCGGCGGCCTCGGGGCCTTTTTCGGCGTGCTGATCGTGGTGGGGCCCTGGGCCGAGGCGCGCTTGGGCTGGCCGGCCCAACCCCTGCTCGCCCTCGCCACGATCGTCTGCACCGTCCGCATCCTGGGCGATAGGCCGCCGGACCAGCGTGTCTCCGCCCTGGCGGCGACCATCTTCGGCCTGGTTTACGTGGCGTCCCTGCTGCAATACTTTGTGCGCATTCTGGTCGCGCCGCTGCCGGGGGCGGTCCTCTCGGAAGGGGGACACCTCGTGCTCTGCCTTTGGGTCGTGGCGGTGGCGAAATTCTCCGACGTGGGCGGCCTCCTCGCGGGCCTGGCGGCAGGACGGCATGCGCTCGCCCCCCAGATCAGCCCAAAGAAAACATGGGAAGGGGCGGTCGGCGGCGTGCTCCTGGCCATGGCCGTCGGCGCGTTGGTCGCGTGGCTCGGGCGAGGGCGGGTGCCCGCCAGCCTGACTCCGCTGCGCGCCGCCCTGATCGCCGCACCCGTGGCCGTCGCGGCCATCATCGCCGATCTCGCCGAATCGATCATGAAGCGGCGGGCCAATCTCAAGGACTCGGGCGGCGTGATCCCGGGGATCGGCGGGATCTTCGACATGAGCGACAGCCTGATCCTCGCGGCGCCGGTCGCCTATATCCTCCTGGGCTTCCGGTGAGCGGACGATGAAAAGACGCGTCGTCCTGCTCGGCGCCACCGGTTCCATCGGCGAAAGCACGCTGCGCGTGCTCGCCGCCCAGCGCGACCGACTCGAGCTCGTCGGCGTGGCGGCCCGCGCCAACTGGCCCCGCCTCGCGGCAATCGCGCGCGAATGGGGCGTGCGGCAGATCGGCGTCTTCGATAATGACGCCTACGCCGCCGCGCGGGACTCCGGCGCCATGCCCGCCGGGACCCGCCTGGTCGGTGGCCTCGCCGGCCTCGTCGAGCTCGCGCAACTCCCCGAGGCCGACATCGTGCTCGTCGCCGTGGTCGGGACCACGGGTCTCCAGCCGGCCCTGGCCGCCCTCGCCGCCGGGAAAAAACTCGCGCTGGCCAGCAAGGAAATCCTCGTGCTCGCCGGAAAATTCGTGACGGCAGCGGCCCGGGCGCACGGCACGGTCCTCCTGCCGGTCGACAGCGAGCACAACGCCGTCTTCCAGTGCCTGGAAGGACACCCGGCCAGCAGCGTCCGGCGGATCCTGCTCACGGCCAGCGGGGGCGCCTTCCGGGACTGGCCCGCCGACCAGCTGGCGCGGGCGACACCGGCGGATGCTCTCAAGCATCCGAACTGGGCCATGGGGCCGAAAATCACGGTGGATTCGGCGACCCTGGCGAACAAGGGCCTTGAGCTCATCGAAGCCCAATGGCTCTTCGGCCTGCAGCCGGGTCAATGCGGGGCGGTGCTGCATCCGCAGAGCATCGTGCATTGCCTGGTCGAATTCGCCGATGGCGGGATGCTGGCCCACCTGTGCCCGCCCTCGATGACGTTTCCCATCCAGCACGCGTTGCTGCATCCTGAGCGCGCGCCCGGCGCCGACCCCCCCCTGGATCTCAGCCGTCTGGTGTCCATGGAGTTCCGGCCTGTCGACGAAGGCCGTTTTCCCCTCCTCCGCCTCGCCCGGCAGGCCATGGAAGCCGGCGGGATCGCTCCGGCTGTGTTCAACGCGGCCAACGAGGTGGCAGTCACGGCCTTCCTGGCCTCCCGCATTCCGTTTCTTGCCATTTCCCGCGTGGTTGAGCAAACTCTCGCCCTGTCCGATCATTTTGATCCGCCCGACTTGGCCGCAGCCCTGGCTGCAGACGCTGCGGCCCGGAGGTGCGCCGACGATCAAATCACCACATTGACTTCGAAAACCTGAATTTCAATGCCCCCTACCCTGCTCCATTCCCTGCTCTCCCACTTCTGGTCCGTGTTCCTGATGGTATTCTTTTTCGGGGGCTCGATCTTCGTCCACGAGCTGGGCCATTTCGTGGCCGCCCGCCGCCGGGGTCTCGTCGTGCAGCGTTTCTCGATCGGCCTGGGACCGGCCATTCCCGGGTGCACCTGGCGAGGCCGGGACGGGGTGGAATACTGCATCGCCTGGTTCCCGATCGGCGGCTATGTCCTCATGCCCCAATTCGCCGATCTGGGTCTGATCGAGGGCGGGGACGCGGCCGAGGCCGCAAAGCTGCCGCCCATCGATTATGCCTCCAAGATGATCGTTTCCGTGGCGGGCGCGGCCTGCAACATCCTCTTCGCCTTCGTCCTGGCCTGCATCGTCTGGATGGCCGGGGAACCCATGCCGAACGATCTCATGGGGGCCGCCCGCATCGGCTATGTCGCGCAAACGCTCGAATTGGCCGACGGGACCACGGTCACCAGTCCCGCCGCCGAGGCCGGCCTGCGCGTCGGGGACACCGTGCGCGCGGTCGACGGCCATCCGATCGCCGACTGGAACGCCCTCATGCAGTTGCTCGTCACCGGCTCGGGCCGGGACGCAGCGGGCCGGCCCGAGACCGTTTTCACCTTGGAGCGCGACGGGCGCCAATTCGACCTCACCCTTCATCCCCGGATCTCCCGGGAAGACCGGGTCCGCCGGGTCGGCATCTCGAACTGGTATGACGTCATCGTCGCCCCGTACAGCGCGTCCGGCACACCCGGCGAAAAGCTCGGCTTTCGGCCCGGGGACCGGATCGTGAGCCTGGACGACCGGCCGATCGAGAACACCGGCGAATACGTGGACTATCTCGTGGATCACCGCGCGCAGACCGTGGCGGCGCGCGTGCAGCGCGGCGCCCAGTCCCTCGCCATCGTCATACCGCCCCGGCCCGACGACAAGGTTTCCACCCACCTCGGGCTAAACCTGACGACCGGCTTCACCGTGGTCCATCGCTCCCCGTTCACCCAAATCAGCAACCAGGTCGAGACTACGATCCGGACGCTTTCGAGCCTGATTAATCCCCACTCCGACGTCGGCCCTTCCAGCCTTTCAGGCCCGATCGGCATCGTCCATTATCTCAGCAGCGCCGCGGAAGCCGGGCTGCTCGTCGTCGTCAATTTCTCGATCATGATCAACGTGTGCCTGGCCATCTTCAACCTGCTGCCGATACCCGTCCTCGACGGCGGACATATGCTCTTTGCCACCATCGCCCGCCTGCGCGGCCGGGCCCTCCCGATCAATTTCATCATCAACACCCAGGTGGTCTTCTCCGTCCTTTTGTTCTCGATGTTTCTCTACATCAGTGTGTTCGATATTCGGCGCTGGGAGAGTGACGCCCATGCGGAGCACGCCGCGGCCGCCGCGGCGGAGAAGCCGTAGGACCGCGCCTCGGCGCGCCATTCCCAACGGGCCGAGCTAAAAAAAGGCCGCCATGTCCTATACCGCCTCGCGTTTTCGCACCGTGCGCCGCCCCACCGCCGAGGTGATGGTCGGCGCCATCGGTGTCGGGGGCGCCCATCCGATCCGCCTCCAGTCGATGACGACCAGCGACACGCAGGACGTGGCCGCCACCGTCCGACAATGCATCGCCCTGGCGGAGGTCGGCTGCGAAATCGTGCGGGTGACCGCGCCCAACGTGCAGGCCGCGCAGTGCCTGCGGGAGATCCGCGCGCAGTTCTCCGCCGCGGGCTTCGGCGGCATCCCGCTGGTGGCCGACATCCATTTCCTGCCCCAGGCCGCGATGGAGGCGGTGGAGCACGTCGAGAAGGTGCGGGTCAATCCGGGCAACTACGCCGACAAGAAGCGCTTTGCCGTCCGCGAGTACACCGACGCCGATTACGAGCGCGAACTCCAGCGGCTGCACGCCGCTTTCTCGCCGCTCGTCGTGCGCTGCCGCGAGCTGGGCCGCGCCCTGCGCGTCGGCACCAACCACGGGTCGCTGAGCGACCGCATCATGAACCGATATGGCGACACGCCGCTCGGCATGGTCGAGAGCGCCCTGGAATTTCTCCGCATCGCGGAGTCGCACGGGTTCAGGCAGACGATCCTCTCGATGAAGGCCTCCAACCCGAAGGTGATGATCCAGGCCTACCGCCTCCTCGTGGAGCGCATGCAACAGGAGGACATGCATTATCCGCTTCACCTGGGCGTGACGGAGGCGGGCGATGGCGAGGATGGCCGGATCAAGAGCGCCATCGGCATCGGGTCTCTCCTCCTCGACGGCCTCGGGGACACGATCCGCGTCTCGCTGACGGAGGACAGCGTCTATGAAATCCCCGTCGCGCGCGCGATCGCGGAGAAAGCCATGAGCCTGTGGGGCCACGCCCGCGGCCGGCCCGAGAGTGAAGAGGCCGAGGAGGGTGAGGGCGTCGATCCCTATCATTTCACGCGGCGCGAGACCGCTGCGCTGGCCCTCGGCTCCCACGCCCTCACCGGCCCCGAACAACCCCCGCGCGTGATCGTGCGGGTGCCCGCGACGGAGCTGGCCGGACTCGCCGGCCGGATCACCCAGCCGCGGTCTCCCGACACACCCGTGGAGGGATTGCTGGTGCCCCTGGCCTCGGCCGGCGCGCTGGACGAGACGGCGGCGCAGCTGCGGCGCCTGGGAGAATTCGCGCAGTTTGTCGTCCTGGAATGCGCCGAGGGCGTGGCCGCGGAGGCCCTGGCGCCTCCCTTCCCCGCGCTGCCCCAATCCCTGGTCCTCCTGCGGCGTTTCCGCGCAGGCGACGGCCTCGTGCTCCGCCGCTGGGCCGACCTGGCGCGCCGGCTGGACTGCCTTCTCGCCTGCGACATTTCTCCCGCCGACCTGCCGGGTCTCGCTCCGGCGCTCGAGGGCGTGGGCGACGATCGCCTCCTCTTCACCCTCTCCACCCCGGAGGGCGCGGGCCACGCGCTGGGCGCCTACCGCCAGCTCGCGGGCTGGCTGCGGGCCTTGGGCCGGCGGGCGCCCATCTGGATCCGCAATACGGCGGCGGCGGCCGTCCGCGGCGACAACAGCTTTCTCTCCCGCCTCATCGAGGCGAGCTGGCTGACCGGAGGGCTGCTGTGCGACGGCCTCGGCGATCTCCTGAGCGTCGAGACCGAGCCCGATCCGGCGCGGTCCCTCCGCCTCGCCTACAATCTCCTGCAGGGCGCGGGCGCCCGCAGCTCGAAGACCGAGTTCGTCGCCTGTCCCAGCTGCGGGCGCACCCTCTTCGACCTCCAGGCGACGACCCAGCGCATCCGCGCGCAGACCGGCCATCTCAAGGGGCTGAAGATTGCCATCATGGGCTGCATCGTCAACGGGCCGGGAGAAATGGCGGACGCGGACTTCGGCTACGTCGGCGGCGCGCCCGGCAAGATCAATCTCTACGTCGGCAAGCAGTGCGTGCAGTACAACATCCCGGAGGGCGAGGCCGACGCGCGGCTGATCGCGCTCATCCGCGAGCATGGAAAATGGTTCGAGCCCGCGGCGGCGATCGCCTGAAGGCGCGGCGCGGAGGCGTATTCAAAATTGCAGGAGCCGTCACCGGACCGTCACAGGCCCGTAACCTGCATCCGGCTTGCCAAGCGGTCTCCATGGCGACGTAACATTTCTTAAATTACGGCGATCGCCCGGTCGCCGCCTGCGGCTGAAGGGGGCGCGCCGAGGCAACGAAAAAAGGAAAAAAGTTATGCCCAGCGGGCCTGTGAACAACTTGTCAGAAAGTTCGCCTTGAAATGATTTTGGGGTTCACAGTTATAGCAGCTTCGTTCAGTCGTTTTGTCGTCCGGTTGTTCTTTCCCACGTCGCTTCACTCCCGTAGCACGATCCCGCAGCAGCACACACGTTACAGCCTAGCCATCAATAATTTACGCATACCCCTCCTCTGACACCCCAACCGATGGCCTGGATTTCAATTTCGCTGCTCCGCCGTGATCCGCCGGAGGAAGAAGCGAAGGCTGGGAAAGCCCTGTCGGCGCGCGTGTGAATAAACCTGCCCTTCCAGCCCGTAAATGCCTCCTTCCTCCCTAACGCCCATCCATTGGGAAACCGTCAAATGTGACTTCAAGTCGCTGTTCCCCGAAGACGTTTTCCAGATGTGGTTTGAACCCCTGCTCTGCCTCGAAGCCACCGAGGACGCCATGGTCCTGGGCGTGCCCAACGACTTCGCGGCCATCTGGATCCACGACAACTACCTCGACCTGATCACCCAGCGGCTGCGGCTGAGCGCCGGCCGGATGGTGAATGTCACATTGCGCAAGGCCGACTCGGCCGCGCGGAACGCCGGGCACGGCCCGCGCGCAGGCGCCGAGGCGGCGCCGGCCCGGACCCGCGCCGCCCCGGGCCGCCGCGGCCCGCGTTTCGACGAGCGCGGCCCGGCGGCGGGGACGCTGATTCCGCGCAACACTTTCGAGACTTTCGTCGTCGGCTCCCACAACCAGATGGCCCATGCCGCCGCCCTCGCCGTGGCGCAGGCGCCCGCCCAGGCCTATAACCCGCTTTTCATCTACGGCGAGACCGGGCTGGGCAAGACCCACCTGATGCATGCGATCGGGCACGCGATCCTGCGTCACAATCCCGAGACGCGCGTCGCGTACCTTTCGACCGAGAAATTCACCAACGAGTTCATCCAGGCGCTGCAGGAAAACAGCCTGACCAAGTTCCGCCAGCGCTACCGCCACGCCGACGTCCTCCTGCTCGACGATGTGCAGTTCCTCGCGGGCAAGGAGCGCATCCAGGAGGAGTTCTTCCACACCTTCAACGACCTCTTCGAGGCCGGCCGGCAGATCGTGCTCTCCAGCGACCGGCGCGCCAGCGAGATCCAGAAGCTCGAATCCCGCCTGGTCTCGCGCTTTGAGTGGGGCCTGCCGGCCGACATCCAGGCGCCCGACTTCGAGACGCGGGTCGCGATCCTGCGCAACAAGGCGGCCAGCCTTAAGTGCGACCTGCCCGAGGCCGTGATCACGTTCATCGCCCAGAACATCACCCGCAACGTCCGTCGCCTCGAGGGCGCGTTCATCCGGGTGGCCAGCCACGCCGCGCTCTTCAGCAAGCCGCTGGATGTCGCGACGGCCGAACGCCTGCTCCACGACATGCTGATGGAGCAGGCGCAGACGATCCTCACCATCGAGACCATCCAGAAGCGCGTCGCTGACCATTTCCAGATCCGCCACAGCGACATGACGAGCAAGCGCCGGCCCAATAATATCGCCATTCCCCGCCAGGTGGCGATGTACCTGGCGCGCACCCTGACCAAGCACTCGCTGCAGGACATCGGCGACGCCTTCGGCGGCCGCGACCACGGCACCGTCATCCATGCCTGCAAGGCGGTGGACAACATGTTGGAACAGGACGCGTCCATGCGCGGCAGCGTGGAGTTTCTCCGGACCCAGCTGGCCAAGTAGGGGTGGCGGCGACCGTGGGGCTATTTTCCGGGAAAGCTTCTTCGCGGCCTGCGCTGCGCAATTCCCAATCTGACCGCAAAACCGGCCGCCCCGTGCGAGGCGGCCCAGACGCGGCCAATGAGCTCCGCAACGGCCGCGAAGAAGCTTTCCCGGAAAATAGCCCCACTCCATAGCGGGCGGTCGACTTTTTGTAGGAGTGAACTAGCGTAGAGGCCTATGACCCTTTCTCCCGAACAAAAGCAGGCCGTGGCCGCCTGGGTGGCCGCTGGCGACAACCTTTCCGTCATCCAGAAGAAGCTTTTCAAGGAGTACCAACTCTCGCTGACTTACATGGATGTCCGCTTTCTGGTCGATGACCTCAACCTGAGCCTGAAGGACCCGGCGCCCAAGCTGGACACCGATTTGGGCAAGGCTCCGGCGGAGGCGGCCGGACCGGCCGCCCGGGCGCCGGAAAAGAAGGGATTTCTCGACAAGGCCAAGGAAAAACTGGGATTGGGCGGCGCGGCCGAGGACCTGGAGGAGCTGGATGCGGTGCCGGCGGGCGGCGGCACGGTCAGCGTCACGGTCGACCGGGCGACCCTCCTGCCGGGTGCCATAGCCAGCGGCACGGTGACCTTCAGCGACGGCGTGACGGGCAAATGGATGGTGGATAACTACGGCCGTCCGGGCATCACCGAGATCAGCCAGCCCGGCTATCGCCCGTCCCCCGCCGACGGACAGGCCTTCATGCAGGAGCTCAACCTCGCGCTGCAGAAGCGAGGGCTCTGAAGGTAGCGCGCGTTGTCCCCATCGCGCCGGGCGGGCTTCAGGCGTCGACGACGGGGCCGCCGGCGGCTTGGGGACAAGCCGCCCTACCCCGACCCCCGTTCCGACAGGTCCGCGACTGTGTCTTGAAAGTCTTTGATAGAAAATGGCTTGGGCAGGCAGGTCCTGCCCTGCAACCGTAGAAACTCCTGCAGGGAGTCGTTGATCACGTCGCCAGTCATGAAACACACGCGGCTGGCCGCCGCCCGGTCGGTAGCCAGGAGATGTTCGTAGAATTGGATCCCGTTCATGCCCGGCATCTTCCAATCCGACACGATGACATCGAATCTCGTTCGTCTCACCGCCGCGACCCCATGTTCTCCGCTCGAGGCCGTCTCCACCTCGTAGCCGTCGGCGCGGAGCAGTTCCCGGGTCAGGGCCAGAATTTCCTCCTCGTCGTCGACTACGAGCACCCGCCGACCGGCCCCTCCCCTTCGACCCCCGGGCGCCAGCGCCGCGTCGGTGTCGCGAAGCTGCGCCGACTCGGGTGCGACGGGCAATTCGATGACAAAGGTGGCGCCCTGGCCCAGTTCGCTCTGCGCCCGGATCGTCCCGCCGTGCTCCTGGACAATGCCGTAACAGAGGCTCAAGCCGAGGCCGGTGCCCTTGCCGATGGGCTTGGTCGTAAAAAATGGGTCGAAGAGCCGCGAGAGATGCTCAGGGCGCACGCCCGGCCCGTTGTCGATGAGATCGATCCGCACGAGCGCCGCCGAGAGCTGGGTGCGAATCACGATCCTGCCGTCGTGGCGGACGGCCTGGATCGCCTGGCGCGCATTGCTGAGGATATTGACAAATACCTGCTGAAGTTGGTGCCGGTCGGCCAGGATCAGCGGGAGATCATCCTGAAATTCGCGGACGATCGCGACGTTGCCGGTGCGAAAGTCGTAGGCCATGATATCGAGCACCTCGTCGATTGCGCCGTTGATCGCGACCAGGCTCCGCTCCGGCGGATGCTGGCGCGCAAAACCCAGCAGGTTCTGCACGATCTTGTGGCAGCGATGCGCGTTCTTCGCGATCCGCTCGAGGTGAAGCCGGATCTTGTCGTCCGTCGAGGTCTGCACCAGGAGATCGGAAAAGCCGATGACCGCCGTCAGCGGGTTGTTGAGCTCGTGCGCGACGCCGGCGACGAATTGCCCGACCGCGGAGAGCTTCTCGCTCTGGATCAGCTGAGTCTGGGTCGCCTTGAGCGTCTCGACCGTCTTCTCGAGCTCGGCGCGCGATGCCTGCAGGTTGGTCGTCATGCCGTTGAAAGCCTCGGCTAGGTCTCCGCATTCGTCGTTGGCCAGGCGCCCGATCTTGCGGGAGAAATCTCCGCGGCCGACCGCCTCCGCCGTATCGCGCAATTCGCGCAGCGGGTGAATGACGCGACGGATGAAGAACCAGACCACGGCGGCGCTGAGCAGGATCCCGGCAAAACTCACCTCCGCCAGCGTCCGTCGCATGTCCCCGAGCGTGCGCAGGCTCCGCTCGTGCGAGGAAAGCAGCACATAACGGAAGCCGCCCATGCTCGCCTCCTGGGCGTAGGCGCCGCGCAGCGCCAGGTAATGCTCCCCGTTCACCACCACCTCCTGCGCCGCGTCCGTCGGCAAGCCGCCCAGGGCCACTCCCGGCGCCCCGAGGGTGGAGGCCGCCGTCGCGGCCCCGGCCAAAATCACAATCTCAGCGCCGGTCAGCCGCTTGAATTCCTGCATGGTGGCGCCGCCGAGTCGCGCGCCCACGGTCAGGGCGCCCGCCACCTGGTGGTCCGGTTGCGCGATCGGCAGCGCCGCCACGTTCAGGACCATGCCATCGAGCGTGACCCAATCCGCGCCCCCTTCGCCCCGGAGCGCCGCACGGGAAAGACCGCCGCTCGCTCGGGCGAAATCGGCCAGCTCCAGCGGGACTTCGCCTTTCGCCCCGATCGGCGGAGTCGCCGGATCGAGGCTGAGCAGCATGACCACCGTATCGCCTCCGAGCTGCTGATCGAGCGAACTGCGCACGGAGTTGGCTCCCACCGCCGTGTTCGTCGCGGCGAGCCCCACCAGATCCAGGTAGCCGTTGCGGACCACGCCGCGATTTTCAAGCGTGGTCCGATAACGCGAAAGCAGATCGTTCGATTGGTTGTCGAGCAGGTGCCGGAAAACGCCGTCGGCGGTTTTCAGCACCGTGGCGGCCTCATCGTGCACCTGCCGGCTGATATAGCCGTTCACGATCCACACCACCACGACCGGCAGCAAAACCAGGAACGTGATGACCGGCAGCAGGACCTTCGTCTGGACGCTGAGGCGGCGCGGGCGCGAGGGCATTGGGGCTTAGGGCTCGCGGGCAATGGCGCGGCGAAAGCTCAATACTTGGGCAGGTCGGCGAATCCGAGGATAAAGTTTGCGGTCACCCCTCCGGCGGCCGGAACGGTGACCTGCTGGAAGCTGGGAGGCACGTGCTCCTGCCAGGCCGTGAGCTTGTAGGTGCCCGGCGGCACATTCTCGATCGAGAACCTTCCCCGCGCGTCGGCTTTGGCGAAGAAGCGGCTCGGCAGGACGAGGATGATGCAATGCATCTTGGAGTGGATGCTGCAGTATACGTCGACCCGTCCGACCTTGCCGAAGGTGAGCATCTTCGGCTTTTCGTCCTTCGTGTAGAGCCCCAGATCGAACGGCATGGTGTCCGACATGGAATAGACATTATGGAAGATGTCGTCCTTGTTCGGCCAGAGGACCTTCGTCCCCACCGCGATCGGCAGCACGTGGGGCTCGAAGCTGACGTTGCGCTGGGTGACCGTGGCCGGGTCCGCCCCGGCGCCGCCACCCTCGACCATCTGGTCGATGTAGACCACAAAATCCTGCAGGTGGTCATAATCGATCCGCTCGGCCAGGCTGTACCGGTGGCTCTGGTACTCGCCGCCAGCGGAGGAAGCGGCGACGCTCGGCCCCTTGGCCGTCACCGTGCCGGTGATGGAACCGGCGGACAAGCCCGGGGCGCCCAGGCCCAGGATTCCGAGCGCGAGGGCGAGTCTCATGGGGCGAGCGTGGTCATGCCTCAGAATTTCACGCCCAGTTCCGTCGAGAGGATATCCTCGTTGTTTCGGCTCGTGCCCTCGAGCGTATGGCCCCACTCCGGGCTGTATTCAACCTTGAGCACGAGCGGCGGGCCAAAGCGGTAATCCAGCCCCAGGCTGAGACGGCTGAGGCTGGTCGTGCGCAGGGGGCCGAAGAGAAACGTCGAGATGTTGCCCTGGCCGACGAGGGGATAGCCGCCGGGCGCGTTGACATGGCTGAACCGGGCGGCCGCCAGAAGCTGGCCGAGCAGCTGCTGCGTGCCTTCGACATAATAATAGGTCATGTGCCGCGAATCCCCGCCGGCCGGGTTGCTGTCGTCGAAGTTCGCGACGCCGCCGGCCGCGGCCACGCTGCCGCTGGCCCACTGCGCCGCGCCGTCCAACTCGCCCAAGGTGGCGTCGAATTCATTCGTGGTGGCCGCCGGCCCCAGGGCATGAAAGAAGCCGTTCGTGAACCAGAGCGCCGAAACCTGGTCACCCGCGGCGCTCAAGCGGCCCGTCCGCATGGCGCTGGCGCTGAAGTGCAGCCAGCCCGTCGGATCATACCCGATCCGCCCGATCAGGGACTTGTCGGGTTCAAAGTTATGCAGGGAGTTCCCTCCGCCGTCCTGGATCGCGCCGACATAGCTGAATGGCCCGTCCTTCCCGTAGATCTCCACTCCCTGGTCCAGGCCCCAGATATCGGTGACCGAGTGGGAAACCAGCGGGTCATCCAGCACCATCCGCTTCTGGTATTCCTCTCCAAAGGGGATGTAAAAGCGGCCGACCCGGGCGCTGAGGAGGTCGTCCGCGCCCCACGATCCGGAGATGTTTTCAAAGCCCGCGTAGAGTTCGCCGATATAGACTCCGTCATCGTCCGCCTCGCGGGTCCTCAGGTCGATTTCCGTGAAGAGAAAGGCATTCTTCCAGGCCGAGGCGTCGATAAAAATCCGCGCCTCGTCGAGGCGAAAATCCGCGTTGGGATATTCCCCCCGCGACCCGGAATTGAAAAGGCCCATCCCGGCCTCCCCGCTGATCCTGATCTCGCCCACCGCGGAGGCCGGTGCCGCGGAGGCGGAAGCCGCCGGAGCCGTCTCCCCCAGGCGGTTGCGCAAACTCTGCAATTCCTGCTCCTGCCGCGCCGTGGCCTGGTCGAGCCCCGTCAGACGGGCGTTGAGGGCGTCGATCGTCTGCTGCTGCGCCTGCAATTGCTGCTGCAGGCTCTGATTCTGCTGGATCAGCGCGTTCAGCTGGGCGGCGGTCGGATCGGTCCCGTCAGCGCGCAAGCCAACCGGGGCCAGCAGGCAGCCCAGGCCCGATACGAGAAAGAAGAGGAATAACGAGCGCAAAGCGCGACGCGAAGCCACGGCGGCAGAGCATAAGTTGCGCCAGGAGAGTGGCAAGCGCACAGGAAGCCGGGCAATTCGGCCGGGACGCGAATGGGATATTTCTCGGGCGGGACAGCCCGGCTTCGCTCGCTGGACGCGAGCTGCGCCGTGGCAATTTTAAGCGCGGGCTGCGCCGCGCTTAAAATTGCCCGAACTCGGGGTCGAACCGAGACTCCTTGCGGAACCGGATTTTGAGTCCGGCGCGTCTGCCAATTCCGCCATTCGGGCGCACTTGCCAAGAGGGAAACGTAAGCGGCGGATTGCGGCTGTAAACGGTTTTTCGCTTTCCGGCGCACAGGAAGGGGTCAGGCTGCAAAAATTGACTTCGCGGCGAAGTCAATTTTTGTAGCCTGACCCCTTCGAATTGCCTTATGCCCGATTTTCGCGCTTTCTGGACCCCTGACGCGGCCGACCCGGCCGCGATCACCCTCGACGAAGACGAATCGCGCCATCTCGTCGCCGTCAACCGGGCGGGCTCGGGAGACACCGTGACGGTTTTTGATGGCCGAGGAACCGAATGGATCTGCATCCTCCGCCAGGCCGATCGCCGCTCCGCCCGGTTGGAAGTGCGCTTCGCGCAAAAGGCCAAGCCCCTTCCCTATCACATCACCTTGGGCCAGGCGCTGCCCAAAGGCGGGGGCATGGACGCAATCGTGCGCAAGGCGACCGAGCTGGGCGCGGCGCGGATCGTGCCGCTCGAGAGCGAGCGCACGCAGGTCCATTTGGGCGAGGAGCGGTCCGACCGCAAAATCGAAAGGTGGCGGACCGCTGCGATCGAGGCGGCTAAACAATGCGGCAACCCCTGGCTGCCGGAAATCGCCGCGGTGCAGGGAGCGGCCGCCTTCATGGAGTCGGCGACCGGCTACGATCTGAAGCTGGTGGCGAGCCTCCAGCCGGGCGCCTTGGCGCTGCGCGACGTACTAAAGGGGTCGGGGGGGGGCGGGGTTAAAAAAACG